>JAEEGL010486804.1_pt1 | contig 12292 bp, 8 predicted proteins | sample 9134231 | NCBI WGS metagenome assembly JAEEGL01 (sample SAMN16246548, study PRJNA631951) | gut metagenome | biome: gut microbiome; feature: rumen; material: fiber-attached | host: Bos | place: Iran: Karaj | collected 2018-10 | reverse complement strand
GATAAAACACGGATTCTGGCACATAGACTACCACGCTATTTTTAGGTACAAGGCGAAATATGTAGTTATCCTTTTCATAGGCAACCAATCCACCTATTGTTACAGCAGGAAGATTCCCTTTTTGTTTATCATAAAACAGCTTTTGACCGATTATTCCGTCATTTAGTACAGGCTTTTCAGATGTCTTTCTATAGTAATTATTTAGCACCACACCTTTAAGCTCATCACCAAAGTAATCTGCCTTATCAAGTCCGTTAGAATCTAACAAAGCCTCAAAATCCTCATCAGGAATTGTGCACAGAGACATTACCTTAGCATCAAATACAAATTTGTATCCCTCATTTAAATAATCCTTATTTAAAATCATATCATTTGGTGGCACAAAATCAGGATCCTTATCCTTGTTATAAAACTGATAGAGATAATAATCAGAAGTGTAGCACTTAGTTACATCTTTATTTTTAGCCAACGCATCCTTTAGCATATCCTTGTCAGATACAGCACAGCTTACGTATATTTGATATGGTATGTTAAATTCATAAGCATTAGCCTTCTCAAAATCCCCGCAAAAATGCATTATTGCCAAGAACATTGTTACAGAGGCAGCAATAGATAAGGTGATAACCGTTGCCTTTGAGCCATTTCTTTTGATATTCTTGTAGGCAAGCTCCCCTTCATAGCCAAATACTTTTCTAATTAGAGGATTAATCCTTAGCTTTCTTGACTTTACTTTTATATTATTTACACTTCTCAGTGCATCAATAGGCATCACTTTGGAAGCCCTTATTGCAGGCACCATAGATGAAATAGAAATAGTAATTATCGCAATTACGATAACAAATAAATAGACTACTAATGGAGCATTTACAGGTATCGTTTCAAATCCTTCGGCGCCACCCATAATCATATTGGAATCTATAATCGCCTTTCCCAATATAGATATTGTAAAATATGCGCCTATATATCCTATAAATATACCAAGTGGAATTCCAAAAAGAGCCAGTATAAATGCCTCGAAATAAATGGAACCTCGCTTTTGCTTCTTTGTAGCACCAACGCTTGCAAGCATTCCCAAATATCTGGTCTTTTCCATTAGAGACATTCCAAATGCATTGTAGATAAGAATAACTGACACCCCTACAATAACTGCAAGGGCCATTAACCCTGCTGGAATTATAGCTGCAACACCCCTACTTGATTTGTCAAAAGAAAACACTGATATAAGTAGTTCTGTGTTTCTGCTTGACAGAGTAAGATTGTGGTCATTAGCTATACTTTGCAGTGTAGCCGAGGCTCTAAAATCAAGCTTTTTCAAACATATACTTACAAAGTTTTCTTTAGGCACTATATCATCATCAAAGCACATCAGAATATCAAATCCATCAGTTGGAGAATTTGAATGTAGTATCGCTGTGACCTCACAGGTTTCTTCAGAAATCATCTCAAACTCTTCGTTAGAGTGATAATTTCCTGCCATGTAGACCTTTTTTCCATCAGGATCATTCATGTATCTGGCGCCTAAATCAAATGAAATAGAATCCCCTGGCTTAATTGATAAATCATTATCCAGCAAAAATTGTTCCTCAATTGCAATTTCACCAGCCGCATTTGGAAGCGTGCCATCATAATCACATGTGACCTTATTCTTTACAGCCTCCCCATCAAGATGAATCACATTGCCAAGCTTCATTCTATCCGAAGCCTTTGAATGCATCCTAACTCCAGTGTTAGCAGCATCGCCATCAACAACAGCTACCGAAGCAATTCTTTTATCTGCCTTAAGTTCCTCAATCTGCTCCTTTGTAAGGTTTTCAAACTGACCGTGCCAGTTGCCATCCTCTTTTATGGATGTAGTTCCAAAGAAGCCGAAGAAGGATGTGATACCTACAAGCATTGTAGTAATCAAGGCTGTCGCTGCTACAATGCCAAGAATTGTGACAACAGTTCGCTTCTTGTTTTGCTTCAAATGCCTTAGGGTGAGCTTTGATATGATATTCATTATGCGCTCACCTCCCCAAAGCTTGCATCTCTTGTGATTTTGCCATCCTCAATTGTGATTACTCTATCCGCCGAAAGGGCAATCCTTTCATCATGGGTGATGATAATTACAGTCTGATTGTTTTCTCTATTGAATTTTCTAAGAAGTGAAATGATTTCCTTACTGTTTTCGGAATCAAGATTTCCAGTTGGCTCATCAGCCAATAGGATTGCGGGGTGATTCATCAGAGCTCTTCCAATTGACACTCTCTGCTGCTGACCACCTGATAGCTGATTTGGTAAATGCTTCAGCCTGTCCTTTAATCCCAGTTTATTTACCAAATCCTTAAGTAGCTGCTTATCTGGCTTTTTCCCGTCAAGCAAGATTGGAAGGGTCATGTTTTCTTCCACATTAAGAATCGGAATAAGATTATAGAATTGATAAATCAAGCCTATATTTCTTCGCCTAAATATCGCAAGCCTAGTTTCATCCAGCTTTCCAATATCGGTGCCAGCGATGTTCACAGTTCCAGATGTAGGGGTATCCACACCACCAAGTATGTGCAAAAGTGTTGATTTACCCGAGCCCGAAGGACCAACTATAGCAACAAATTCTCCCTGTTTCACATCAAAGGAAATGTCTTTTAGGGCATCCACCCTAGTTTCACCTTTTCCGTATACCTTGCATAGATTTCTAATTTCTAATATATTCATGCCATTCTCCTTTTCTCAATCTTTTATCTTGAGAATAGGTTACATTTTTTATCTTACAATCAAGTGACTCTTTTATTACAATTTAGTCACATTAGATAAGTGTCTTATAAAATCTTATGAAAAACTTTGTACCGATTCCCTCTTGGCTTTCCACTAATATATCTCCATGCTGGCTGGTGATAATGCTTTTGGCCAGTGCCAGTCCAATGCCTACGCTATCCTTTATGGCGTTCTTTCCCTTATAAAAACGTTCAAAGATATGTGGCAAATCCTCTTTTGCAATACCAAATCCCATATCAGCAATAATAATCTGATTGTAGATATTAGTATCTTCTGAGGATATGGTAAGTGCGCCGCCGCTTTCCATGTGTTCTATGCAGTTTTTGATGATATTTTGAATAGCTTCTATAGTCCAGTTTTTATCACATTTAAAAGATGTTCCTATCGTATTTACGATATTTGATATACCTCTTAAATCCATCTGTATATCAAATGGTTTTAACGCCTCTAAGATTAAATCTTTATCAAAAATGCTTTCTGATTTAAGCTCTATTGTTCCTGCATCAAGCTTGGATAACTTAAGCAATGTCTGGATTAACCAATTCATTCTATCCAGCTGAGTGGACTGTGTGTTCAAGAATTCTTTCCTCTTATCTGCATCTTCCTCTGTCTTTAGCAAATCATTCATCACCATCATTGATGTAAGTGGCGTCTTTAGCTGATGGCTAATGTCTGCAATAGCATTTGCCATACGAAGCTTATCTTCTGCAAGCAATTCCTTCTGATGATTCAAGGTAGTTGTGGCTTTGTAGATATTGGTTTTAAGAATTGACAACTCTCCCTCTTCCTGGTCAAGGATGCTTGGCATATCATCACCAGCCAGCACCTTATCCAAATAGATATTAAGCCTCGCCAACGCCTTATATCTTTTATTTGTATAATAGGAAAATACAGCTATAAGCACTAATCCAAGGCTTGCTATAAGTATGGCTGTAATGGGACCTGACAAAATTAGTCCTGTGATAATTGCTATTATTACTGCAGCTATTCCTATTAAAATCATTCTTACAAAATCTTTATTTTTCAACTATATACCCCATTCCCCTGACAGTTTTTATAATAGTTGGATTGGCAGGATTTTTTTCAATCTTATCTCTTAGCCTTTTGATATATACAGTAAGGGTGTTATCATTTACAAAATCTCCACTAATATCCCACATATCCTCTAAAAGTTGAGTGCGAGATAGCACCACGCCCCGGTTATTGCAGAATGTAAGCAAAAGACGATATTCCAATGCTGTCAGTTCGATTTGTTCTTCCTCATTTGTTTGTGAGTTAAGCTTACATACCTTCGCCTCGTTAGGATAGATTTTAATATGTTGAATAGTAAGCACTTGGTCAGCTTCTTCTGTACTGCTACCTTTGCCAGCTCTTCTTAGGACAGTACGAATCCTGGCCATTAGCTCATTAATTCTAAATGGCTTACAAATGTAATCATCTGCCCCCATCTCAAGCCCCATCACCACATTCACTTCGGCATCACTGGCTGTCAGGAAAATAATTGGCACATCCTCCTTGCCCTTTATGTATTTACATATATCATATCCATTTCCATCCGGCAGATTGATATCTAATATGCAAAGGGCATACTGGCTTTTTTCCCAGCTAGCTAAGGCCTGCTCCTTAGATGCGCATAGTAGCACCTCATAGCCTTCCTTCTCCAATGAATACTTAAGCCCTGTTCCTATTGCATCATCATCTTCTACTAAAAATATTTTCATATCATATCTCCATTTTGCTTTATTGCGAGATAGTCAGCGATATTAACAGCTTTATCTATGCCATTTTCTCATTTCGCGGCTCTTGTACACACTATACCACACTTCATAGTACATGTGGTGCTATTCTCTGAATAATCCAGGTCTTGCCTTATTGTTGTTAAGTGATATTTGTGCTTTTTAAAATCCCACTTAAAAATCGAAAAGTGGGTTAAGTGGGAGAAAGAAAAAAATTTTTTCACTTTACTTTGGTTAAATAGTTTGAAGCATAGTTAAGTTTATTCACAAGATAGCATTTCACACTTAACTACCTGTTAAGTGAAAATCAAAAACATCTAATCCACACTTAAATAATCCCAACAGCAGCCCAAAATCATCCCAAAAAGTTAAGTGAAAAAATTTTTCTTTTCAGAAAACTTAACAGGATTTTGCGATTTTAAGTGTAAAATCTAATTTCCTATTTTCACTTAACTTTTGCCCGATTTTTTGTTAAGTAAAAAATTGATTTTCAAACATACACTTAACATGCAGTTAACACGCACTAAAAAAAGGGCGGTTCCTGTAGAACCGCCCACGCATGTTAGTTTCTTTTATAGATTTTATGTTAGTTTCTGCATATATTTTTGTTTTAGTTCTGTCCGTAGTATGCATTAGCGCCGTGCTTACGGTTGAAATGCTTGTCACGGATACAATCTGGAGCTGGCTTAACCTGTGGGTTTACCTGCTCTGTGAAGAGTGCCATCTTAGCAACCTCTTCAAGTACAACTGCGTTGTACACTGCCTGGTCTGCATCCTTGCCCCATGTGAATGGACCGTGGTTCTTGCAGATAACACCTGGCACATACTTTGTGTTAATTCCTCTGTCTTCGAAGGTCTCGATGATTACTTTACCTGTGTTTACCTCGTATGCCTCATCGATTTCCTTTTCAGTAAGGTTTCTTGTGCATGGAATTGTTCCGCAGAAGTAATCTGCATGTGTTGTTCCATACAAAGGAATATCGCGGCCTGCCTGTGCCCATGCTACCGCATAAGTAGAATGAGTGTGGACAACGCCACCAATATTATCATACTTTTTGTAAAGCTCTAAGTGTGTAGCTGTATCAGAGCTTGGTCTATACTTGCCCTCTACAACCTCACCATCAAGATTTACAAGTACCATATCCTCTGGCTTCAAATCCTCATATTCTACACCAGATGGCTTAATAGCAAAGATTCCTGATTCTCTGTCGATTCCAGAAACATTGCCCCATGTATAGGTTACAAGACCACGCTTTGGAAGCTCCATGTTGGCCTCGTATACCTGCTTCTTCAACTCTTCTAACATCTCTATTCTCCTTAGTCCGTCCGTTACGGTCACAAGCATTATATTTCTCCGTTCGGCAACACGCCTCTCTTGAGAAATATAATAGCTTGTTACCTACGGACTCATCTAATATCCGAGCGGCAACTATCTCCACTCCGCTACGGCGCAAGCTTCTGCCTTAAGTGCCTTCTTGTATTCTGCAATCCACTCATCGTAGCCCTTAACCATTTCTGGGTCTGGTTCCATTGTTGTAGATTCCTGTCCTGCGAATACCTTTTCATCAATGTAAGACTGAAGCTTTTGGCTCTTGTCGTCGCGAATGCAGTAGTTAGCAAGTACTGCCATACCCCAAGCGCCGCCTTCGCCAGCTGTTGCCATTACAGTGATTGGTGCGTTAAGTGCAGCTGCAAGTACAGACTGGCCAACACCCTTTGTCTTAAAGAATCCGCCGTGTCCTGTAATAGACTTGATAGAAACCTTTTCTTCCTTAAGAAGAATATCGTTACCAATCTTAAGAACACCGAGTGCTCCGTAAAGATTTGAACGCATAAAGTTTGCAAGTGTAAACTTTGCATCTGGCTGACGAACAACCATTGGACGTCCTTCGTTTACGCCAACTACTGGCTCACCACCGAAGTAGTTAAATGAAACAACGCCGCCGCAGTTAGCATCCTCTGTAAGAGCCTTGCGGTAAAGTGTTCCATAGATATCATTCATAGAAATATCTACGCCAAATGCATCTGCAAATTCCTTGAAAATTCCAATCCAAGAATTAAGGTCTGATGTACAGTTGTTGCAATGAACCATTGCTACTGCTTCACCTGTTGGTGTTGTAACCATATCGATTTCTTCGTATGGCTTAGAAAGTGGCTTATCAAGTACGACCATAGAGAATACTGATGTACCAGCTGATACATTACCTGTTCCAACTGAAACAGCATTTGTAGCAACCATACCTGTACCTGCATCACCTTCTGGTGGAGCAAGTGGGCAGCCTGGCTCCAGCTCGCCTGTTGGATCAAGAAGCTTTGCACCTTCAGCTGTAAGTGTACCTGCATCATCACCTGCTACAAGTACCTCTGGAAGTAAGTCCTCTACCTTTGTTGTAATGCCGTGAGCATTTGCAAGCTTGTTGAACTTCTCAAGCATTGCCTTATCATACTGGCATGTAGATGAATCGATTGGGAACATACCTGATGCTTCACCAACACCAGCAACCTTGCGGCCTGTCATCTTGTAGTGAACATATACTGCAAGTGTCATAAAGTAAGCCACATTCTTAACATGCTCTTCCTTATTAAGAATGCACTGATAGTAGTGAGAAATGCTCCAGCGCTGAGGCATGTTGAAGTTAAGCTCCTTAGAAAGCTCTGTAGCAGCCTCACCTGTGATTGTATTTCTCCATGTTCTAAATGGAACCAAAAGATTATCATCCTTATCGAATGCAAGATAACCGTGCATCATTGCAGAAAATCCAATAGCTCCAACCTTTGTAAGCTTTACATCATACTTATCATTAACATCCTTCTTAAGCTTTGCGTAGCAATCCTGCACGCCAGCCCATACCTCTTCTAGAGGATATGTCCAGATGCCATTATCTAAATGGTTCTCCCACTCATGGTCGCCCTGAGCAAGCACCTTATTCTCCGCATCAACCAAAACCGCCTTAATACGTGTTGATCCGAACTCAATACCAAGGGCAGTCTTCTTGCCCTCAGCAATAACATCATTAATATTCATTCGCAAATTCCCCCTTGGGTTATTGTGTTTTACTCACCAAATACGGCGATGTAGTCCTTCTGGAACTTTTCGATACCAGCTGTTGTAAGTGGATGAACAGCCATCTGCTCGATTACCTTGTATGGTACAGTTGCAATATCAGCACCTGCAAGTGCGCAATCGTGTACGTGGATAGGATTGCGGATTGATGCAGCGATGATTTCTGTCTCGTATCCATAGATGTCGAAGATGTCAGCGATATCACGGATAAGCTCGATACCTGGCTGGTTGATATCATCAAGACGTCCAAGGAATGGTGAAACGTATGTAGCACCAGCGTTTGCAGCAAGAATAGCCTGGTTTGCTGTAAAGATAAGTGTTACGTTTGTCTTAATTCCTTCAGCTGAAAGAACCTTAACAGCCTTAAGACCTTCAAGTGTCATAGGAATCTTTACAATCATGTTTGGATGAAGAGCTGCGATTTCACGGCCTTCCTTAATCATGCCCTCAGCATCAACTGTTGTAGCCTTAACCTCACCTGAGATAGGTCCATCTACGATAGAAGCAATTTCCTTAAGGATTTCTTCCTGGCTACGTCCACCTTCTTTTGCGATAAGAGATGGGTTTGTTGTAACACCACAGATAACTCCTAATTCATTTGCTTTTCTAATGTCCTCGATTTTTCCAGTATCAACGAATAACTTCATTTTTTCTCCTTCTTTCTTTGGCCATGCCAATACATTAATTACTCATGAAAGCGTTACTGCTTCACACTAATTAAAGTGTATATGTTTTATCATTTCGCTTCAATCAAATAAATGACTTTGTAATGGCACAATTTTTACTTCAATAACTCAACGACCAGCAGGATTACTTTCTGTATACAAGATTTCCAAGTGCAAGATCACGCTTGAAATCACGAATCTTTGTATCCTTATCAATAAATACAGCCTCGATACCCATAGCAGCTGCCCAATCACCCATCTGCTCTGCAGTAAGGTCATAAGAGAATGCTGTATGATGTGCACCACCTGCAAGAAGCCATGCCTCTGTTCCTGTGTAGAAATCTGGCTGTGGTGTCCAGAAGTTGATTGCTGTAGGAAGCTTTGGAAGTGGCTTTTCTACCTTCTTGCAATCTACATCCTGAATGATGAGACGGAATCTGTCGCCAAGGTCGATGAGGGATGTTGCAATACCCTTGCCTTCCTTTGACTGGAATACAAGACGAGCTGGATCTTCTCTATCACCCATTGAAAGTGGCTGAACCTTAATCTGTGGCTTGCCAGCTGCAAGTGAAGGACAAACCTCAAGCATGTGTGCCTGGATGATACCTTCCTTACCCTTTACGAGGTTGTATGTGTAATCCTCAAGCATTGATGTACCCTTGGCATCCTTGATTCCTGTTGTCATAATCTTCATGAGGCGAACCATAGCTGCAACCTTCCAGTCACCTTCAGCACCGAAGCCATAGCCCTTTTCCATTAATCTCTGGATTGCAAGACCTGGAAGCTGCTTAAGTGAACCAAGGTCACCAAAGTGTGTAACGATTGCCTGATAGTTCTTCTCCTCTAAGAATCTCTCGAAACCAAGCTCGATCTGTGCCTGAACTGCAACATGCTTCTTGAACTCTTCTGGGTCTCTACCCTCAAGGCAGATATCATATTTATCATAGTACTCATCAACAAGTACATTTACATCTGACTGAGATACAGCATCAACAGCTGCTGCGATTTCGTTTACTGGGTAAGCATCTACTTCCCAACCGAACTTAAGCTGAGCCTCTACCTTATCGCCTTCTGTAACTGCAACGTTTCTCATGTTGTCAGCTACACGCATTACACGAATGTGGCTAGATTCTACAACACCTACTGCTGTACGCATCCAAGATGCAAGCTTCTCCTGAACCTCAGCATCCTGCCAGTAACCTACGATTGTCTTTCTTTCGATACCCATTCTTGAAAGAATGTGAGCGTATTCTCTATCGCCGTGTGCTGCCTGATTTTCATTCATGAAATCCATGTCCATTGTCTCGTATGGGATTTCACGGTTGTACTGTGTGTGAAGATGGCAAAGTGGCTTTCTGTACTCCTGATGTCCTAAAATCCATGACTTTGCTGGTGAGAATGTGTGCATCCATGTGATTACGCCAGCACATGTTGGATCATTGTTTGCCTCGTTAAATGTGCGTCTGATTACTTCGTTTGTAATCATTGTTGGCTTCCAAACAACTTCAAAAGGAAGTCTGCCTGACTTGTTAAGGCAATCAACGATTTCCTTTGAGTGTGCTGCAACGTGCTCTAAGCACTCGTCACCGTACAGGTCCTGAGAACCAGTACAGAACCAAAACTTGTAGTTTAACTGTGTCTTCATTCTATTACCCTCCGCTTTGAAAAAAACTTAACTGTTGTAATAAAAATACAACTTGTTCACGTATGTGCACAAGTTGTATTTATAAAATCTTTTATTCAGTTTTATTGCGGTTTCTACAGATGTGTACATGTATGATTACCTATGTACAAGTTGAAGTGTTTATCTAATCATTGTCTTCTGTTCTGTACTCCAGTACATGTTTTTATACTCAGTAGGTGTACAACCTGTTTGAAGCTTGAACATTCTAATAAATGAAGAAATAGACATAAATCCACAGTTAAGGGCGACATCGGTGACAGAATTTCCTGGTTCCACCAAAAGCTCCTGTGCTCTGGCGATACGCTTTTGATTCACATATTTATAAAAGCTTATTCCTGTAAACTGTTTGAACAATCTTTCAAAATAGAACTTACTGAATCCGCTCATGTCTGCCACATCGTTTAGCTTCAAATCCTCTGTACAATGGGCGTTGATATAATCACAAATCTGCAAGAATTTAGAAGCATAATCCTCTCTTGTTCCTGCCGTCCCGTCGCTTTCCTTTTTCTTTGGAGCGGTGTAGTTCTTACCTATTAATACAAGCATATTCAAAAATTTGCTATAAATATCAACCTCGGCGTAGGAATTGCCAAGCAAATATTCTTCTCTTATTTCAATCAAAGTTTCCACCAATGTGTTGTGAATTTCCGGATATTCCTCTGGGGTGATAACAGCATAAGGCGAAAGCAGAGATATAAGAACCTCTACCTCTTTCATATATCGTAAATACGTAGTGTTAGGCTGGAAAATAATTCTACGTCCAGTTGTAGGCGCGCTGATTCCGTGAATACAACCAGGGCAGATAATGCAAATATCATTTTCCCTAAGCTCTACAGTGGAGTTAGAAAACTTCATGACGTAACCATTTTGAACAGGCATGATTATCTCAAGGGCCGGATGCCAATGCATAGGATAATCCTCGTATTGAACATTGTCATAAAGTTTAAGAGTTGTACTTTTTTTATAATTTACGGTCTCGAAAATACCATCAAGTGATTCAATCATAACATTTTCCCTTCTTAGCAAAAATTAGTAATTAATGCTCTTATTAATTTTTGCGCTTATTAACAAAAATTGCAAGATTTATTTTAGATTTTTATGAGTATTCTTTTTTCATTTTATAGACAATGCACTAAATTCATCATTTATTTTAGGTTATGTTAAACAATATGCCATTTTTGCAAGATTTTTTAACAGCAATAATTGATAATCAAAAAACAACAATTTAAAAGAACCGTCCCATTTCCTATGCTACATTTAAATTATAAGAAATTCATGATGGATTGGGGTTCATCAAATCTATTTGCAAAGGAGAACGGGAATGAAAAAAAAGATTTTAGCAACACTTCTGTCAACAATCATGGCTGCATCTTTATTCACAGGATGCGGTGGCGCTAGCGGTTCTGGAGACTCAGCTTCTTCAGGCGGCGATGGGGTTCAGGAAATCACATGGATGTTCTGGGATGACTTGGATGCAACACAGGACCTCATCTCTCTTGGTTACAAAGAGAATGTTGAAAGATTCAACAAGGATTATGAGGGCAAATATCACGTTAACGTTGTTACAACAAACCTTGAAGAATACTACGACAAGTTAAACGCACTTGTTGCTGCTGGTGAAACACCTGATGTATTCATCGTCAGCCCAGGACCACAGCTTACAGATTATGTAGCTCCTGGCATTGCTGCTCCACTTGATGATTATCTTGCTGCAGACGGATGGAAAGATACATTTACAAGTGATGCAGTATTCACTCAGCAGACATACGATGGAAAGATTTACGCAGTACCTCTTAACACAGCTGCTGCTTGCTGCTTCTACAACACAGAGATGTTTGAAGATGCAGGCGTTGAAGTTCCTACAAACTGGGATGAAATGCTTACAGCTTGCGACAAGCTTCAGAAGGCTGGTTACACACCAATCACAATTTCAGCTGGTACAGCTTGGTGCTTATCAATGGTAGCTGGTTACCTTTGCGAGGAAGAGGGCGTTGACCTTGCTAAGCTTGCAGATGGTTCTGCTTCTTGGGAAGATGGAAAGCTTGAATCAGCAGCTAACAAGCTCCTTGAGCTTTCAAAATACTTCCAGCCAACAGCAGCTGGTGACACAAACGATGTAGCTACAGCAAACTTCTACAACGAAGAAGCTGCTATCCTTATCCAGGGTTCATGGGCAATTGGCCAGATCAACGGTGAAAACCCAGATTTCGAATCAAAATGTGGTGTATTCCAGTTCCCAGGTTGTGAAAGACTTATCGCTAAGTCAGATTCGCTTTGCATGAGCTCTTCTACAAAGTACCCAGAAGCTTGCGCAGCTTTCATGAAGTACTTTACAGATGACACAGCTCAGAAGTACACAGCTGAGGTTGGTGGAAAGATTCCTGTAACAAAG
>JAEEGL016230668.1_pt1 | contig 12293 bp, 5 predicted proteins | sample 9134231 | NCBI WGS metagenome assembly JAEEGL01 (sample SAMN16246548, study PRJNA631951) | gut metagenome | biome: gut microbiome; feature: rumen; material: fiber-attached | host: Bos | place: Iran: Karaj | collected 2018-10 | reverse complement strand
TTTCCATCCGCTTCAGTTTCAGCGGTCTCAGCTTCGGTTGTCTCAGCTTCGGTTGTCTCAGTTGCTTCCGGAGCTATCTCTTCGATAGTCTCATCAGTCGTCACGGTTGCTTCAATTTCGGCTACTTCCGGAACTGTCTCTTCGATAGTCTCATCTGTTGTCTCAGCTTCAGTCGCCTCAGTACTTTCGCCATCTTTCATAAAGGGCTTTTCCTCCTCAATATGAATGGAAGGATTTTCTGTATCGCCGTTGTTTATGGTAGCATCGGTGATCTTAACGCCGATGGAATCAATGAATTCCGGGGCTGTGCTGTTCATGTCGATCACACCCAGCTGACCGTTTCCGGTATTGTCGCCGCCATCATAGGTGTTAGGAGTATCAACATAGGCAATCTGAGAATAATCAGTTCCCTTGCCGCCGATATCCAGGACATAAGCGGTGCTAAGTGCTGAGTAAGAATAGGTACCCGGATCATATTCGCTGACGTCGGCTTCCCTCAGCCCAATCTGAGTCTTATCCTTTAAGCTATAGTAGCCGTCAGTAAAACCATCGTGACCCTCCAAGGCTTCTTTGTAGGTTCTTACAATTTCTTCTCCGTTCTTTTCTTCTCTTAAGACATAGTGATAAGCAGCAATAGCAATGCCGTTGCTGACATTTTTATACTCGCTTTCATTTTTCTGAACAGAGCCAAGATAAGTATAGGTTCCGTTGACATTATTGAAGAAATGATAAGAATCGGGGCAACTGGTGTTATCTTCATTCAAAACGCTTCCGCTAAAGGAAAGAGCGCTGTTTATGTAGGATTCATCCGATGAAAAGACAGCCAGAGCCTTTTTCTTTTCATCCTTATCTGATTCAAGAGAGGATAAAAGAACAAATTGCCAGTCCTCTTTGTTGCCTATTTCCTCGGTAGTTATATTATAGGGTCTTCCATAAAGAGCATAACCGGATGCGATGCTGGTGTTGGGCGCAGAAGCATTAAAATAAACTGTGCTACTTCCGGCGTTGATGTTGTAATGCTTGATCCTCTGCTCGGCGCAGATCATGTCTACTGCAAGTCTGCCGTCGCCATTAGTACTATCCTGATAATCAAAATACTCTTTGTGGACGGCTGTAAGCCAGATACCGGGCTGAGTATCAACTATATCGAGAATAGGACTGCCGGTTGAGTGCTCCGGCGGTGTAAGCCCGGCTTCTTCGTAGCTGTCGGCCACCTTAAAGCTTATGTAAGTGAAGGTATCACCATTTTCATCTGTAAGAGTTGTTGTATATCCGGTTGAGCCTTCTGCCTGAGTTATAAGCTTCGAGTAAATGTTACTGGAAGATATCTCTTTTGCCAATTCCTGCTTTTGCTTATCGTAGCCTTCGGGATTTTCGTTGAATTTCAGAAAATCAGCTACAAACTGACAATAGTCCTGCATTCCTTTGCCATCAAAGGCATTGTACATATACTGGCTCTTGTAAAAATTACTGCCAATGCCCATTCCAAAGAGCATAGAAACTCCGTATGGAAAGACTTCATGCGATTCATCAGTATTTCTGATATCTGTCCAGAGATTTTTATCGGATTCAAGAGGATAACCGATAGGGATAAAGCCTTCATTATCTGTTTTGGTAACAGCTCCAAAACCTTCAAAGGTCGTTATTCTCAGATATACCAAAAATCCGGAATCCAATACTTCATTAAGCTCATTGTTTAGCCTTCCCAGTGCCTCTTTATCCGCTGCTGAGTATTGTACGGACTTAGCTGTAACGCTGTTCATGTTGATCTTAAGGTAATTATAAAAATCACCCATATCCAGGTTGCGTTGGTATTTAAGCATAAAGCTGAAATCAGTGCCGGAATTACTTTCATTTCCGTTCTTATATGAGGAGATGGCAGCCTTTCTTATAGCTTTAAAGACGTCATTCCTGAATGTGTCAGAGCAACCGTTTTCGCCCAGCACAAAGGAGAAGTCCTTGGACAGAGCATTGATCTTGGTTACGGTATCATCTACAGCATCCATGGAAAAAACTGCAGTGGAGCCAATGAGGCCATCCTTGCATCCGCCATGACCGCGTTGTATGCCGGCACCTTGAGATACGCTTATTGAAACAGCTCTGTCTGAGCCATTTTCTCCGAGAGTTTTATTGAGGTTATTAACTATTGACTTGTAATTAGTAGTGCCAAGTCCGACTTCTTCTGAGCCGATCATGTATCTGCTGTAATCCCTCATGTTATAGGCCTGTTCCACAGAACCCATGAGGCAGGCATCATAGAATATGAAGGTAAATCTTCCGTCCTCAGACATGGATTTATCTCCAAAAAGATCTGTCGAAGCCAAGGCAGATTCTAAGCTTTCCGGGCTGAAACTGTTACTATTAATTACCACCTGCCCGTCTTTTTCAAGCTGGTCAGTAAATATGATACCAGCCTCATAGCCGGAACCATGGTTATTAAGAGTAAGTCCATAGTTATCAGCAGGGAAAAGCTTCGTTCCAAAATTGATAAAGCCTGAAAGCAGGGCGGGATCTGCCATATCAATCTCTGAAATGGACGCAAGAGGTATCAGAGTGTTTTCATTGATGATGTCCTCATACTTCAGACCCTTACATAGGTTCGCAGTGTCAGCTGTCTTGCCCTCAAGAATATCAGTGACTGTGCTTGTTTTTTCTATAAAATCAATGGTTGATAATTTCTCTTTTACCTCAGAGGAAAGACCTGCAGCATTCAGATAATATATGCCGGCCCTTTCTCCGGACAGACTGTTATTAAAATAAGTGGCGCCATAATTATTGGTTCCACCGAGGAAAAGAACTATATTCAAATTGTTGCTTGCTGCCTGCAGCATTAAGGATATTTCATTACTTACAGACCTCGAATTACCCTCCAGGTCAGTTCCGCACATATACTGCATTAACGTAAACGCTTTTCCTGCCGACAATTCCTGAGCCAGTGCAACGTTTTCACCATTAAAATTCACTGTGACATCATGAGTTCCTGCAGGATAAGCAACGGAACTATCAATGGTGAACTTTATGGAAGCGGTTTTCAGCTCGGGATCATATAGATTATAAGGAGTAATAAGCTTTGATCCGTTAATGCGGAATGCAGGCTCTCTGAAAATATCATATTCATTGTCCGGAGCTTCATCTTCCGCAGGCGCATTTCCTTCATCTGATGATGGAGTGACCTCGTTTTCCGTAACAGGTTGCGGATTAGGTATAACCTTTCCATTCTTATCCAGATCTTCAGTGGTGGGCTTTCCGGTTTCTTTTTCATATTGCTCCCTGATATAATTCGGGAGATCGCCTTCACTGAGGTATTCCTCGTCCTCGAACAGATCAATATCTTTATTCTTTCCTTCCTTAGTCTGTACGTAATTAGTAAGGATTTCAGGTGAATGTAATATAGCCCTTGCAGGGTCAAAAGAAGTCTCGGACTTTCTTCCTTCGTATATTCCAAATGTCAGATAATGAAATAAGGCATATTGCCTGATATCCGAAATATTCTGAAGAAGAGCGTTCTTTTTCACATCCGGATTATTTGCCAGATATTTATCCGCATCAAAAAACATAAAGCCTTTTGCGAGGTAGTTCTTTAGATAAAAATCCTTGGCCAGAAAAGTATATAACTTCAGAATCTGCTGAGAAGACAGCTTTCGAATCAGTGCATTGATTGTATCAAGGTCCTGTTTTTTCCCGGACTTGTTATAGGATTCAATGGCTTTTAAGACGTTTTCAATTTCCTTATCATCAATGCTGACAGACGATAAGGAAATCAGGTCTAAAGTGCCGTCGCCAGGGGCAGCAAGAGCAGTTGATAACGGCATTGTTGCTGATAATGTCACAGCAATCATAAGGCTTGTAAGTGTTCTTACAGTTACTGTTTTAAATTTGTTCATAAGCACCTTACCCTTTATTAAGACCAAGAAATTCCATAATCACAGCGTTATAAGTCATCTTAAATATACCATATTACGATAATTTCTTTTCTTAAAAGAGCCTTAATCGCTAGTGAAAACTCTATAAATATGCATGTTATCAGACTTAAGTCACAGGGGACGGTTCTTTTGACTGGTTGTGAGCAACCAGTCAAAAGAACCGTCCCCGTGACTTACATTTGCATGGCAAAAGCTTTATTGTTTCAAGTTTCCGTGACTTATGGTTTTGCTATCATCGGGATGGGCAGAATTACTTTAGCCGATGACAATTCTGCTGTTTACCAAGGATTGCTGTCATCGAGATTCGAATTTTGGCGTTTTCTGGGGTATAACATGCCTTATATCTGGTGTTGCTATCATCGGATTTGGTTTATCCACTTCACCCGATGACTATTTCGATACAAATCTAACTTTTTGTCATCGAGATTTAAATTCACACATTTCCCGTTGCCTAGCATTCCAAATATCTGCTATTGCTATCATCGGGATGAGCATTTCTTTTTTCACTCGATGATAGACACAAAAAATAAGTCACGGGGACGGTTCTTTTGACTGGTTGCTCACAACCAGTCAAAAGAACCGTCCCCTGTGACTTATCAGACTTACCCGTGACTTAAAAGAACCGTGACTTGTCCATTTTTTCATTCACACATTTTAAGATAAATACCGGCATTCTGGTGATTCATATCAATAGCAAGTACCTTTTTGAAATCCTCTGCCGCATCTGTCTTCCTGCCAAGTCCAAGCTTACCAAGCCCCATAAGATAATAGCAATGGGCCATGTTCTTCTCGTCCATGTCAGCGTCAAATACTGTCATATCGGGCATTGAAACCGCAAAATAATCCATCTTGAACTTATCATTTAAATGATGCTCGCCGTAATCTATGAGCTTATAGAATCTTGCGTTGGCTTCCTTGAGAAGCCCTAACTTGCGCTTAGCAAGTCCCTGATAAAGAATCATATCCGCAGGCTGGTCGTAGTAATACATCATACCTGCAACTTCCATGGCTCCGAGAACAGCTTTTTCATAACACTTTTTTGCTTTTGGAGTAATACCTTTTCCTTTTTCATCAGCTCCTTCAAGCATCTCGTAGGCTATTCCAAGCGTGTAATAAATGTGGTTATCCTTGGTGCCTTCAAGCCTTCCCTCTCCAAGGTTTTCCGGATAGGACAATGCCTCTTTCAGCTTATCCACAGCATCCTGTGCTCTTCCGTTGGCAATATCCTCCTTAGCCATTTCAAGGAGAGCTACCTTAAACTGGGTTGTAATCTTTCCTTCTGCTCCTTCCCAGGTCTGGAAGTCATGACGGACAATCATCTCATAAGCCTTACGATACTGACCGCAGTCATTAAGCAATGTCACATATTCAGTATATAGATCATCTCTTTTCTCAATAAGCTCAATATGCTTATCGTACTCTTTAAGCCGCTTGTCCCCGGGAACCTGCAGCCTCTGATAGAGATGGTCAAGCTCCAGGAACACCCTTGCATCGGACTCATCAAGGCTGAATGCTCTCTCAAGTAAAACTCTGGCATCTTCCTTTTTTCCAAGCTTATTGTAGTAGGCAATTGAAAGGTTTCTCAAAACCGTTGGATATGTATCATCAATGTTCTCGGATTTCTCCCAAAGGCTTATTGCCTGGTCAAAAGACAATCTGTCATACCAAAGGCACCCAAGATAATAATAAGCCTTGGCGCCCTTTGGATTGTGCTCTATCGCGCTCTGAAGAACTGCGATATCCTCCAGCTTATTTGGGAATGTGCAGAATGGACTTCCCTCTTCTGCCAGCGCAAATTCTGTTTTGGCTTTCTTATTCCCAAGGCCACTCAAAAGAATGTATGCACCCTTATAATAATGAATCATGGGCTTATCAACAGGACACTCATCCAAAACCTTAAGTGCTTCCTTGTAGAACCCGCTTTCTGCAAGATCTCTTGCGGTCTGTAAGAAGTTCTCATGGAAATCCCTGGATAAAACATGGAACACCGCTTTGTACTCTTTGTTTGAAGGATCCAGAATCGTCCTCAGGAAAAGAGATACAAAATCAAAGGTATCAACTTCAAGATTGGAGTTTGCCTGCTCCATTGCCTCTTTTTCTTTTCCCAGCTTGTAAAGAATAAATGCCTTAAGTCCAAGAGCCTTCACATTATGAATATTCTTGACAAGCCCCTTGTCTACCAGCATAAGAGCTTCTTCGTATTCTTCTCGTCTTGAAGCAATTGCAGCAAGGTAGTAATAAGCCATCTCCTGAAGCTCGCTCTTCCAGGCAGCCTTATAAAAAGAGTCAAATGCTTCATCATATTTTCCCTGATAGAACAGCGAAAGCCCAAGGTTATAGTATGGCTCGCTGTCATATGGATTGGGATGCATTGAAGTCAGTCTTTCCAAGGCCTTTCTGAAGTACTTCTCAGACTCCGCAAAATGTCCTCTTCGCAAAAGAAGCTGACCATAAGCGTTGTTTATCCTTATGTCTCCATCATCCCTCTTCAGGCCTTCCAGATAATATGGATCCGGAAGATATGTTGCATGCCTGTACTGTTCTATATGCTGACCCGTGATATAAAGTTCATCGTTGGTCATTATATCCTTGGGATCCTTCGCGGCCCTTGCCGGCTCTGCCAGCTTTGGTATTCCCTGATCCACTGCCTGATAGGAAACCAGCTCTTTTTCCTTATAGGACACAATGGTCTTTACCTTAAACTGATCTCTGATGGAAAGGTTCACGGTTTTCTCATAAATATCCACAGGAGAAAGCTTGGCTTTGTCCCTGAAGATTTCTTCGCCTTCATAGAGGACTGTTATGTCTGCATCGTCATATTTTTCTGTACCATATACGCAGATATAAAGGCCTTCATCTCTCACCTCAGTATTGAGAACTGCATGTATGCTGGCGTTCTTAACCTGTCCAACAGCCTTGTATGGCATGAAATACTGATGGAACACCTTCTCTTCATATGGAGAAAGCCAGGAAAAATCAGGCTGATTGTCGCAGTACATGCCGGTCATGAGTTCGATATATGGCCCGTCCTCATCAGTCAGGTTCCTGTCCCAGGCCTTTCCAAAATCACCACATCCCCAGGTCCACTGCTTCTTACCGGGTGATACATGGTGATCAGCAACATGCAAAAGACCTGCTTTCTTTTTGTAATCATAACCGCCAACAAAGTTGTAATCTGACTTTTCAGCCATGAAAGAAGTCGGTACAGGGATATTTTTGTAACGTGAAATATCCACACCCTCGCTGTAGTCATACTTGTAATACTCACCGGTAGCAATAGGAAATCTTGATACCGCGCGCTTTCCGTGATCGTATACACTATGTACATCGGGAGGAAAGATCGACTGAGTGTAGTCGTTGACTGATACCGCAGGATTAGCCCACCACAGAAAAGTCTGTGGAAGCGGAGTGCGGTTGTAGAGCTGTCCCCTGATCTCGATAAATGCCTTACCCGGGTAAAGAGTAAATGTCGTATTCTCTTTGGTTCCATTCATCTGGTCCACATCGCCGATGATGAGGGACCTGCTGCCATCAGAGTTCTCAATTAGCTTGTAGTCCACCGGGCTATAGGTTGTAGGACGATGATGCTGAGGCCAGTTAAATTCGATTCCTCCGGATATCCATGGTCCTGTGAGCCCCACCAGCGCTGGTTTAATGACCCTGTTATAGTAAACAAAATCATAGTTGTTGGTCTTGTCAAAAGCCCTTTGGATACGGCCTCCAAGCTCCGGAAGTATCATTACTTTTATATATTCATTTTCAAGCCAGACTGCTTTCCACTTGTGGTCAGTCTTTGTACGGCTTATTTCCTGCGTGCTGGGATAAGGGTATATCTTACCACTGCTGCCCTGATATACTCTCTTTTCCATAAACATCGGATTCTTGTCAGGGCTCCCAACCTCGTAGGTAGGAATAACAATTTCTTCCTCCCAAATTTCTACTTCTCCCATACCATTCTCCTCTCTATTCCAAAAACCGCATGCCTTTGCCCCTGTCAGTCGGCGGCATGATTTTTTCCAGTTTTTCTATACTTTCTGCCTCATCCTCTTTGAATCTTTTGACCACATCGATTTTGCACTGCGGGCAGAGTTTTCCTGAACATACAGGTTTTCCGCAGATATCACATACAGCACCTAAATTTATGGCGTTGGATGAGATAAGGCGCCCTTCCCTCACCCATTTGATCAATTGGGTTATGGGCACGCCGGTTGCAAGAAAGACCTCTTTGCCCTCAGAGCCCGGGTACTGGTCAAGGAACTTTTTTACAAGCTGAAACCTGGCTTCATCCGTGCGCCTACATTCAGGACAAAGAAGATAACCAAAGCCGGGATATGGAAATAATTTTTTACACGTCGAGCAATTCTTTAATTCCATAAAGATGCCTTTCTAATCTGCACTTTTCCAAAATATTCCGGATTTTTCACTGTTTAGAATTCCAACTCTTTTTTCTCAAATAATACGTTTGTAGCTATTATAACAATTGTGAGGTAAACTCCCAAGCCAAACAACAGCTTCAAAATTCCTGCGACGTAAGCTCCCATCATGAAATCCGCTGCTGCATTGTCTGCAAGGCCGGCATAGTTGAGCCTGTCCAGATGAAGGGGATTAAGGAATTTGATCAGTTTCAGCACCTGAGTTGAAAACTCCATAACAATGTGAAGCAGGACAAGTACCACGCTTCCCAAAGGGATATTATTGGTCAGGTATAGCACCAGCGATGCCAGCGCGATATAGCCATAAGATTTATAGACTGCAACATAGATTGTTGTGTACCAGGCCACAGTCAGAGTATGATTGAAGCCACCGCTTGGCACCATGACGAGCACATTTAAAAGAACAGTCATAACTGTATATATTACCGTCATCAGTATCGCTATAACAATGAGCTTGGCTATTACAACCTTCGCCCTCGGAATTCCTCTTCCAATGGCGGTAACAAAGCTCATAGACTTAAAGTCGTCTGCATATACCGCATTGAAGATAACAAGGATGATAATAGTGCTGACCATTGGCAGTGACTGAATCAGGTATTTAACTGCAGCAAAAGGAGATTTGTCATAAGCTGCATAGAGAAGATTAACTCTTCCCACAATGAATAACAAACACAGGATAAAGATAATTCCTACAGATTTTTTACCAAGTATTCTTCTAAAATCGCCCCAGATCAGTCTTCTCATAGTTCAAGTTCCTTCCTGTTAAAAACTGCGATGCTTATCCAGATGAAAACCACCAGATATGCCAAAGCTAACACAGTCGGTAAAAACCAGTTACTTCCGGCAGCAAAATTGGCAAATGCCTGGTCAACAATACCCATGTATGAAAAATCAAGCACCGGCAATTTAGTACTTCTCTGAATAAACCTTAGTAACGGCTCAGCACAGGCAAGTGAAATGATAAGCACTATTACCCCTACTGATGAGTTCCAGGTGATGTATAAAAAGATTGAAGCAAAAGCCAAAGCACCGATACACTTAAGGCATGCTGCTCCGAACACTACTATGATGCTAAGGTTCTGTTGTGGTGTCGGAAAAATCAGGTGATATCTCATCATCAGCATTTCAATGCAATAAGAAAGAATGTAAAAAGCCACAGTAAGTATCACAGAATCAATGAACTTACTGAGAAGTACTTTCACTCTGCTAAGCCCTCGCCCGATGCAGGTCTGCATGGCACCTGCTTTAAGCTCATCGGCATAGACTCCGATAAATACCGGAATTGCCACAATAAAGGCAAATGCACTTTTGTAAATCATGGTTATAGACATGTAAGTGACATCAAACTCATATTTTTTTCCGGAAGAATCAGTAGGATCAATGTACATCAGCAGATAGAAAAGAACCGGAAGTATGTAAAAACCCAGCTTACTCAGGATCCTCCTGATATCACCTCTAATCAGTCTCCTCATTCTTTACTTCCTCCGACTAATCTGAAATAGTAGTCCTCAAGAGAAGACTTTTCAGCCATCTCTCTGGTTATCGTTACACCGCCTTCAGTAAGAAGCTGCCTCGCCCTCTCCAGATCGTCCACTTCGATCTCAATGACGTTCTTTTTCTCATTAAGATCCTCCTGTGTTATCTCTTTTACCAAGATTCCTTCATTGACGATTCCGAATCTGTCAGCGGTATTCTCCAGCTCTCCGAGAATATGGGATGAAACGATAACTGTCATTCCATACTCTTCTCTGAAGCGCTTCACCATGTTTCTCACATCTGCAATACCCTGAGGGTCAAGGCCGTTGGTAGGCTCATCAAGAATCAGAATCTCAGGATTTCCAAGAATTGCATTAGCAATACCAAGCCTCTGGCCCATACCAAGAGAAAAAGTCTTAACCGGCTTTTTTACATTCTGAAGGCCTACAATCTCCAGAACACGGTCAATTTCCTTTTTCATCTGTCTGTGAGGAATGCCCTTGATTGTTGCATAGTACTTAAGGTTATCCCTTGCAGTCAGATAGTTGAAGAACTTTGTTCCTACAAAAAATCCTATTTTATCCCTGTTTTTTAAGAGCTCTCCCTTGGTCTTACTTCCGGCAATTGAAACCGTGCCATCGTTTATCTCAGACAGGCCAAGAATCATCTTAAAAATAGTGGTCTTACCTGCACCGTTTCTGCCAACAAGTCCATAGATATCGCCCCTGTTGACCTGCATGTTTACGCCCTTTAATACTTCATGATTGCCATACTGCTTTTTAATATTCGTTAACTCAATTACTGCTTCACCCATCTTTTGACTCCTTCCTGTTTACCAAACTGAAATTCTCTTATCAGGCTCGACATACATTCCGTCGCCCTCGTGAACACCGTAGGTCTCATAGAATTTGTCAAATTGAGACAAGGTGACGTTTATTCTAAGATAGTTAAGGGGATGTACATCCGTCATGTAGTAATTCTCCTTATCCTTGGTTCGCTGCACAGCCCACAGTGAGGCATATTGCCTAAAGAACTTATCATAGTCAAAGTTTTCTTTCTTGGCAGCGACTGTAAGACATGCCTTCATTCCTCCCATGTCTGCAGTAGCTTCTCCGGTTACGTTATTGGCAAAATAGCTTCCGGATCCCGGGAAAGGCTTGATACCACCAAAGTAAAGAGTGACTCTTGTGGCTCTGTCGTCAAAAGCAGTCCTGTCCTCCTTCGGCAGCCATTCCTGGTCAATTCCATACTTGTTATAATTGACGCCGGTAGCATCAAAGCCGTGAGTTATCTCATGTCCCACAATAGCTCCGATTCCTCCAAGCATTTCTTCATCAGTGGCATCCTCTTTAAATGCGGGATTCTCAAGAATTCCTGCCAGGATGTAGATTCCATTAGTGCTTGGATCATAAAAAGCATTTGTCTGAGTCGTGCTGTATTGGCTGTTATATGGAGACCAGCTGTTTAAATCAAACTTCTTTGTAACTCTCTCAGCTTCTTTTCTCATTCCAAAGTTAAGAGCTGCGAACTCCGCCTCCAATAAATTTCCTCCCTCCTCGTAAGGGACGATATTGAGGCTGCTATAGTCTACTTCATCCGGAAATACTACATGAATCGCAACCGAATCAAGCTTATCAAGTGCAGCTTTTTTTCCTTCTTCTGAGATCCAGTCTTCCTCCATAAAAATTTCTCTCATGGCATCGATCAGATCTTCACACATGCTGTAAAGCCTGTCGTGAACCTCATCGCTGAAATAGTAATGAATATATGCATAGTCCAAAGCACCGGACAAGCCACTATTAGGAATGTACTGATTAAATACCTCCTCCTCATGTTTCTCTTCGGGAGTACGTTCGTCATCCTCCAGTTTTCCTGCCTTGGGCTTTTCAAACTCATCAAAAGCAAGAGCAGTGTCCAGATCAAGATATCTTCCTGCCCTTTCTACATATTCCACGATAAACATGGATTTCATTTCTTCTACATATCTGCTGCAAATATTGTCCAGGGCATGAATATAATCGCCATCTACGACAAAAAGAGAACAATCCCCATAGCCCCAGTTATCCAGATATTGCATTAGAGGATAGTCTCCTTGGAGCATTTCCAATTCTCCCCTCATACAATCCAGATCCTCTTCTTCCTTATCGGAAGTATCTGACATGGCATCTGCCAGCTTTTTCTCAACCTGATACGTCTGGTCGATTATCTTCTTTATGCTCTTGTTGTCATAGCCCATCCGCGACAGAACATAAGTGACCTCTTCCTCTGTATCCACCATCAGCTCAAGGTTATAGCTGTCGAGCTTATAGTATTCCTCCACAGATTCCAGATTCAGATTCTTCTTATCCAAAACTAAAAAATAAGACTGTGGATCTACCTTGGAACGGCTTCCTCCCTCAATGTTGATAGGAGCACTCGCAAATGGATTTCGCTTGGGATCAACCATCCAGCTATACAGTTC
>JAEEGL015324965.1_pt1 | contig 12293 bp, 3 predicted proteins | sample 9134231 | NCBI WGS metagenome assembly JAEEGL01 (sample SAMN16246548, study PRJNA631951) | gut metagenome | biome: gut microbiome; feature: rumen; material: fiber-attached | host: Bos | place: Iran: Karaj | collected 2018-10 | reverse complement strand
TTCTTTTTTATTTATTTCTTTTTTTTGTTTATCAATTCTTTTTATTGAAAAATATGATATTTGATTTATTGGTTTATTTATTATATATATTTTATTTGTTTTATATTTTTTCATATTGTTTTTTTTATAAAACTTTTGAATTTTTTGAATTTGAATAATAAAATTATTTATTCTTGTTTTAGAAATATAATTGATTGATTTATTTATTAAATAACTATTTTTGTTATTTATACTTTTATATTCAAATAAAAGGTTTTTAATTATTTGTTTATTATTTTGAAAAAAGTTATCTTCATTTTTATTTTTTAATTTTGAATTATTTAATTTATTATTTTGATTAGTAAAGTTGTTATCTAGATAAAGACTAGAATTATTAATTTGAATATTATTACTTTCATCATTATCAATTATACTATTTTTTGATATATTATAAATATTTTTATAAAATAATTGTATTTTTTTTATCTTTTGAATATTATTAATTAAGTTTATTTTATAAATTTCACAATTTTTAATTTTTGGAATTTTAATTATATTATTATATAAACTTAAATAAGGTTTCCCTTCATATAATTTAACTCTTTTTTTCTCAATATAATGACAATTTAACATTGGCTTTTTAATATTATTTGAATATTCATTTAGAATATAAATTTCATTCTCTATTAAATCTTTTGAGCTTTTTATTAAAGGAATCAAATTATTATTATTATTATCTATATTTGATTTAAATTGATTATTAATTTCATTATCATTTATAATATTATTATTTATTTCTAGTAAATTATTTGAAGTATTATATTTCAGATCGTTTTCTTTTTGTTCATTATTAATTTTATTTAAAACATTGTTTTTTAATATATTAAATCTCTTTTTATAAAAATGTTGAAAAATCTTAATGGCCTCAATATCTTTTTTTTTATTTAATTTTTTTTTTGTAAAAAATAAATTATTATTTAATCCATTTTTATTTATGAATATTATTCTTAAATAAATAATTTTATCAAAATAAGCATTTGGTAAAAGAGATTTTTTATATATGTAAAATGTTTTTTTGCAATTTTCTTTTTCAATTATAATTGGACTTAAATTATTTGTTAATCTTTTTTTAGTAATCAAACAATTTAAATTTTTATTATTATTTAAATTAAAAAGTCTTTTAAACCAATTTTGAATTTTTTTAACTTTTAAATTAGGCTTTGATATAATTTCTTTACTTAAAATTTTTGGTACAATAAGAGGTTTAATAATTACTTTAAAAACAATATTATAAATTGTTTTCAACACTTTTCTTTTATAAATATTTAAAAGAACCTTTTCAAATTTATCCATACAATTACATAAAATTTTATAATTTTTAATTTCTTTTCTAACTAAATACCCTTTATAAATTTTTTGAATAAAAATAATTTTCGAATAATGTAATTTCAATAAATTATTATCTTCATTTAATTTATTATTATATTGAAATCTTCTCATCATAACAATTGATCTTTGTAAATCATATAATTCATTTTTTTCTATATTACTAAATAAATTATTTGAATTAATTGGTAAAGGAATTAAATCATTATTATATGAAATAATTGTTTTATTGTGTTTTATAAATAAATTTGCTGGTTTATTATTATAATTTGAATTTCCAAATAATATAATATTTGAATCATTGTTTTTTATATATTCACTTAATCTTTTTTTATCATATTTTATCATTTTATTTATATGATGACATATTATACAACTTAAACAACTTCGATGATTCTTGTTTTTTTCTTGGAAAGTATTGTCTTTTTTTTTTAAATACATTATATTAGAATCACTGTTTGAATGATATAATGTATTTTTTCTTTTATCTAAATTTTTTTCTTTGTTTTTAAGTCTTTGACTTTCATAATTCATTTTATTTAAATTATTATAAAATGTATAAGTTAAAAATAAATTTTTTTAAAAATAAATCAATTTAAATGAATTTGAATTATTTATTATTATTTTAAAAAATAAAATTATAAATTAAAGTTTTTAACATCAAAACCTTTTTTTAATAATATTAAATCATTATTCATTTGATTAATATGCTTTAAATATAATTTTCTTTCTTTTTTCATATGATAATTTAACTTCCTTAAAATTTTCACTGGTTTTCCTTTAAAAGATTCATCATAAATTTTTTGATATTCATCATCATTAATCATATTAATTAAAGTAAATTGGCTTTGTAAAATATATTTTTGTTTTTCATGGTTTTTATATTCTTCATTATCATATTTAAAATAAAAAATTTCTAAAACAATAAGCATAATAATAAAAACAGGAATTTCTTTAACTAAAATTAATTTTTTTTTAATCATTTTATAAATCATTTCAGGAGTTTGAGAAAGAGAATAAATAAAATCTTTTACTTTTTCAAAAGTTTCTTTTTTTAAAAAATTACAAAACATTTCAGCAATTAAAACAATTAAATTATTATTATTAGAAGTGAGTTTTTTAATATTATTTAAATGAGAATAAATAGAAACTCCAAAATAACCATATTTAGATAAAATATAATAATATTCATTTTCATCATTTTCAATTTCAACCCAGTTAATATTAAAAGGATAATTCCTAAAATTAATATCATTTTCTTTTGAAAATTGTTTAATATTGTTATTAGAATTATAAATTGCATTTTCCATATCTTCATCATCTGAATATTCATCATATAATCTTCTTCTTGCTCTTGATTCAAACATTAGTCTTAATCTATTTAATACATTTGATCTTGATGTTGGAGATAAATCATGAAATCTATTTAATAAATCCATTCCTGATGATATGTTTTCTTCCTCATTTACACTGTTTAATATACTTTCTAATGATTCTCTAATTATGAAACGTGTTCTTCTTGACATTTTTTTTTTATTTTATGATTTTTTCATGTATGATTTTTTTTGACAATATTATTATATTTTATTATTATATATTCAAATAATTTTTTTTAAAGTTTATTTCTTTATTTTATTATTTAACTTTCATTTTTATATAAATAAAATTTATAATTAACAATATAAAATCAATGTTTATATATACTATACAATTCAATTTTGATAATATTCATTAAATAAGAATTTAAATGTGTTTCAAGTGTTAAAACATAATAGTGTTGTAATAGCATGATTCAATATTTGCAATAATTGTATTTTCATTTAAAGTTTTAATGGGAAATAAAAATAAATAACCTAAAAAAATAAAACAAATCACAAAAATAATACAAACAAAAACAATATAATTTAAAGAATCAAATTTATTTTTAGTATTCATTAAATCCTTCCTCCAACAAATGACTAAATTAATAATAATTTTATCATAAATTAAATCAATTTCTTTCCACATACCAATAAATTTTTCATCATTAATTCTTTTTATTAAATTTTCACTTTTATTTTTATCATTTTTAAATTCATTAAAAGTATTCTTAATATTAGATTGTAAATTAGAAGCAGCAATAGTAATTCCTTGTTTATTAATACCATAACTAATATTATAACATTCTTTAATTAATTCTGAGGATTCATAATTAAAAGAATTTAAATATGAAAAATCATATATATCTTTATTTTCAAAATAAAAATTTGTATTATATTTACATCCTTCATTAGAATTAATAATAAATAAATAAACATTTAATTCTTTAAATAATTTTGATTCTTTTGATATATAATTTAATATTCTTGTTAATATTATATCAGATTTTAAAAAAGCTTCTTCTAAAACATTATGTTCTTCAAAATCATTTATATAAACTAAATCTTTAAAGGAATTTAAAAATCCATGAGAAATATAATTAAATTTTATTATATCTCCTTTTAATATTGTTATTGCATATAAATTCAATATTTCTTGAGTATTTGTTACTGTTTCAAGTAAAGTTTTTATTACATATGTAAATATTATTTTTGTTTTTAATGTTTTTTTTATTAATAAGTCATTTATTCTTAATAATATTGAAAGTAATATTATTGATATTAAAAAAAATATTATATATATTGCAAGTTTATTTGGTTTTGACAAATCTTTTTTTGTTTTATTTTGATTTATATTATTTAATAAATTTAATGGATTATTTAAAGATTTTTCATTCATTAAATTTTTATTTGTTGAATTATTTGAATTTAACATTGAATTTCTTTTCATTTTTTTCATTCTTTTCCTAGAATTTGATTTAACACTTATTTTATCTTTATTTCGAAAAGAAGAAAGTTTATATTCATTTATATTATTATTATTATTATTATCATTATTATTATTATTATTATTATTATTATTATTATCATTATTATTATTATTATTATTATTATTATTATTGTTGTTGTTGTTATCATTGTTATTGCCACTATCATTCAAATTATCATTAAATTTTTTCATAGGTTTAATATTTATAATTTTATTATTTTCATTTGGAATTTTTAATGATATTGGAACTAATTCTTGTTCTAATAGAGTATCTTTCATAATTGAATTATTTGTTAAAGTTAAAATTGATTTTGATTTTCTTGCTAAATAATTTTCTGATGCTACATCTTTTATTTTATATGGTTTTATTATTATTTGTAATTTATTCTTTATTCTAATAAAATTATTTTTAAAAACACTATTATCATATATTTTATTTTCAAAAGAAATTTTTTCCTGACTGAATTTGAATAAATTTTCAATATCAGTATTACTAATAAAATTTTTAATTAAATATGCTTTTTTTAATAATAAAGTATTAAAAAAAAGAAGATAATTATAATTAATATAATACTTAGCATAAATTTGATAATTAAATTTAGTAAAAATGAAAGCTTCAAAAGCAAAAATTCCAGTGACTAAAATTCCAATAATAGCACTGATAATATAAATAGTATTAAGAATATGATGAGTTTTTCTTTTAATATGAAAATAAATTAAATTATCAATTTCATCCCAAGCATATTTTCCATTACAAAAATAATTATCAAAAACAAATTGAAAAAAAGCAGATTCACCTAATAATTCTCTGTTTTCAATATTATAATAAGATATATTAAATAAAAAAGGTTCAATTTCACTTTCAATAACTTGATAAGCATGTAAATGTAAATTGGCTAAAATAGAATTTAAAGAATGTTTAATCATTAAATTTTCACTTTTTACACTTATATAATCTAATTCTTCAAAAAAAATATTTATAACTTCATTTTCATTATAATCAAGTAAATATTTTTCTTGTCTTTCAAAAACTTTAAAATAATATAAAAAGTCCCTTACTCTATCATAAATTTTTTTTTTATGATAAGAAATAGAATTATTAAATCCATTATCAATAATCGTACCATTGTGTAATCCATTTATAATATATTGCATACTTAATAAAGAAGTAATAAAAGAATATAGTATATTTCTTGTAGTTAAAGAATTTATTAATATTTCTGTTATTATTGTTATTCTTTTTGAATGGTTATTTGAAGTATACATTATTAAACTTTGAAGTATTATTGTTATTATTGTTATGAATATCCATATTAAAATAAGGAAAATTACTTGTAATTTTAATATTTTATTATAATTTTTTTTTCTTTTTGAAATATAAGGTTCATTAATTTCTCTATTATTAAAAAATTTTCCTATATTATCAATTGATTCAATGTTATTGGTGTTCTCATTTCTCTTTGAAGAATTATTTGAAACTGAAGATGAAGAAGAAATTAATCTATTTGTTTCTGATTCAACAATAGAATAATAATTATTAAATTCTTTTTCTTCTTTTAAAGTAAAATCTAAAATTTCATTTACTTTAATTTTATAATTAGATATTAATTGTTTAATTGAAATAATTTGAATTTGACGAATTTTAATTAAAATTTCATTTTGATCCTTATTAATAATAAATCTATGGGGACAATTAGATTGTTTTTTTTTATTTACATGATTAACATAATCTCCTATTTTTGTTTTTGAAGGAACAATAAAATAAGGATTTATTGCATTTGAATATCCTAATAAAGATTCAAAAGTCATTGCAATTTTATTTGATTCAAGACTAAAAAACATAAAATAATATGTTTTTAATTCTCTATTATTTTTTGGAATTTCTCTTTTTTTAACCAAACATATTAAATTGATATTTAAATTTAAATTATTCATTATTTTTCTTTGAATTGATTTAATTTTTTTATAATTTTGTATAAATTCTACATTTGAGGAATTTTGCATTAAATTAAAATTAATAATTGAAATATTTTCATACACTTGAACTAAATTTTTTTTTATAACATTTCTATTCTCTAAATTTTCGATTTTTAAAATGTCTTTTAATAAATTAATTTTATATTTTTTAAAAATATGAAAATTCAAAGTAAAATATTTTTCAAATAATTCAGTTGTTGCATAAACTTGACCATGTTTATTAATTAAAGCATAACATTCTTCTTTATTTAAATAACAATTATTTTTTATTTGTTTTTTCTTTTCATTATTCATTTGGCTTTCCAAAGCAATAATATTTTTATAATCAAAATTATAAACTTTAAAAAATAAATGTAATTTATTTCCATCAAAAATAACAATACCAATTAAATCAAATAATAAAATATGTTTTTCTTTATTTAAAAATATTAATTCTTTTAAAACAATATGATTACATCCCATTCTAATTTTTTCTAAAATAGAATAATCATAACATTTTTTTAAATTATCAGGAATAAAATAATTAGATTCTTTATTTTTTAATTCATTTAAATTATATCGTAATTTTGAACATAAAGAATCTGAAATATATTCAATAGAAAATTTCCAAGAATTTTTATTTATTGTTGTATTTATTATTAAAGTTGAATAATTTTCACATTTACAAGTTATTTCAAATATATTTTTAAAACATTTGTTTATATTTTTAGGTAATTCGAAATAAAAAAATGAATAAAATATTGTTAATTTTGCACATAAATGATATGTTGTTATTATATTTGATAGGAATTTATTTATTAAAGTTTTATTTAATTTTTTTAATAATTTCAGTAAATTATTAATAGTCTTTTTAAATTCATGAAATGAACAATCTTTTTCTTTTAATAAATTAAGTGTATTAATATATTCATCTAAAACTCTATTTAAGTAATTTTCTATTATTATTATTTCGGAAATTTTGGAATATATTTTTAATATTCCTTGAAATGAATTTTCTGAATTATTATTTATTTTTTCTCTATTAAGTATTAAATTATTTCTGTAATCATTTAATATTTCATATTTTATTAATTTACATTGTAATTGTATTAAATTATTCATTTTATATATTTTTGTTGTTGAAAATTCTTCAAGATAAAATAAACCTTTATTATAATTTTTATCAAATATTATATAAAAAAATGATAGAACAAGAAAATAAATTTCATTTTCGTAATTACTCTTATTTTTAAATATTTGAATTTTAATAAAATTTTCTAAATATTTATACATTATTGAAAAATCTTTTTTTATTTTATATTTATATTTTATTCCACTTCTTATTTGATTCACAATTTCTAAGAAATGTTCAGATTGTTTAATAAAATCATCATAAGAATATTTAGAACAAAAGCATTTAATTCCAGGATATTTATTACATTTATTTTCTAATTTATGTTTTTTAAAAAATATATCAAAAAATTCAACTATTTCATATAATAAATCAGTGCCAAAAACTTTTTCAGGATGGGAAAAAACATAAAAAATTTTGTTTAATAATTCATATACACATTTATTTTTAATTATTCCTTCAAAAACTTGAAGAGTGATTTTTTTTTCTTTAATTGTAAAGATATATATTGTTATAAAAGCTAAAATTATTTCTATTATTAATTTAAATAATATGATTGTTCCATTTTCTTGTAAAGAAACTAAATTATTATTCCAATCAAATAAAAAAATATATTCAATTAAACAAGAAAAAAAACATATTGAATCGATATATAAGATAATTATTCTAAAATAATAATTAGTATAGAAATTTTTTGTTTCGTTATTAATTAAAAATAAATAATATCCTATATATAAAGCCCTTATAATACTTTTTATAATAACACAAATTTTTAAAGGAAGATAATAATCAAAAACTAAAATAGTTTGAAATAAAGGAAAAAAAGCTAATTTAAATTTTACTTCATTTAATTTAGTTATTATTAAAGAAGAAGTTAAACTACATGGTTTAGCAATTACAATTGAAAATAGAACATTGATTATAAAAAGATAAATTATTAAAATACTTTGAATAAACATTATAAAATAATTTTTAATTCCTCTACATTTATTATTAATACTTTTAATTAATTTATAATTTACATTTTCGTCATATATTGGATCACAAAAATAATTTTCAACACAAAACATAAATATATAAGGAGCAAATAAAAAATTAATCCAAAACATTAATTTAATACCATATTTAAAGCATTTAGGATGTGAAATTGAATTTATTTCTTTTAATTGTTTTAAAAACCTAATATAAACAATAGAATTTATTATTGAATATATAAATAATAAAAGTACTATTATTAAAGAAATACTTTGAGCATTAATTTTATGAATTAAAGGTAAAGAAGTTATTAATGATATATAATATGATATACTATATTTTAAATGAATATTCCAATCGTGTGTTATTAAAAAAAGAGGAATTATTCTAAAAAACATTAATAATCCATTTAATAGATTATTTTTTGGAACGTTCTTTTCTATTTCTATACATATTATTTCAAAATAACTTCTTTGTGACATTTGATTGAATTTTTTTTAAAAATTATTTTTATTTTTAATAATATTCTTTCTGGATATGAAAATACGTAAAATTTAATTTGAATTTTTATTTTAAAATTAAAAAAATTAAAAAATTGAATTCTAATTTAGCAAAATAAAAAACAAAAAAATTTTAATAAAATAAACAGTTTCAAAAATAAAAAATTTATCTTTCAAAATAATAACATTAAAATTTAATTACCTTCATCACCTTTTAAAGCTTCAATTTGTTTTTGTAATTCAGTGACTCTTTGTCTTAGTTTTTCATTTTCTTCTTTTAATTTTAAATATTCATTTTTTAAATTATCTTGATCAATTTCTTCAGGGGCACTCATATTTCTTTTAATAAATTCTAAAGGATTAGTTGGTTTATCAGTTTCTTCATATAAAGAAACTAAAACTTTTGTTAATTGATCTACAACTCCTGTTTTTTCTAAATAAGCTCTAAATTCATCTTTTTTTGCTTCTATTGTTTTTGCTTGAGTAGCCATATTTTTTTTTATAATATATAAAAATTTTAATTTTGAAAAATACTTTTTATAATATTATTTTTTTAAAGGTTAATTTTTTATATTTAGGTTTATTTTATTTTTTTTTATTTTTTTCCTTTTGAATATTATTTTTTCTTTGAGTTATTATTGATATTAATTTTTTACTGTTATTTTCATTTTTTAAATCGATTTTTATTTTATTATCGTTTTTCTTTGCTTCTTTATTTTTTATTTTCAAACAAATTTTACTTTGTTGGTATTTATCAATAGAATTTATATCTAATAAATTAATATTATTAATTATTTCTAAATCAAAAGAACTTTTTGAATATTTTAACAGTTGAATTTCATTTTCTTTAATTAATATCATTATTTCATTTTCATATGCAACTTTTTCTCCATTTATTTCAATTAAAAAGCCATAGCTAACATCAAAATTTTTTTCTTTTATTAATTTCGATACTTCATTTAAAGAAATAGTATTAATAATATTAATATTATATTTTGAACTTTCTGATTTTTTCCAAAATTTTAAACTACCTAAACTCTTAATGAAAGAATTAAGTTTATTTTTATTCATATTTTTACATAAATAACATTTTTGATTATGATTAAGTAAATTAATATTATATTTATAACTTAATTCATGAATATATAAAAAACCTCCATAACAAAAAGATATATAAGGATAATTATAATTTAATAAAGAGACTAATAAATTTTTCATATTTTCATTTTCTAAATTTTTATTTGCTTCTTTTAAAGATATTTTTTTTTCTCTTGAAGAATCCATTTTTCTTGAAGATAAAGTATCAATATAATAAAAACTATCTTCATAATTTTCACAATAATTATATTCAGATATCATAAAAATAAAATGAAAAAAACCTTTATCCTTTAAAAATCTTTCTGTTATTTTTTCAGAAAAAGTTGGTAATTTTAATTCTTCTTTTTCTATCATTATCATTTGAGGTAAAAAAGGTTTTTTTTCCTTTTCATTTTCAATATCATTTAAAATTCTTAAATCTAAAATCATATATTTTAATTTCTTATTTAATTTTGTTTCACAATGAGAACAAAAATAATTATCAAAACTATCATTATTAATTTTATTTCTTTTTACATTACCTTTTTCTATTCCAATACAATTTTTACAATATTCATCAGGACATTTAAAAATATTATTATAACAAATATAAAAAATTTCAGTTGGAAAAATAGGCATTGCTATTAATAAATTTGGTTTATATTTATCATATAAACTTTCTAAATTTTTTGAATCAATTTGATATATTTCTAATTTTTTTGATAATAATCTAAAACTATATGGTGTTTCATTTCTTAAATCTAAAGCATAATTAAATATAAAATCAACTTCTTCAAAAGATTTAATTGTTATTCTTGATAATATTTTAGATAAATAGTTTTCTTTAGCACTTAAAATTTTTTCTCCATTTACTATTAATAAAGCAACTAGAAAAAAATAAATAAATATTTCATCATTTTCAATAATTAATTTATCCCAAAAATAATAACATATATCTAAATCTAATTTACTTGAAAATAAAGTTAAAATCCAATCTGAAGCAAACATTTCAGGAAATATATTTGCTTTATCTAAAATATTATATATTCTAGGTGAATGATATCTTAACAAAAGAATTAATAAACCTAAAGAACTTTTTAAAGCAAAAATTGTTTCTTCTTCTTGAAAATAATTTGTTAAAAATTTTAATATAAAACCTTGAGTTAAATTTAGTATTTCTAATATTGATATATTTAATTTATATTTTAATAATATAAATATTGATATTACTTCATTTAAACCAGATTTATATTTGATTTCATTATAATAAAGATAATTATGTATCATTATTTCTAAATTTTTATGAAATAAAGGATATTGTAATTCTTCTTTTTCTCTTGTTTTTGCTACTTCTTCTTTTATTTTTTTATTATCTTCTACTTTTTTTTGAGTTAAACTTGTATTAAATGTTTTTATATTAAAATTTTGACATAAAATTTTTTTCCAAACTTCTATTTTTTCCTTTGAAATATATAAATCTTCTTTTTTGCTTTTTTTATCTGTGATTATTTCTTCTTTTATTTCATTTTCTACATTTTTCTCAAAGGTTTTTCTAGATATATTGTTATTATTAATTATATTGTCGGTTTTTATTTCTATGTTTGAATTTTGATTTTTTAAAGTTTCTTTATTTTTTTCTTTTTCTTCATTAGACTTTAATATTATTTCATTATTTTCATTTAATATTTTGGTATTTATATCATTATTGATATTTTCATTTATATTTTCTTTATTTATCTCATTATTATTATTATTATTTTTTTCATTTAAATTTTCTTTATTGTTTTCATTCTCATAATAATTATTATTTACATTTATATTTTTATTATTTATATTCTTCTCATAATCATTATTATTTTCATTTGAATTTTCTTTATTTATTTTATTATCATTATTGATATTTTCATTTATATTTTCTTTATTTATTTCATTATCTTTATTATTTTCATTTATATTATTTTTATTTATTTCAATATCATTATTATTTTCATTTATATTTTCTTTGTATATGTCATTATCATTATTATTTTCATTTATGTTTTCTTTATTTATTTCATTATCATTATTATTTTGATTTAAATTTTCTTTATTTTTTTCATTATCATTGATATTTTCATTTATATTTTCATTATTTATATTCTTCTCATAATCATTATTATTTTCATTTAAATTTTCTTTATTTATTTTATTATCATTATTATTTTCATTTATGTTTTCTTTATTTATTTCATTATCTTTATTATTTTCATTTAAATTTTCTTTATTTGTTTCGTTGTCTTTATTATTTTCATTTATATTTTCTTTATTTATTTCATTATTATTATTATTATTTTCATTTAAATTTTCTTTATTTATTTCATTATCTTTATTATTTTCATTTATATTTTCTTTATTTATTTCATTATTATTATTTTCATTTATATTTTCTTTATTTATTTCAT
>JAEEGL015195388.1_pt1 | contig 12293 bp, 8 predicted proteins | sample 9134231 | NCBI WGS metagenome assembly JAEEGL01 (sample SAMN16246548, study PRJNA631951) | gut metagenome | biome: gut microbiome; feature: rumen; material: fiber-attached | host: Bos | place: Iran: Karaj | collected 2018-10 | reverse complement strand
TAGGGCTTGCTCCTCCTCATGAAGCGCCTACCACCAACCTGCTAAACACCTACATCAAGAGCTACAAAGATTTGCCGCTTTATGTTTACCAGTTCCAAACCAAATTTAGAAACGAGCTTAGAGCCAAGTCCGGTATCATGCGCGGGCGCGAGTTCCTAATGAAGGATCTCTATAGCTTCCATACTTCCGAAGCAGATCTTGATGAGTTTTATGCTAAAGTTGAGGCAGCCTATGCTCGTATTTTCGAGAGGCTTGGCCTTGGTGATTGCACCCATGAAACGTTTGCCTCTGGTGGTATTTTCTCGAAGTATTCTCATGAGTATCAGACGATTTTGCCAGTAGGCGAAGATACCATTTATTATAATAGCGATAAGTCACTCGTCTTTAATAAAGAGGTCTTTGAGGATGATGTGCTCGCTGAGTTTGGTGCTAAGAAGGCCGACTTTGAGGAGACCCGTGCTGCTGAGGTAGGTAATATCTTTAAGCTCAAGTTCAAGTATTCCGAGCCACTCGAGCTTAACTTTGTTGATGAAAATAACGAGACCAAGACTGTTTATATGGGTTGCTATGGTATTGGCGTATCCCGCGTAATGGGCGTAATCGCAGAGAAATTTGCTGACGAGAAGGGTCTAGTCTGGCCAGAGGCAGTGGCTCCATACAAGTATTATATGGTCGCAATCGGCGAGAATGCCACTAAGATTGCGGAAGAAACCTACGCGCTTCATTCAGACGAGATTTTGTTTGACGACCGCACATCGAGCCGCCCAGGCGAGAAATTTGCTGACTCTGAGCTGATGGGTATTCCTCATAGAATCGTTATTTCTGACAAGACTTTGGCCGAGGATTCCGTAGAAATTACTGACCGTGCTACCGGTGAAACGAAAATGGTTAAAACTATTGACCTAGAGAAGGTTTTCTTGTAAAATTTTATACGTATAAAGTTGGAGTTAAAAAATGATTAAGAAAAGTATCAGTCTGACCGCCGAGGGGAAGAAAGAACTTGAAAAAGAGCTTGAGACCTTGATTAAAGGTCGTCCAGAAATCGCTGAGCGTATTGCTACGGCTAGAGCTTTTGGTGATCTCTCTGAGAACGAAGAATATAGCTCAGCTAGAAACGAGCAAAAAATGGCTGAAGGCCGCATCCTTGAAATTCAGGAAATATTAAAGAGCGCTAAGATTATTCGTGGCGGAAAGAAAGATTCCGTCGCACTTGGTTCAACCGTTTCTCTAGATATGGGTGGCCGCACGGTAGAGTATACTTTGGTTGGCCCGACTGAGGCAAACCCACTTGAAGGAAAGATTAGTAATGAGTCTCCTATTGGCAAGGCCATTATGGGGCACAAAACCGGCGAGACCGTTGAGTTCAACGGTAAAAAGGTAATAATCAAAGAGATCAAATAGATGCTACTGGAAGACTATCGAAACGAAAGACTTAAAAAGTTAGATGAACTAAAGGCGCGGGGGATTGATCCGTATCCAGCTAAAAGCCACCGCAATACTAAGATTTCTGACATCATTAATCATTTTGATGAGAAAAAAGGCCAGGAAGTTACCGTAGCTGGCAGAATCGTGGCAATTAGGTCTTTTGGTAAGTTAGTTTTCCTTAAAGTTCGCGATTTCTTTGGTGAAGTCCAAATCTTCATGAAAGCTGTAGCTGATGAGACTCCAGCTGGCATGCTTGGTGCTAAAGATGTGAAACTACTCGATACGGGTGATTTTATTGAGGTTACTGGCACGGTAGACAAATCACAGACTGGCGAAATTTCTGTCTTTTCTAACTTTGTCCGCCTTCTCACTAAGTCGCTTCGCCCTCTTCCTGAGCAGTTTACTAACAAGGAAGAGCGCTATCGCCGCCGCTATGTCGATATGAACGTGAACCCAGAAGTACGCGAGAGGCTTATTCGCCGCTCTAAGTTCTGGCAGGCCACGCGTGACTATATGAATAATCACGGCTTTACCGAAATTAATATCCCAGTACTCGAGCACACTACTGGTGGTGCTGACGCCACGCCGTTTGTCACCCATATGAATGCGCTCGATGAGGATTTTTACCTACGTATTTCTCATGAGCTTCCTTTGAAGCGCTTACTTGGTGGTGGCTTTGAGAAGGTCTACGACATTGGGCCAAGGTTCCGCAACGAAGGTGTAGACGATGAGCATCTTCCTGAGCATATCGCATTTGAGGCCTACTCTGCCTACGAAGACTATGAAGATGGCATGAAGTTTTATGAGGACATGATGAAATATGTCGCTCGTGAGACTTGGGGCACTTTGCAGTTCCACGTTGGTGGATTTGATATTGATCTCGACTGCGAGTGGCCACGCTACAAGTACGCTGATCTTCTCCGCGACAAGTTTGGCGTGGATGTATTTAACCCAGACCGTGAGCAGATTATTAATATCCTGAAAGAAAATGGCGTAGAGACTAATTATGATGCTACCACGCCGCATCTTATTGATCACGTTTGGAAGCTTATTCGCAAAACCTCCGCTGGCCCATACTGGGTGATCGAGGAGCCACTTTCACTCTCGCCTCTTGCTAAGAAATCTAGCGAGAATCCACTTGTGACTGAACGTTTCCATCCAGTTATTGCTGGAACCGAGATGGGGAACGGGTTCTCTGAGCTTAACGACCCACTCGATCAGCTAGACAGATTCCTCGAACAGCAAGCCGCCCGCGATGCTGGAGACGATGAAGCCCAGATGCTTGACCGCGACTTTGTTGAAATGCTCGAATATGGTATGCCACCAGCCTGTGGTTGGGGCAATAGTGAGCGCAACTTCTGGCTGCTTGAAGGTGTGCCAGGTCGCGAAGCGGTACCATTCCCGACCATGAAAAGCGGCGAATAGCCCTAAGTGGTATAATATATATTATATATGGCGAAATTTCAGCTCGTTTCTAAATACCAGCCAACTGGTGACCAGCCTGGGGCGATTAAGCAGCTCACGGATGGTATTTTGGCGGGCAAAAAAGAGCAGACTTTGCTTGGCGTGACGGGGTCCGGCAAGACCTTCACGATGGCAAATATTATCCAAAACGTCCAGAAGCCGACACTTATTCTGGCTCACAACAAAACTTTAGCCGCCCAGCTTTATTCTGAATTTCGCGAGTTTTTCCCAAATAACGAAGTGCATTATTTCGTCTCTTACTTTGATTATTATCAGCCGGAAGCCTACATCGCATCAACTGATACTTATATCGAAAAGGACTCGGCGATTAACGACGAGATTGATAGGCTTCGCCATGGTGCGACGGAAGCTCTACTCACACGGCGCGATACAATCGTAATTGCCTCGGTGTCGTGTATCTACGGTATTGGTTCACCGGCTCACTATGAGGAGATGTCGCTCCCGCTCTGGAAAACAGACCTAGGATGGGTATTTGAGCAGGCTAGCGTGCCCTCCGGGCACCAGTCTACCCAAGCATACATTTCGCAAGATATTTTTATCCGCAGATTGATCGAAATGCAATATCATCGGAATGACCTGGCTTTTGAAAGGGGTAATTTCCGCGTGATGGGCGACACGGTTGATCTTTTCCCGGCTAATGGTGAGTATGCCTATAGGCTCGAATTTGGTTTTGATACTTTGGAGCGCGTTAAAATCGTCGACCCGCTTACTTTCGAGACAAGAGAAGAGCCAGATCATATTCACATTTTCCCAAACACCCACTACGCTACGCCAAAAGACGAGCTCGACGCTGCGCTTGTTAAGATTCGTGCTGAATTCGAGGAGCGCTTGGCTTATTTCAAGGAACACGAGAAATATCTCGAAGCCGAGAGGTTATCCCAGCGCACTAAATATGATCTTGAGATGCTCGAAAGCACCGGTTTTGTTAAGGGAATTGAAAATTATTCGCGCCATCTAGAGGGCAGAAAAGCCGGCGAGCCGCCTTCTACACTTCTTGATTTCTTCCCGAAGGATTTCTTGCTTATCGTTGATGAGTCACACATGACTTTGCCGCAGGTTCGTGGCATGTATAACGGTGACCATGCCCGCAAGGTCACGCTCGTAGATTATGGTTTTCGTTTGCCGAGCGCACTTGATAACAGACCCCTGACATACGGCGAATTCCAGGCTCATATCAATCAGGCGATTTATGTTTCAGCAACACCTGGTGAGTATGAACTAGAGGTTTCTGGTAAACCTGCCGAGCAGGTCATTCGCCCGACCGGGCTTCTCGATCCAGAAATCGAAGTACGTAGCTCTGACGGACAAATTGATGATTTGATGGAAGAGATTGATAAACGCATTGCCAAGGGCCAGAGGACACTAGTCACAACTTTGACGAAGCGAATGGCTGAGGATTTGACCGATCACCTCAAAGAGCGGGGAATTAAGACCGCCTACATTCATTCCGATGTAGACACGCTGGAACGTAGTGACATTCTCCGTGATCTCCGCGAAGGTGTCTATGATGTGCTTGTAGGTATCAACCTTCTCCGCGAAGGTTTGGATTTGCCAGAAGTGTCACTCGTAGCAATTCTTGATGCAGATAAAGAAGGCTTTCTAAGAAGCGAGTCAGCCCTTATCCAGACGATTGGCCGTGCCGCTCGCCATGTTGAGGGTAAAGTGATAATGTACGGCAACTTCATCACCGAGAGTATGGAGAAGGCTATTTCCGAGACCAACCGTCGCCGTGAGATTCAGCAAAAATACAATGCCGAACATAACATTACTCCGACCTCGATCAAAAAGGAAGTTTCACTTGGTCTTCGCGCTATTATTCCTGAGAAAGAAAAAGAGAATAAGCTCGACATCAAGCGAATTCCAAAAGATGAATTGCCAAATCTCGTGAAACAGCTTACTTCCGAAATGCAACTTGCCGCTGCAAACCTCGACTTCGAAAAGGCAGCACTCCTTCGTGATGAGATTCAGAAAATTAAAGAGTTTATGCTATAATTAACTTATGGAAAACGTGGGCACTGATATTTTGAACAGTATAAAACGGCGCATTCGTGCCTGCGACTACTTAACCGTAACACAACTCTACTTGCGCGAGAATTTTCTTCTAGAAAGGCCTCTCGTTTTTGACGACATTAAGCCGAGACTACTTGGCCACTGGGGGACCTGCCACGGCATCAATGTTGCTTATGCTAATTTGAAGTCCTTTTATAAAGACGACAGGAATTTTAGTTTCGTACTTGGGCCTGGCCATGGCTTCCCAGCTTTGCAAGCAAACCTCTTTATTGACGGTGATCTTCTGAAGGTAGATAAGGGAGCTTCACTTGATCTTGATGGTATTTCCTATCTTTCCCGAAGCTTCTCCTGGCCGGATGGCTTTCCGTCTCACGCTAGCCCATTCACCCCTGGCATTATTACTGAGGGCGGCGAGCTCGGCTATGCGCTTGCAAATGCCTATGGCGTAGCACTTGGCCATCCAGAAAAGACAATTGCTGTAATGATTGGCGATGGCGAGCTTGAAACCGCAACCGCACTAGCTTCGCTTAATCTCAAAAATCTTTTAACTGGCCCAAACAATGGCCAAGTTATTCCAATCCTCCATCTTAATGGTTATAAGATTTCGGCACCATCTATATATGCTCGTAAAAGCGATCGTGAGCTAAATGAGCTAATCAGAGGCTTTGGGTTTACACCGGTAATGATCGATGGTGATGACCCGGAAAAGTTCCAGGAGGCTTTAAACCGCAAAGAAAAGTCACCTTTTTACATCCTAAAAACCGTGAAGGGTGAGACCGGGCCGAACCGCTACCATAACGCGCATCAGATTCCACTTAAAAATCCGATGAGCGACCAAGAAGAACTAGACGAGCTGTCCGATTGGCTTAAATCATATCGTTTTGATGAGCTGTTTGACAAAAAGGAGGGATTTAAACTATGATACAGCGTGTTGATATACCAGGAGCTGAACTATTCTCGCCTGCAAAAAAAGTAGGCGAGTTACTCGCGCGTGAACTAAAAAACGACCCTCATTTCTATTTATTCTCGCCGGACGAAACTACATCCAATCGTTTCGACGCAGTATTTGATGTCGAAAAGAGAGCCTGGAGTCTACCGATAGAAGAGTGGGACATGCCATCAAACGATAGCGGGCGTATTATCGAAATGCTTTCTGAGAATGTGCTCTTTTCCGTCATGACTGGACACCTCATGAACGGTGAGAAAGCCATGATGGGAAGTTATGAAGCATTTTTCCCGGTCGTGACATCACAGGTCTTACAGCAGCTTAAATTCATCAAACAGTCGCTTAGCGTAGACTGGAGAAAGCCTCTGCCAGCCGTAAATCTGCTCTCAACATCTACTTGCTGGAGGCAAGACCATAACGGCTTCACACATCAATCGCCAGCCATGATTTCGACTCTTCTAAATATTCCAAACAACCTCTCAAACTGCCTTTTCCCGGTGGATGATGTGGCAGCCGAAGTAGCATTTGACTTTATGATGAAATCAACAAATGTTGTAAATCTTACAACATTTAATAAGAATCCGATGCCACGATGGATTGATACTAACCATGCCAGGTTCCAGTTTGAAAACGGCGGCGCAAGTGTATTCCAATTCATCTCCGATGAAGGCGAGCCTGATTTTGTAATTACGGCCGCTGGCGATATTCCAACTCGCGAGGCGATTGAAGCAATTAGGATTTTGAAACAAGATATTCCAAGCGTAAAGTTCCGTTTTGTCGGCATCAACGCACTCTCATATCGCGCGATAGGTACAACTAGCAATAAACTCTCACGCGAGAAATTTGACGAGATGTTTACCAAAGATAAACCGATTATCGCCTGTTTTCACGGTTATCCAGAAGCGCTCGAGACAATTCTTGAAAACTATACCACTCGTGGACGCGTTCGTGTGCATGGCTTTAATGAAAACGGCACTACTACGACGCCGTTTGAAATGCTTCGCATGAATGCCGCCTCACGCTACGATATCGCGATTGATGTGGCTGGCGTTCTAAACCGGCCAAAGCTAGTCGAAAAATATAGTGACATCTTGAAAGAGAACCATAAGTCCGCCGTCAAGTTTGGCGAAGACCTAATAAATGTGTTATAATATATTCCTGATATGGAATATTTGAATTTTGCGATTTTACTTCTAATCTTTGCTGAGACTAGTTTTCTGGTGTTTTCAGCAAAACACCCACGCACGAGCGGGAAGAGAAAAATCTATGTCGATACTTCCGCTTTGATTGATGGTAGAATCCTCGATATCGCAAGAAGCGGATTTCTTGACGGCGATTTAATCGTTTTGAGAGCCGTACTATTCGAGCTACAACTTCTTGCTGATGGTAAGGACAATGAGAAACGCAGCAAGGCGCGTGCTGGCCTCGAAACGGTCTCCGAGCTCGAACGCGTAATTAATGTTAACACTGAAATAATCGATAGCGGCAATAATCATTCTGGAGTCGATAACGAGCTGCTTCGCGTGGCCAAGGAAAATAAAGGCGCAATTTTAACACTCGATTTTAATTTGATTAAGGTAGCTCAGGCAGAGAGAATCGAAACCCTAAATATCAACGACCTCTCGATGGCGACCAGAAGCCAGTTTATGCCCGGAGAAAAGGTACGGATCAAAATTACCGACAAAGGTTCTAACCCAAAGCAGGGAATCGGGCATTTGGATGACGGAACGATGGTTGTGGTCGACAATGCTAGTAATAGAGTAGGGAAAGATGTTACCGTTGAGCTCGTGCGTTTCCTCGAAAAGTCTTCTGGTAGAGTAGTATTTGCAAAGCTAGTTAGAAGCCGTTAGGTACTAGACAAAAAACACACCAAGTGAGATGTGTTTTTTTGGTGACAATTCTAAACCGCTATTCGGATTGCAAGGTCATCTCACGGACCGCGGTGTAGCCAGCTTTATCTGTTACCATAACTTTGATTTTCTTCTCGGCACCGGTCAGAGTGTAGCCATTTATAATACCGTTTCCAGCAATCGAGATACCGGTCTTTTCAACACCATCCACAAACAGTGAATAGCCGGCAATGTCTTCTGACCCTTTACTGATGGTCGCAACAATATTATTGCCAGATGTTGAGAGAGAAACCGTTGGTGGGTTATAGCTACAAGTATCGTTCTTTTCGTTATTATATGGCTCTGGAACGCTGATGCTATCTTTGCCGGTCATTGGATCCACAGTCTTCGTCACTTCGACTTCGATTTTGTATGCATCGAGTGTACAGGAGGTCGCAAGAAGATGATTGTAGCGGTTGAATGTCATAGATTCCTTACTGACACCAGAGTTTTTGTCCTTATTGAACCAGCTTGGCCAAATATCGGTCTGTCCATTAACGGTGAGGGTCTGGATGCCTTCTGGTTTCACTGGCTCATCACCATAGTGCCATTTGCCTTCAGGTTCGTATACTTCCTTATGGACACGCTCCATATAATTACCAACCACGGTAGCAGCTACAGTGCTGGCGCTCGATGTGAGACCAGAACCATCGTGATTGCCATTCCAAACGAAGGTCGAGATTGCGGTTGAGTAGCTCTCCATGAGGGAGTCCTTAGTCTCAGACGAATTGGTGGTGGTAGTCGTACCAGTCTTGGTTGCGGTCCAAACATCAGGAACTACGAAGCCAATATTATTAAACCAACGAGCGTTGCGATCGCTAAGGATGCTTGCAAGCATGTAGGAAACCTGTTCATCGACAACGCGAACTGGCTGGCTGTCCTTCCAGGTCTCAATCACGTCGCCGGAAGAGTTTTTGACTTCGAGAATATAGGAAACGTCTTTATAAGAGCCGCCACGGGCGAGGGAGGCATAGGCATTTGCGTGCTCTACCATGCGTACGCCACAACCGGAACCGATTGCGATGGAGAGACCATAGCTAGAACGGTTTTCACAGTAGGATTTATCACCGAGCGCATGTGCGACAGCAAGGGAGTTCTCGATACCATTAATATATAGTGCTTTTACAGCTGCAATGTTGAGGGAATGGCCGAGCGAGAAACGAATAGGCACGTCGCCATAGAAACGGTTGGTCACGTTTGCAAGTGAACAACGACCATTATAGCCGGCACAATAAACCGAGTTAATATTCTCGTCTTTCAAAATTGTACCTGGGCCATAGTTGATCCCCTCACGCTGCATGAAGAGCGGCGCATAATCGAGGATTGGCTTAATGGTAGAGCCTGGCTCGATAAGAGCATCAGTGGTAACGTTGAGCTCACCGAAGGTTGGGTTAAAGAAGTTAACCGAGCCAACCATAGCAATAACCTGGGACGTATCAACATCAAGGGAAACGAGGGCGATATTGTCGCTCTGATTGACATAAGCCACATTGGAGCCTTCGTTGACTGCGGCCTCAGCAATTTGCTGTGCACGGTAGTCGAGTGTCGTGGTGATAGTCCAACCACCAGCACGCATAGTAGAGATACCATATTTTTCCTCTAGTTGGGAGCGGACTTCAAGCACAAAGTGTGGTGCCTTCATATCGGCATACTGACTAGATTCTGGCTTAATTGTGTCGAGAATTGCAACTTCCTTAGCCTCGTCGGCCTCTTCTCTTGTGATGTAGTCCATAGTCACCATATCGTCGAGTACTTTGTGCTGACGGGCGATAAGCATTTCGTTGCCGTATACATTGTACGGATTCAGAACACCTGGGTTGTTTGGAATAGCAGCAAGAAGAGCAGACTCAGCGAGCGTTAAATCTTTGGCGGATTTACCAAAGTAAGTACGAGCAGCAGACTCTACACCATTACGACGACCGCCGTATGGCGACTGATTAAGATACATGGTAATAATCTGGTCTTTGGTATACATACGCTCAAGCTCAATCGAGAGAATAAGCTCTTTGATCTTACGTGAGAGACCACCACGATCTTCGCTCTGTGCCTCGTCAGAGAAGTAAACCTGCTTAATGAGCTGCTGAGTGAGCGTAGAACCGCCCTGAACACCGCCACCAGAGAGGGTCGAGAAGGCGGCACGAATTAGCGCGAAGAAATCTACACCGATATGATTGTAGAAATTGCGGTCCTCAATCGCAACTGTAGCCTGATACATGTATGGAGAAATATCTTCTGCATCGACTACGAGGCGATAGTCTTCGTTGCCGGTGTCCTTCCAGAGCACTACACCGTTACGATCCAGATAAGTATTGACGGTCTCCGAAATTGTCATTTCATTTAGGCGAATTTCGTCGAGGTCTTTTTTGTAGTAGAGGAAAAGGCCACCAATAAAGATTACAAGAAGCAAGAAACAGACGGCGAAGAATTTGAGGATGGCTTTTTGGCCACGCCATGAAAACCACCATTTAAAAAAGCGTTTTGGATGGAGGCGCGCAAAGAAACGCTTGACTGGCTCCTTTGGCAGTGTTGCCAAATCTTCCGCACGACGGCGGGCTTCAGCCTCTTTTTTGGCTATCCGCTTGGCCTTAAAATTTTCGTATACTTTTTTACCACTGCGGGATTTTTTGGCCTTAGTCTCAGGCTTCTTCGCAGTTTTTTCTGATTTTTTTGGCATTGTTTCTTCTTTCTCCACTTCGCTAGTGGAATTTTCGTCTTGCTCTACATCGCTCGACATATCGTCTGATGGGTTAGATGACTCCACGGCATCTTCTGGTTTTTCATCAGACGGCAAAATAATGTCTGCTTCTTTTTTAACCATATAAATATTATAGCATGATATAATATTTATTATGAAAAAATTCCGTTTCCGGTCGGTTGTGGCACTTGCAAACATGAAGTTATCCGTTAAAACTGCGGCGATAGTCCTTGCTAGTTCTACACTTATCTCGGCCTTGCTCGGACTTTTCCGTGATCGCTTGCTCAATTCTTATTATCTTGGCACTTATCCAACCGGCATCGATGCCTACACGGCAGCTTTTACAATTCCGGATTTCATGTTCTTCATTTTAACTTCTGGCGCACTCGCGGTTTCATTTATCCCGGTGTTTAATCAAAGACTTGTGGCAGGGAATAAGAAATCAGCCTGGGAGCTATCGTCTAGCCTTCTCAATTTACTCGGTATTTTGACCCTTATTGCGAGCATTCTCGTAATGGTCTTTGCAGACCCGCTTATCCGCTACATTGTAAGCCCAGGTCTTGATGAATCTGGCATGGTGCTTGCCATTAATATGACGCGCGTAATCGCAATTAATCCATTCCTGTTTAGTATCGCTACGGTCCTCACTTCGATTCAGCAAGCGGTGGGGCGTTTTGTGTTTTACGCGTTTGCGCCTGCTATATATAATATAGGCATTATTATTGGTATTACTTGGTTTACGGGTGGAATTAACTTGTTTGGGGTTCAGTTATTTGAGGGCGGCATCATGGGCGTAGCGCTCGGCGTGATTTTGGGTGCTGTGATGCAACTAATCGTTTCTCTCATTGGACTATTTGGACTTGGGTTTGATTACGAGTTCAAGATTAAATGGAAAAACCAGGGCTTTCGCACGATTTTGCGCCTTCTTCCGCCAAGGTCTCTAGACCAGGGAATTGATTATATTAACTCGATTGTAAGTACTAACCTCTCGTCACGCATGGGGGCGGGTGCGGTACGTTCGTTTAACCAAGCTACTTCGCTGCACATGATGCCTGTAAGTTTGATTGGCGTGGCGATTTCAACCGCTTTTTTCCCAAAACTCACTGAGGAGTTGGCCGGTGGTGACAAACATGAATTCTGTAATACCTTTAGAAAAGCGCTTAGGATGATTATTTGGATTTCAATGCCGGTAGCTGTTATCGCATTCTTTGCGCGTGGCTACGTCGTCAGCTTTATCTCCAATATTGGTAATAACACCAGCAACGGTACGATTGCCTCGATTCTCGGCGCGCTCTGTATCGCGATTTTTGCTCGCTCGGTTTTCCATATTGCATCGCGTGGCTTCTATGCATATCAAGACACCAAGACGCCGTTTATCGTCTCTATTATAGCCATCGGTCTAACCATCCTGCTCTCGGTCGGCGCGTATGCCTGGGGCTGGGGTGTAGATGGGCTTGGTCTTGCACAGTCGCTCGGTGCAATCCTCGAGATTATCATCTTGCTATTTATTCTGCAGAGGCGCTCCAAGCGTGAAATTCTCAACAAAGATTTTTATAAGGGCTTCATCCGCATGGTGATTGCAACTGTCATCACTGGATGCGTAGCTTTCTCAATGACAAAATTTATCCCGCTCATGGCGACTGATAACTCGCTCGTTATCACGATTCCAAAATTTCTGCTGATTTCGCTTGTCTCGGTGATTACTTATATTATTGCAAGCTACTTCCTAAACCTAGAAGAAGCTGAGCCGATTCTCCGGAGAGTCAAAAAGATACTCTTCAAAAACGTCAAATAGTGTTATAATTTTGGTATGGAAATCAAACGCGAGGATATTTTTCATTTG
>JAEEGL014030677.1_pt1 | contig 12293 bp, 8 predicted proteins | sample 9134231 | NCBI WGS metagenome assembly JAEEGL01 (sample SAMN16246548, study PRJNA631951) | gut metagenome | biome: gut microbiome; feature: rumen; material: fiber-attached | host: Bos | place: Iran: Karaj | collected 2018-10 | reverse complement strand
CTCACTCCGTAAGGCAGATGCCGAGATGGTTGTAATCGAGTAATTGAGAGGGGCATACAAAATGGCAAACAGTGAAATCAAAATTGCATTAGCGGGCAACCCGAACTGCGGTAAGACAACACTTTTCAACGCACTTACGGGTTCCAATCAGTTCGTCGGTAACTGGCCGGGCGTAACTGTCGAGAAGAAGGAAGGTAAGCTTAAAAAGCACGACTGTGTAACCATAACTGACCTTCCCGGTATTTATTCACTTTCTCCTTATACATTAGAGGAAGTAGTCGCAAGAAATTATCTTATAGATGAGAATCCGGATGTTATCCTCAACATTGTTGACGGTACAAACCTGGAGCGTAACTTATATCTCACAACACAGCTTACGGAACTCGGTATCCCGGTTGTTATGGCTGTCAACATGATCGACCTCGTCAACAAGAACGGCGACAAGATTGACCTTAACATGCTCTCCAAGCAGATGGGCTGCAAGGCGGTCGCTATCTCCGCTCTCAAGGGCACGGGCATCATGGAGGCAGCCGAAGAAGCAATCAAGGCTGCTAACGGAACAAAGACAGTTCCTCCCCACTCTTTCTCAGGCCCCGTTGAGCACGCTCTGGCTCACATCGAAGAGGCTTGCCTCCACGATATGAACGCAGATAAGCAGAGATGGTACGCTATCAAGGTTTTCGAGCGCGATGAGAAAGTTATCGAGAAGCTCGGCATCTCCAAGGAGACATTAGAGCACATCGAGAATGACATCAAGGCAGCGGAAGCTGAGCTCGACGACGATGCAGAGTCCATCATCACAAACGAGCGCTATGTCTATATCGCTTCCATCATCAAGAGCTGCTACAAGAAGCAGTCCAAGGGCAAGCTCTCCAAATCAGATAAGATCGATAGGATCGTAACAAACAGGATCTTGGGTCTCCCTATTTTCGCCCTCATCATGTGGCTCGTTTACTTCATCGCAATGACAACATTCGGTGCAAACCTTACAGACTGGACCAATGACAACCTCTTCGGTGACGGTTTCTTCCTCTTCGGCATCGGCCAGAAGCAGTACGACGAAGACGTTGATAACTGGGCCGGCGAGGCAGTTTTCGTTGACGGCGTAAAGGCTGTTATCGACGAAGCTGCTGAAAATGACGTAACAGGTGCTGAGAACCTCCAGGCTGACTTCGAAGACGCTGATTTCGGCGCATTTGAAGAAGACTACGGATTCTTCGCAGATGAGCTCATGGACAAGGGTTATGACATCGAAGCACCGCTTGTCGAATCAGGCGCATTAGATGAAGACGGCGAGTTCACTGCTCCCGGCATGGACGAGACCGAAGGCGCTGTATTCGTTCCCAGTATCCCTGATATGGTTTCAGGCTTGCTCGAAAAGGCAGGCGCTAACGAGTTCGTTACAGGACTTGTAGTTGACGGTATCGTAGGTGGTGTCGGCGCTGTATTGGGCTTCGTTCCCCAGATGCTCGTCCTCTTCTTCCTCCTCGCATTCCTTGAATCATGCGGATACATGGCAAGAGTCGCATTCGTACTCGACCGTATCTTCAGAAGATTCGGTCTTTCCGGTAAGTCATTCATCCCTATGCTCGTATCTTCAGGATGCGGCGTTCCGGGTATCATGGCATCACGTACGATCGAAAACCAGCGTGACCGCAGAATGACCATCATGACAACAACATTTATCCCCTGCGGCGCCAAGCTCCCTATCATCGCTTTGATCACGGCAGCTCTGTTCCGTCACACCGCATTCAGCGGCTCCTGGGTAGCACCTTCTGCTTACTTCATCGGTGTAGCTGCAGTAGTTATCTCAGGTATCCTCCTCAAGAAAACAAAGCCTTTCGCAGGCGATCCCGCTCCGTTCGTTATGGAGCTCCCCGCATATCACTGGCCGACACTCGGAAACCTCTTAAGATCCATGTGGGAGCGCGGCTGGTCCTTCATTAAAAAAGCTGGCACAGTTATTCTCATCTCCTCTATTGTTATCTGGCTCGGATCCGTTTTCGGAAATGCAGGTGACGGATTCGGATTCGATCCGGATATGGAGCTCGAAGCTTCCGTACTCGGTATCGTAGGTAATGCTATCAAGTGGATCTTCGCTCCTTTGGGCTTTGCTAACATCAAAGCAACCATCGCAACGATCATGGGCCTTGTTGCCAAGGAAGAAGTTGTAGGTGTATTCGGTGTCCTCGACTTCGAAGGATTGAACCAGCTCTCCGGCTTCGCATTCCTCATCTTCAACCTCCTCTGCGCTCCTTGCTTCGCTGCAATCGGTGCAATCAAGAGAGAGATGAACTCTGCTAAGTGGACATGGTTCGCTATCGGCTATCAGTGTGTATTCGCTTACGCTATCGCACTCATCGTTTACCAGTTCGGCCTCCTTTTCACAGGCGCTGTAAACGTTATCGGATTGATCTTCGCTCTGCTTGTTCTTGCAGGACTTGTGTACCTCCTTGTAAGACCTGCCAAGAAAGCAAAGTAAAGGACTGTACTTATGATCGACTGGCTTGCCGCAAACTGGGTAAACATCTTAGTGATAGCATTAGTTGCTGTTATGGTCTTCTTTGCGGCAAGAAGTCTGATCAAAGACAAGAAAGCCGGCAAGAGCTCATGCGGCTGCAACTGCTCGCACTGCGCAATGGCCGGCAAATGTCACAGTCAGAATAAAAAGTAAAAGAAATCGCATGCCATAAAATGATTTGGGGCTGTCTCATTACCGAGGCAGCCCCTTCTCATTATGTCACGTTGCTGAACATTCCTGCTGTCTTTGCTAAAATTCCAGAAAAAGGTCCGATACAGTAGGACTTTTTTCTGGAATTTTGAAGACGGACGGATGATTTTCCAGAAACAGTTCCTATATAGTCGGACTTTTTTCTGGAATTTTAAGTAAACAATGAATAGTCATTATCAGCCGAATGCCGAATAATCGAAAGTCTTAGGATTTCCGTCAGCGTCATTGTAATAAATCAGTTTTTTCTCGTGATCAAATGAAATCAGGGTTCCTCCCCACAAGGGTGCGAAAAAGTCATCGTCAGCAGTATATTCGCTGCCGTTCCTGTCGCTCTTATAATGGCAGGCGACGCGGTTTTCTTCCTGCTTAAAACCGCCTTCATTGTAGCGCTGTTCATCGGTCATCATGAAGTAAGACAGACAGTTGCCGGATTCCATAACAAAAGTAGGATCCACATGATAGTTCTTTCCGTTGATCGTCACATAGGTCCACGCATGTCCCTCACCGTCAGATTCACGGTTGCCGCCACATCCGACAGCATCCACTCCCGCCTGAAGGAGCAGGAATGAGAATGCTGCAGAGCATTCAGCGCAGATACCGTGCTTTGTCGTAAAGAACCTGTACGCGCAGATTCCCTGAACAGGTTCATCGCTCATCTTGTTATATGTATCGTAATCGTATGTATAATTGTTGGAAAAGTAGATATAGAGTGCAAGGACCTTTTCGACATCAGAATAATCGTCCCTTAAGACTTCATTCAGAATGCCGGTGACCATTTTCTCAAATTCCGCCTGCTTTTGAGCAAGCTCTTCTTTTGGGATCTTATACTGGAATGTAGCCTTTCCGTCCTTAAATGCCCCCGCGTAATTTGACTCTGTATAGACTTCGTATACGGGCTGGAAATTGCTCGGAAACTGCCCTAACATCCAGTCGTAATCATTCTCGGACTTTACCGCGAATTCCTCTTCCCCGTTCTGTACCGCCTTTATATAGTTCTTGTAGGCGTCATACATGTCTTCGCCCATGATATCCAGGAATATCGAAGACATGACTACAGGCTTATATTCATAATGGCCTCTGGCTTCCGTAGTCGTAGTCGCTTCAGTACTTTCGGAAGTCTCTATGGAAGTCTCTGGCTCTGTTGTGCCGTTAGTTGTTGGTGTAGTAACAGCTGAACAGCCCGACAGAACGCAGGCTGTAAGAACAATAGTTACAGTTTTTATCAATGATCTTTTCATAGCACGTCTCTTTATTAGATTTTAAACGGCAGAATTATACAACAAGAAAAATAAAATAGTGTGGCAAATAAAGATGTTTATCGATCCCAGTTCTTCAGAGCCGCTAATGTAAGCTCGCCGATGTTGTTCTCAGCGCCGTGATCATACTTTGTGAGCACGCCTTCAAACAGGATAAGTTCACCGTCAGGCATGCTGGACACGGCTTTTCTGGAAGCCGACAAAGGGCCGTTTTCAGGTTCCATGATGACAGTCGGGACTGTGCAGTCAGGAAGCAGATCATAGAGCCTTACATAGAGTTTAGGATTTTTCGAAAAAGACAAAGATTGGTAATCATTAAGATAAGGCTGAACGATGATCATGCCCTTTATCTCGTCTGGTCTCTCGATGCCTGTATAAAGCGATATGATGCCTCCGAGATCCTGTCCCCACAGGTAGATGTTATCCATATCGATCTCAGGAATGTAACGCATCTCATCGATGACTGCGAACTGATCAAGGATTTCTTTGAAATACACATCAGCCATAGTCTTGTCACCGCTTCCGGCGGAGCGCCTGATTATCTCGCTCTCATGGGTATTCCTGATTTGCAAAGTGGCATAACCGTTCTGATTTAGAGCGGTGACGATATCGTTATATTCTCTAAAGGAGCTCTCGAATTCACCGCGGATTACTACCGTCTTATAAGGGCCGGTCCCTTCAGGAAGCATAAGCTTGGCTTTTACGGCGATATCGTCACGGTAAAAAGTGACCTCTCTCTCATTTGAAGAGATCTGCTTTAACACAGGCTTTTGGATCTCATAATCAAAAGGTGCTGCTCTCTTTACGGGAGCTTCAATGATCGCATCGCTTACGATCTCATCTATAATGCTCTGTTCGTTCTCGGCAGCCTTAGGATCCAGCACAGTAAATCCGGAGACAACGATCAAGGCCGCAACGCTCAATGCAATAACCTTATAGCTCTTCTTTGCAGGATGCTTGATGCTTACGATCCTGCGCTTCATCGACTTGTAGCCGCTTCTCATGCCGGTCGTCATCGTAAACCTGTAGGATTCAGACTTTCTCTGCATCTGCATTACCAGATTCTCGGCATAAATCTCTGCGTATTCACCGCCGTAAACGCTTATGACTTCTTCATCGCAGGCAAGCTCGCAGTCTCTTCCCGAGAGAATGAATGCTGCCCAGATAACGGGGTTATACCAGTTAAGCGCAAGGACCAGATGCCTAACGATAACCCACAGAAAATCGCGGTGCTTATAATGGCACGCCTCGTGGCATATTGCATACTCACTTGTCTTTGAAGGATCCGGATCTACATAGATCTTGTTAAACAACAGAAACGGAACTCCCCTGTGAGATATTCCGTAAATATCAAGTCCGCTCTTCGGATCGGTTCCCAGGAACTTTCTGTTCTTTCTGCAGAAGATAACAAATCCGGCATTATAAGCTGATAATGCAACGACGATCGCTGCGGTTACAGTTATATAAATTCCATTGAGCACTGCGCCGGTATTAACAGGCTTTCTGACTGCTTCCTTTGCTGTTACATCACTATTTAAAGCCTGATTTTGAGCAGCCTGTTCCTGCTTTTCGTCCTGCTCGAAAACGGTATCTTCAGAGTCTGCTTTTTCGAGCTCAAAAACATCGTTTATATAAGCATTCTCATAGACGGCCTTTTCGACGGTTACAGGTATCAGTGAACTAAGTTCATCTGCTACCGGAACGCTGATCTTTAGGAACGGCGATACGATCATGTAAACAGGGATCAGGAGCCAGATGGCATACTGATGTCTTTTGAGCATCCTGCCGCCGGCAAGACGCCTGATGAGCATTATGGCTGCCGCAACGAGCGTGACACCGATAATGTACCGGAGCATTTTATCCTTCCCTGATGATCCTTCGAAGCTCTGCTAACTGTTCATCCGTAAGCTGGTCGGAATCGATGAGATTCGAGATCATGAGACCGACATTGCCCTTGTAGACCTTATCGAGGAAAGAATTTGTCTCCTCGAGTTCGGCTTCGGTCCTGTCGACCGCAGGATGGAATTTCTTTGCCTTGTCGCCCTGGACAAAAGTAACTGCGCCCTTTTCCGTCATGCGCTTAAGGAGCGTGATGATAGTATTCTTACCCCAGCCGGTAACGGGACGGAGTTCTTTTGTAAGCTCAGTTATTGTCATGTCTCCGTTATTCCAGAGACAATCAGCGATCTTCCATTCTGAATCTGATAAACGCATCTTTAATTCCTCCAACTAATACAAGAAAAATATAACACTAAAGGTAGACAGCTATCAACCGAAATTGCCGTCACGCAGCCTTAAGCCGTTTGCGATCTTCCCTGCGTATTTTCCTGATCTTCCTTCTGCGCTTGGCTTCTTCCCTGTCCCTTATGAAGATAAAGTAGATCAGGCCGGCAAAGAAAGCATAGAGCGCAAGCATTATGAGACTTGAGGCAGATGCCCTGTCATAAGCGAAATTACCCATAAAGAACTGATTCTGCAGGTACATCATAAGCGTCAGGTTGGTCCTGAAGATATCAAAGTTGTTGGTGACCAAAGAAGGCACCTTATACATGCCGACGCCGTCGACTACAGTGATGACAGTTATGAAGAACAGGATCGGACGCATGCACGGAAGCGTTACGCGAAGGAAGGTCTGTGTTCTCGTAGCGCCGTCGATCTCAGCCGCCTCCATTACTTCCACCGGCACACCGGTGATGCCCGCAATGACATAGATAAATGTGATCCCGAAGTGGCAATAGATACTCAGGATAATTATGAAAAAGCGGTCCGACAGAAAGAAATTGAAATCGTCCGGCTTAAATCCGAACCCGTTCATCATGACTGCCGAGATTACGAAAAACATTGTGCTTCCGACAGTTGATACCAAATGTGTTGTTAATACAAAGCTTACGTTCGTTCCGTCAACGAGTTTAGGGAAGAAGAATGCGGTCTTATAAAGGAGCCTGCCCTTTATCCTCAATCTTCTGTCAGTTATCACTGCAGCAAGCCAGAACGTAAATGCCAGCTCAGGAACCGCATAAGCCACCCATATGACCAGGGTATTCCTCAGTGCATCACTGAATGACCTCGTCTTTAAAACATCAACAAAGTTTTTATACCAGGGTTCACCGAGCGAAATCAGTGTCTGCGGCTCGGTACTTCCCATGCCTTTCATCTCGCAGAAGGCATAGTAGACCGTATTTGCGAGCGGATAGAAATGAAAGATCATAAACGCAGCAACAAAGGGGATCATAAAGATATAACCCCATTTGTTATAGTGACGCTCAATTTTTCTATGCTTTCTTCCCATTACCTTTTCCAGGACCCCTCGCGAAAACTATTCTCAAGTACAATTTCACGCTGTGATTTTTGTGCAGGTACACGAATGTATACCGATATGATATCATTCGGTAGACATAAGTCAACCTAAATGCTATATTGACGATAACAAATCCTGAACTGAGGTATGAGTTTACGAGCACGAATATCCTGACAAGATCGATGACCAAGAGAAGAGATACTGTCCTTAAGATAGTATTCTATTCCGTTTCGCTGATCTTATCTTTCTTAAGCTTCTACCCTCTCATTCTCATGTTTAAGGAATCTTACGACTACACATTCGTAGAAAAGCAAGTCGCAATAGGAAAGCTCGTAAATGCGCATTACAAGCAAACATCAACGTACCTGGATAGATTCTGGAATAATTACAAATACCTTTTCATCGGAATGGGCAACTCACTTCTGGTCACGGGCCTTTCCACGATCTTCACCTGTTACTTCTCCGCCCTTACCGCATATGCACTCACAGCTTACGAATGGAAACTCCGCAAATTCTGCCACGTGGTCATAATGTTCGCAATGATGATCCCCTCGACAGTATCCACATTCGGTTTCCTTCAGACCATCTACAGGATGAAATGGACCAACCAGCTCTTTGTTTACTACCTGCCTGCCATCGCTTCGCCCATGACGGTCTTCTTCATGTGCATGTACCTGCAGGCGTCACTATCCAAGGAAATGATCCAGTCTGCAAGGATCGACGGCGCCGGTGAATTCAGGATCTTCAACCAGATCATCCTGCCCCTCATGAAGCCCGCCACCGCGACCCAGGCCATCTTCGCCTTCGCTGCAAGCTGGAACGACGGCTGGATGCCCGCCATCACGATCGCCAAGCTCGAGAAGAAAACTCTCCTTCTTATGTTCTCCCCCATCTACTACCTCGATGAGAATGACTTCCTGGTAGTACTTGGCACCGTAGTACCGCTCCTTATCCTTTACGCCTTCCTGTCCAGGCACATCGTAGAAGGATTGTCTTTGGGCGAGCTGAAAGAGTAAGCTTTTTCGCACCTGCATACGAATAAAAACTGCCCCAGGGACGTCACCCCAGGGCAGCTTCATCCAGCTTGAAATATAAGCGTTTATGTCGTCTCAGACGGCTCGCTTGACGTTGTTTCACTAGAAGCCGTTCCGGCATTCATCATGTTCTCGGTATTAAAAGATACCATGAAGTGCACCTGCCAGTAATCGGGACTTCCGTTTTTGCCTTCACACTTCTGAATGATAACTTCGGCAACTGAGTCTGTTAATTTCTCACCATAGTTGAGGTAGTAATTACCGGACTTAAACTCCTTTTCGCTTTTGATATCGTCCTTATATACTTCTTTCAGATATTTCACGAGGATATCTCTGCAGGCCTTTGCTCTGTCTTCATCGTAAACAACAATAGTTACGGAACCGCTGCCGGGTCTTTCTTTACGGGAATGCGCCTCCTTATACCCTGCTACACGGAAGTTCAAGTGGCCTTCGAGTTTCTCCAGGTTGTAATTGGTATATCCCAGAGTCGAGATGTGGTCTCTCTCGTTAATGATGTCTGTTCTCAATTCGCTACCATATTCAAAATTGAAAGTTCTGGCGTTCGAGAACAATCCGTAACCTGAATACTTTTTGCCGAAACCTTCAGCAACTCTCTTGCCGACATCCTCACGCTCTCCGGTGCATTCGTCGTTCAACTGAGGCTCACAAGCGATAAGAGCATCAACAAGCTTTTTCATTGTCGCTTCATCAGTAACATCAATGAACCAGTAGTTGTCTTCTAAGTTAATTTCTGATTTCTTCTTTTTTGTGGTCTCCTCGGTTTCTTCGGACTCTTCAGAAGCAGTTGTCTTTTCAGGCTCATCTTCTACTTCTTCATAAGTCTGCTTTGTTTCCCTGCTCTTCTTATTCTTGCGTGAATTCTTCTTGTCGCATGCGCAAACGCCCAAGATAACAGCTCCTGCGAGTAAAACACAGATTAATTTCTTCATTTATTTTTCCCCTTAATTTGTAATTATGCTATTTTGCTTGATTACTTCATTTGCTCAGTTAGATGGATAACATAATACGGTTTGCCTTTATATTCACTTTTTTCCATGCCGACCATATAGCTATTATCTTCATCTATCTTGATCAAGTATCCGTCATCCCAAACGCCACCGCTATTCCAATGTTTAACTGTTGCGCCGTCTACAGCATAGTGATCTCTATAAGCATCCATTATTGCCTGTGCTCTATCTTGGTCAAATACTACTACCTCAATACCAAATGAATACTTCTCCAAAGTATCGTACAAAATGCCTATCATTGTCCTGATGTGATCTATCTGGACAGACCGTTTATCTGAATATCTGACAATAAAGTTGTTACCACCAATATAATCAAATGATTCCGGCTCTACCTGAAGATACTGCTCGAAATCAGCATAGTTTTCAGCTGCGATTGAATGAGCCTTATCATGGTGATATACGTAGACTTCGACTATTTCCTCAGGAGTCATATCATCAACGAAGAAATATACGCCGTCATAGTCTTCCTTTGACGCTTTTGTCGTGCTTTCCGTGGCGGCTGCACCGGACTTTTTTGTAGCCTCCTCAGTTTCTGAAACATATGAGGTTTCAACTGTCTCAGGCTTTGCTTCAGGCTTATTAACTACCGTGAGAATAACTCCAACTGTCGCACCTACTGCTACTGCAGAAGCTATGCCTCCAATTACAATTTTGTTTATCATAATCCCTGTTCCTTTCTTTGCTGCTGATGCAGCAACCTTGATACCGGCTCCCTGGGCGGAAGCCTTTGCTGATGCGGACAGGGTTGCAATGAGCGAAGCAGGCATTGCCTTTAAAGGCACCATCTCTGCTTCTTTGATGAAAAGCTGGCTCAGGAAAGGCAGAGCAGCCATACCGAACAGCTTCGTGTTATTTTCGTTTTCATATTTCTCGACCTCCTTCTTGATCTTGTTTCTGGCAAAATTCAGACGGCGGCGTACTGTTCCTTCCGGAACGCCAAGAGCCTCAGCAATTTCCTTCGTGCTCATCTCATCAAAGTAGAACAGGATAAGCGTCCTTCTGATCTCTTCAGACAACGACTTGCTTATGATGTCCATGATGATCCTGCGCATATCTGCCGATTCCACGATCGTATCGGGCAGGAAATCCTCAGGAACTGCTTCAACGTCTTCAAAGAACTCGTCTTCAACAGCGTCTGTCTTCGTCCTCGCGAGACGGTTAAGACACTTATTGGCAGCGATCTTCTTGAGCCACGCCGTAACCTTAGTCTTATCCTCAATAGTGTCATAGGATTCGATCAAGGTAACGAAGGTATCCTGGACTACGTCTTCTGCGTCAGCCTCATTCTTGAGGAGCGAAAAAGCCGTCCAGTAAACTGCGCGATAGGCTTCGTTATAGATCTTTTCAAGTTCTTTGTCAGTCATCTGACTTTGCCTCCTTTGTCCGCATCTATCCTATAGACACATGACAGATGCGAAATGTTCGGTGGTCCGAGAAAAATTTTTTCGAATTTTTTATTTAGGGTCAAAATCCCGTTCTGATTATTCTAAACTAAGGCTCGGATAAAACAAAATCATACTGTAATCATTTTCGATATGGGTTCCAGTGTAAATCCAGTGCAAAAACCGGGTGATTTATGCACTGGTTTTACATTATTGGGCCTCTAGTGTAAATCCAGTGCAAAAACCGGGTGATTTATGCACTGGTTTTACACTGCATTCACGTAGGATTCACGGAAGTGGTCGTTTTCGTGAATATTTCAGGAATAACCGGGATTATTCACGTAGGATTCACGAACTAGGCACTTTTCGTGAATTTTTCAGGAATGTAGTTCTTTTGCACTTCAATCGTGTCCTTAGCGCACGTTTTTACAATGATTAGAAAAAAATTCAATAGAACGTGTAGTTCTTCAAAACCTGGTTTTGTTTTCGCACACGAAAAAACTGGCTCCGCATATGCGCGAAGCCAGTTCATTTAATCTATTATTACAACTTACTTAATCGAAGCCTTAATGAACTGCTTGAAAATAGGATGTGCTCTGTCAGGTCTGGACTTGAATTCAGGGTGATACTGAACGCCCAGGTAGAACTTGTGACCGGGGATCTCCATCTCTTCAACGAGTGAATCGTCAGGCGCCGTACCTGCGAAGCGTGCGCCGCTCTCTACGAATCTTTCCCTGTAGTCATTATTGACTTCGTATCTGTGTCTGTGACGCTCCTGGATCTCATCTACGCCGTAGCATTCACGGAGAAGGCTTCCTTCTGCGATCTTGCACGGATAAGCGCCGAGACGGAGCGTACCGCCCTTATCGATATCATCACTTTGGCCGGGCATAAAGTCGATAACCTTGTTAGCGCACTGTTCGTCGAACTCGCCCGAGTTCGCATCAGCAATACCCAATACATTTCGGGCATACTCTATGACTGCGATCTGCATGCCGAGGCAGATGCCAAAGTAAGGGATGTTGTTCTCGCGTGCATATTTAGCAGCGAGGATCATGCCATTGATACCGCGGTTGCCAAAGCCCCCCGGAACGATGATTCCGTCAAGACCTTTTAGCATTTCGCCTACGGTCTGCTCGTTGATGAGCTCAGAATCGATCCAGTCGATATTTACCTTAACGTCATTAGCATAACCTGCGCTCTTGAGAGCTTCTGCGACTGAAAGATATGCGTCGTGAAGGTGGACATATTTGCCGACAAGACCGATTTTGACTTCCTTCTCGATGTTATGGATCTTATCGACCATCTCTTTCCAATGTGTAAGGTCAGCTTCACCTGCATCGAGGCCTAATTCTCTGCATACGATCTCGGAGAAATGAGCTTCCTCGAGCATCAGCGGTGCCTCATAAAGAACAGGAAGTGTGATGTTCTCGATTACACAGTCTTCCTTAACGTTGCAGAAGTGAGCGATCTTCTTCATGATCTCATCTTCGAGCGGTTCATCACAGCGAAGGATCAACACGCCGGGATTTACTCCCATTCCCTGCAGTTCTTTTACGGAGTG
>JAEEGL013343496.1_pt1 | contig 12293 bp, 11 predicted proteins | sample 9134231 | NCBI WGS metagenome assembly JAEEGL01 (sample SAMN16246548, study PRJNA631951) | gut metagenome | biome: gut microbiome; feature: rumen; material: fiber-attached | host: Bos | place: Iran: Karaj | collected 2018-10 | reverse complement strand
GCAAAAATACCATTTTTTTGGAAATAAATGACTATTTTTGCAAAATAAAATATCATAGTCGATGAAACTTTCTATTATTACAGTCAATTTCAATGATGCAGAAGGGTTGGAACGTACCATCAGAAGTGTCATATCCCAGACCTTCCGTGATTATGAGTTTATCATAATTGACGGTGGATCAACGGATGGAAGTGTTGGTGTCATCAAGCAGTATGAGAGTTATATCGACTATTGGGTGTCGGAGCCCGATGGAGGAATCTATCCTGGTATGAATAAGGGGCTGCGTCAGGCTAAAGGTGATTATCTCAATTTTATGAATGGAGGTGATTGTTACCATTCTTCAGATGTTCTTCAAATAATTTTCGCATTAGGTTCTGATGCAGACATCATTACGGGAGAGCATGCTGAGAATGGGCTTCGGAATGTGGGCAAAGACGGAGTGACAATGCTTGATCTCTATAAATGGGCTATTGATCATCAAGCATCATTTATCAAACGTGAAGTCGCCTTACGTCATCCTTATGATGAGAAATACCGTATAGTTTCTGATTGGAAGTTTTTCATAGAGGCTTTGATATTTGATAATTGTTCTTTTTATTATACAGATACAATTGTTGTGGATGTGGATATGAAGGGTATCAGTAATACTAACAATGAATTAGATAAGAGGGAACGCGAGGCAGTCTTACGAGAATTGTTTCCAGAAAGAGTCTTGGAAGATTACCAATTGTTGGCTTCAATTCATCCAGATGTGTTGAAAGTTGCTCCGCGAATTAGTAAGTCTCAGAAGATCCAAAAAGCAATTCTGAAATTGGCTTATCAATTATTGAAGATTAAAGGTGTCTGATTCTGTGTTGAAGAGACAATAATTGTTTAAATCCTTTTGCTACAGGAAGCATATTGTTGGCTGCTAACCATAGTTCTAGTCTCTGCTTCCAATCCATTTGATCGTATTGCCAAATGTGATGATTCGTTTCGGGAAAGGTGGTTAACCATTCATTATAGAGTTCTTTATCATCTAAATTGTGAAGGAGTGGGAGCTTTGAAATGAATTTCCTAAACTCTATATCTTTAGCATATTGATTATAGAGCCCATGCTCTTTCATGAAAGTCTCAATCAAACCGGCAATCATGATGTCACTATCAATGGATTTTCTGGTTCTCAGAACGCATGAGGAATCTTCTGTGTGCTGATAGTGATATGGTGCCCAGTCCATACTAACAATCTTTTTAGCATGGAGATATAGTTGGAGATTGAAGAATAAGTCTTCTCCCATGTTTAGTCCGATTGGGAAAGATAATTGATTTTCAATAATTAACTTCCTTCGAGTTAATGATGTACAAAGAGAAGGGAAAATCTTTCCGTTAATGAGTCGTCTGATGTTTTCCTCCATATTATCTGTATATTGTTGGTGGAAATCGTATTGTACGTCATAATACTCATGCCGGAAATTACAACCAACAATATCGGCGTTAGTTTCTTTTGCTTTTAAGTAAAGACGTTCGTACATATCTTTCTCAACCCAGTCGTCACTATCAGTATGTATTACATATTCGCCAGTTGCATTCTCGATTCCTATTCGTCTGGCATTAGAAACTCCACCATTCTTCTCCAAATTGATGATTTTGATTCCTGATTTGCGATGAGGATAATCACAAACGACATCATTGAGAATTTGGATACTATTGTCTGGCGTCGCATCATTAACGAAAACATATTCTAATCTATCAAGTGTCTGCTCAAACAAAGAGCGGGCACATGTTTCAATGTATCTTGCGCTATTGTATATAGTTATGATGATTGTCGCTTTGGGATTCATATTCTGAAAGTGTGAAGATTTCTAACAAGTATAAAATTGGTTCTAGAATTTTAGTTTTTTTAGTAAGAGAGAGTACAGATAGCCCATAGAAATACATAAGATAAGGTATAGTATGAGATATAAGTATATATGAGGATGTTTGTCATCTGAAGGAAGGAGAATCCAATGAACTATTGAATGTGTTATGAATATGTATGCAGATATCTTTCCTACGTTTGTCAACCCCGAAGTAAGAAACGTGCATTTTGAAATTATTTTTATTATGTATATAGTTACAGGAATAACGAATATAGGTGACAGTATCCATAAAATGAAAAAGAAATTTGAAACATATATGAGTATAGAAATCAAAAATGTAATTGTTATTGATATATTTATGTTCGAAAGGCGAGAGTAATATCTGGCATATAGGATGCCTAGTGCAAATGGGAGTAGATTGCCAATAAAATTCCTTCTTAACCAGTAAATTACATCACCATTAGGATTACATATGAGTTGTAATAGAATACAAATAAGAGTTAACAATATTACATACATACTATTTCGGTTATATATAAATAGTCTGTACAATATGTATAACTGCAGAATCATTCCGAGATACCAATATGGTCCAGGATTAATATGTGCAGATGGTATTATATTGATGAGAAAACTCAATTGGCCTGGGATTGTCCAGAAATCGTGTAAAAAATAACCTATACATAATTTGTTGACTACCATATTTGCAAAGAATCCTATTATCATAAGTTTGAATAGCTTACAATAGTGATTCCAAATGAAAACAATAGATTTTAACTCATTTCCATTTGATGATTCGTATTTGCGAACAAGGCCATATCCGCTAACAAACAAAAATAAGACAACACCATAATGTCCCCCAAATGAAAAAGCATGAACAATGAGGTTATTGTCAAGAGATAGCAACTGCTGGTTAAATAGCGTTATGTTGTCTTTTATCCAAGTGAACTCGTTGGCTTCTACTGCAAAAGAGAACTCGTGGCAATAATTGTGCATAATTACTAAAAGTATGGCAATTCCTTTTAGCATTATACCCTCTTGCTTGCTTAATTCTTTAATTCTCATTGTTTTTTATGCAAAAGTAGTTATTTTTTTTAATAAACAGCAGTGATTTGATTATATTTTTGTATTTTTGCAAAAAATAAATAAGTGTTTTCAATATCTTAGAGATTATGATAAAACGTTTTCTAATGTGGGTACTTGCTCCATTAATTCAAGATGCATCTTTTTTCATAAATGTATTATTACTTTTAATTTTACCAACGGTTTTGAATGCATATTGTATCAATACTGATGAATATATAAGTTTCTCTTCATCATGGAGATTTGGTATTTTGGTAAAGTATGGAGCTTCGTTTCCGTATATTTTATTTATTCCGTATGTAATTTCATATATACTATCTATGATTCTTTATATCATAAATCCCATCTATATAAAGAAATTATTTAAGATAGTAGTTTATGGACTATTGATATTGCTCTTCGCTATTAACATCTTCCTATTATTCAATTTTAGGACGATGCTGTCTCCGTCTATTATCTTATTGTTAAATGAGACAAATAATGGCGAGATTCACGACTTTATGCAAAGTTATTTGTTTGATATGCATAGTTTATATGCATATTTCATATTCTGTATTATGGCGTTTTTTGTTGTTATGATGGAAAGCAAATCAAATATAATCATATCATTAGTAAATAATAAGATATTTAAAACACTCATTCTTATATTTACTATCTATATGTTTTATAGATCAATTAATCCTTTCCGGCAGTTTCTCAAAATGTATGAATGTAAAGACTTAGATAGCTTGGAATTTTGGTACTTAGATTATCGCCCAGATACGAATATGTTCACAAATGTTTTGTATTCTTTTTATACCCACATGATATCTAAGAATGAACTTCTTCAATCAAAAGAAAGTACTTTAGGGCTAAATCAGGGCAGTTTTTCAAATTCTAACTCTATAATCGTTTTAGTTATTGGTGAGTCTTTTAATAAACATCATTCAGAACTATATGGTTACACTTATGCAACCAATCCTCATTTATCGCGGGAACAAAAGAAAGGAAATCTTTTTGCTTTTTCAGATGTGGTGACTCCATACAATATGACGAGCCATGTTATGAAAAATCTATTTAGTGTTAATAGTATGATGGATAATGAAAGTTGGGGTAATTATCCAATTTTCCCTGCAATCTTTAGAGATGCAGGTTTTAACGTGTATTTCTGGGATAATCAGAAGACTGCAGGTAAAGCTGACGTTTCTGATTATTCTATTTTTTCCTATTTATATGATCCTGATGTTGTCAAAATGTCCTATACTGAATGTAATTTAACTCCATATGAATATGATATGGACTTACTTATGGATTTTTTTAATACAGTAGGTGAAATAGATAAAAAGAGTCTTGTTATTTTCCATATCCGTGGCCAACATGATATGGCAGAAAACCGATATCCACAGACAAAGGAATATGTCTATTTTACTTCAGATAGCATAATTGGAGACTATTCTGATAAACAAAAATCACAAATTGCCTTTTATGATAATGCTACGAGATACAATGATGATGTTATGTATCGATTAATAAGCAAATTACGAGAACAAGAGAGCGTTATTGTGTACCTTTCTGATCATGGAGAGGAAGTGCATGATTATAGAAATCATTATGGGCGTACACAGGAAAACAAGAAAACGCCTAATATTCTCAAATATCAGTATGAAATACCATTTTTTATATGGTGTTCAGATAAATATATGGAAAAGAATCTAGATATTGTGAGCCATATTCAATCTTCAATAAACAAACCTTTTATGATTGATAACACATGTCAGATCCTATTTGATTTGGCGTTGATAAGTAATTGTGTCTATTATCATAAAGAAAGAGATTTAATTAGTCCATCATACCAGCCATATGATTATCGTCGAGTGCAAGATAATGTTATCTATGAAGATGTGATGAAAGAAACGCCTATAAAATGAGCCATTTGTCATAATCCATACCAACCATTTTTTCATCGATTAACATTCCAACAAACAACCCAGGGTTAGAACTGTAGGTTCCGACAAAAAGTTCAGAATGAAGAAATACCTCTACAGATGCAAACATTTCGATAAGATTATTCCTGATAATATCATTTGACGAGGCGAAAAGTTTCTCAGTATCATTTCCTCTTTCTTCTGGTGAGGTTGAAGTGTAGAATTTGTAATCGGGATTGTCATCTCTTAGTTGTTCATAGATACGATAATCATCTGTTGCAACAAAAATATTGTGACAATCTGAGAAAGTCTTCGCTTTATCCAGATATTTCTGTGGTGTGATGAGATCTCTTTCTGTAATTTTATCGCCAGCTCTGACATGCATACTGATATATCTATGGGGTAAATCTAGATCATTGATGAAAGTGTTAATGATGTGAGTGTATTTCTCATTAAAACGGTAGACAATAGGAATAAGAACCTTCATGGCTTGACGAATATCACCATTAATGCCTAATTCTGGAATCACAAAATGAGTATGCTCAAACCATCCTGACCTGCAATACCAATAGATATCATTAAGTATATCATTTTTAGTGAGAACTTTATACAGATAGCAAATGTGATTGTTTTTATGATTATTGACATAATCTCTTGAGATGCGTTTTCCAATAAAGTCATTTTTGAAATCCGGACAGAAACTCTCAAAATACTCATTCCATCCATTTCCAAAGGTGAATGGAGCATCTTTGGAATAAACCTCCAGACGCAATCTGTTCTGTAAACAGAAAAGCGTAGAGAATAGCAGAGAATTAAGCTCGGAATAGAATCCGTTCCCCGTTCCAAAGTGGTGTATTAGTCTTCTTTGGAAACTTTCATTCAATTGCCTGTATTTTTCAATATTATCCATGTTTACTAATAGTTCTCTAATCCCATAAATCCATTTTGTTCTTGACTTAATGCCCGGCCAAAACCCTTTTGGAATCCTTCGCTTTCCAAAGAGCAACAGTCCGGTGCTTTCATAATGTACTCAACCATAGGATGGTGGATATAGAGATCTACCTTGATTATGCCTTTGCTGAGAATCTCTGGTAGTTTAATGGTACGATTAAGTGTAAAATCTCCACTTTTCAGATTCTGAATGTCGCCGAAGTAGTGTCCTATTGCATAGGTGGCAAAAGGTATCCCTTCCTTGCTCTTTAGCGTCATCATGACATCATAGCTCATGTCCTCATCAGCATGACCTTCTATAGTAACATCTAATGAAGTCTGACCGTTGCGTATAGTAGATGTTGATTCTTCTGTTCCATTAATAGTGATTGATTGGATGTGCAACGTGTTTTTCACCCATTTTATATTATCAACTATTTTTTCTTGTTGTATCGAATCACTATTCTTTAGATAGTGGTCAAGTGTGTCAGGGATACTGCCAATAAAGTCTACCATGCCGTTTTTCAACATAATTCCACGGGTGCATAAGCTGCGGACTGCTGCCATGTTGTGACTAACAAAAAGAACTGTCCGACCTTGGCCTTTGCTGACATCTTGCATTTTCCCAATGGCTTTCTTTTGGAATTCAGCATCACCGACGGCCAAGACTTCATCTACGACAAGAATTTCTGGTTCCAAGTGAGCTGCAATGGCAAAACCAAGACGCACCATCATGCCGGAAGAATAGCGCTTGACAGGGGTGTCTACGTATTTCGCAACGCCGGCGAAATCAACAATCTCGTCAAACTTGCTGCGAATTTCTGATTTGGTCATACCCATGATAGAGCCATTCATAAAGATATTCTCGCGTCCAGTCATTTCTGGGTGAAAGCCAGTTCCTACTTCAAGCAAGGAGGCAATACGGCCTTTTATTTTGATATCACCGGTGGTAGGGGAGGTTACGCGTGATAATATTTTTAATAATGTAGATTTGCCAGCACCGTTCTTTCCAACAATGCCAACGACGTCACCTTGTTCGACCTTAAAGTTAATATCACGAAGCGCCCACACGAAACGGCTGTCACCTTTTTGAGTACGGTCATTTGTCTCACCAATCTTCAGATAAGGGTCTTCTTTACCTCGGATATTTGCCCACCATCGGTTGAGATCCTGACTTAAAGTGCCAGTACCAATGGTACCGAGTATATATTGTTTGCCAACATTATTGAATTCTATAACAGTATTACTCATAGTCAGAAATATTATATGACATCCATAAAGTTGCGCTGGACTCGATTGAAAATCACGATACCAAGAATAAGAATGATGATGGTGAAAGCAAAGCTGTAGCCAAGATATAGCCAATTGAATTCACCGACTCCCGTAAATGCGTATTTAAAGGTTTCCAGAATGGCAGTTAATGGGTTAGCCACTAATACCCAGATGTATTTGGGATAAGTCTCCTTCATAACTGATAGAGGATAGATAACAGGCGTAGCATACATCCATAGCTGAACACCGAAAGTGATGAGAAATCTTAGATCGCGGTATTTGGTTGTCATAGATGAAATTATCATACCAAAACCAAGTCCGAGACAGCCGAGCATTATTATGAGTAGTGGTACAAGGATAATTGTTGCATTGATATGAAAATCAACTCTGGATGTGAAGTAGTATAAATAAACGACCATGAACAATACGAACTGGATGACCATCTTAATAAGGTTGGAAATGACTATAGAGAGAGGTACAACTAGTCTTGGGAAGTATACTTTGCCAAAGATGGCCTGATTCGCATTGAATGTATCAGAACATTTGCTTAAACAATCCTGAAAATAATTCCAACAAACCAATCCTGCTAAATAGAATACTGCCTGAGGGATACCATCTGTAGAAATGCCAGCGATACCACCAAAGATAAACATAAACATGATGGTGGTGAAAAGTGGTTGAATAATGAACCACAGAGGGCCTAGAATTGTTTGTTTATAGAATGTGACTATATCGCGTTTTACATACATTGTGAGCAAATCACGATAATGCCATACTTCCTGCAAATCTATATTTAGTAATTTGCTCCGATTTGTGATGATTATATCCCAGTCTTTCGCCATATATTATAAATTTAAGTGCAAAAATACTATTATTTTTTGTTATATCAAAATAATTGCACTAATTTTGTAGCGTAATAATAAATATTGGCTAATTATGATGCATTATAAATTTAAAATGAAGGGTTTGAGGTTATTATTATATATATCTTTAGTTATTAATGTGTTATTATTGATTTCTTTTTTTTATGTTGTCTATCTAAAGACAGATATGAGTAAAAAGTTATTGGCGAAGATGGGATTAACAAGTTATAATAACGCATTTATGCGTCATCAAATTGAGTATAGATGTTTGGAAGGCTGGGCTAATTGTCTTCGCAAATGTAATGATACAATGGATGTTGTTTTCTATGGTAATTCCCTCACATTTGAGAGTAACTTTCATGAGCTTTTCCCTAATTTGAAAATATGTAACTTAGGGTGTAATCGAGATAATCTGGATGATTTAATTCATCGATCTTTTATTATAAATAAAGTTAGTCCCCACAAAATATTTGTTCTAGGTGGCATAAATAGTATTCTTGATATTTCATTAGAAGATTTTAATACTAAATATTTAACTTTGATAGATACACTTATGAGTCAAAACCCAACATCTAAAATATATTTGCAGAGTTTACTACCTGTAAATGTTGAAATGGAAATTGGCTCAAGATATGTTGATTGTCAAGAAAAGATAAAAGAGGCTAATATCGTTATAAACAATATTTCTAAGGTAAAAGGCTGCATATTTATTGATTTGTATTCTGCCTATCAAGTTAATGATTCTATGCCTAAAAAATATTCAAGAGATGGATTACATCTTTATCCTGAAGCCTATTCTATTTGGGCTCGTGTGATCAGTCCTTATTTGTTAGAGTGATGATTACACGAAATAATTCCATATCCTTTTTGTTATTATATTTTTCTTCATCAAATAATTGATAAACAAGGGTACTGTTATACCTATAATAGTGTAGATAATCCAAAATAATATGTTGTTGTCTAAGATTATTTGGAATTCTGCCAATCTATTCATGGGATAGTTGTATATCAGAATTTTTAGCAGATTGCCAATTTTGAAACATAGCATATGTAAGGCGAATATTACTAAGGTATTCTGCCCCAAATAATAGAAAAGATATTTTATCTTATAAGATTCTATTACTTGTGATATATTTAAAGTCAGAACTGTGCCAGAGAATGCAACGATGAAAAAAGGGATAGCAGTAATGATTGTGAATTCTAACATGTTAGTCCAGGGGAGATAAACAAGACCAATAATTAGAAAAGAGAAAAACAAAAACGAGGTTGTGATGTTGTTGAGTTTTGTTAGTAGATTGTATTTTCGGAAGATATATCCTGATAAATAAAATGTAGAACTCATAAATACTAAAGATATATCCCAAATAGCGGGAAGAGCCCAATTGAAGTATTTGGAGATGAGTGTCATAAGGAACAATCCCATAAATACAAACAAATGAGCATGTTTGTGGTGTGTTATTTTGTTGGTAATATATATTATGGATGGAACAATTATACTTGCAAGAAAAAGTTGTTTAAAAAACCAAAAACTTCTAACAAGTTGCTCATGTCCATTCATGCTAAAGATTATTTTAATTGCTCTATGTACGAAGTCATTAATATTATATGGATATACTGCCCATTTCGTAATTGTATCATTATATATATTGAGGTAAATAAATACATTATGGAGGGCCAAGAAGAGAATACTCCAACATAAAAATTTCAGATAGATACCCTTAAATCTTTTTTTTATGATTGTTACTATAGAATTGAAATTTTCGCAATTATTTAAGAAATAGCCAGAGCAGAAGAAAAAAAGAGGCATATGAAACTGATATATAAACTTATCAATATCTCCTGGTACACCAGAATGTCCCATTACCATTAGGATAATTCCAATTCCTTTGGCTGTTGAAAGGAAGTTGTTCTTGTCTTTACTCATCTATGAATGAAGTAAAACAGATTATTAGTTATTCGTCTATATATGGCATGAAGGTGATTTGTATTCATTCCTTTATCATATTCATCAAGTGGCATGATGAGAGGAATATGCATGATTTGGAGACGGTGATGTTCGCAGAAAACATTAATGAGGCGTTCACTCATATATCCATAAATCCGACTTTGGATGGGATCATCGATAGGGGGGACCCTCCGTTCAACCTCAAAGAGAATATCGAAGAGCCACTCGGAATAGGCATCAAAATGCTTCCAATGGGTGATGAACATATTGTAGCCTACGGATTTGTTGCTATGATCCATTGTCTTCTCGAAGGCTGGTATGTATTGTGGGGATCGTTCTTTTATAATCTGACGGAGCATCTCCCAGTCCTTGGCGATATGGTAGTCACCATATTGTTGTGTGTTGCTGACTCTCCAGTGACGGGCGACAGGGAGAATGATGTCGTATTTCTGCAGAAGCTTTTCCAAATCAGGGAACTGATAGGGATGGTTGAGGAAATCTTCTGTTGATATAAAGTGTTTGTCGGCAGAGAACTGTGGCCATTTTTGGGGGAAATCGAAATAGCGACGGTAATGGTTTAATCCGATGAAGTCTACATTCTTCAGATTCTTCCATGCCCAGTAATGACAAGTGAGTTCACAAAAGTGTGGATTTTTTGCGGAGATGTTATCTCCTTCACTATCGGGTTGGTAGCCCCGTATTTGTTCATGCAGTGCAGCTCCTGCTTGGATTGGTAGGAAGTATGGGTGTTGTGGTAAGGGTACTTCCTTATGGGCGCAGATGAAGATCTTGATGTTACTCATAGGCTAACCATGTTGGGTGTGAATGAAATCAGTGTTTTTTCGGTCCATGTGCAACAGGTTTTTGAGCATGCGTAGGACAAGTCCTGGGATGGCGAGGACCTTGGCAAAAGATCGGAAACGGAGCTGGCGGGGGAGGGCAATGAAGAGAGAAACAGCCAATAAGGCAAAGAGTACCCACCACTTTTCGCACCAGGTTGGCATAAAGATGGTCATAATGATAGAGATGCCTGCCAATATGACAATCAGGATGGAACGGGGAATGAGTGCCTGTTGGATGGTCTTATCAACAAAATTGATCTTACCGTGAATGATAGCTTCTGGGATTATGGGAAGATTACTGAGCAGACTTTGAACCTGAGCTGTCATCCAGCGCATACGCTGACGCTGGAAATTATCCTGATTGCTGACCTTCTCGTCAAAAACATGGATTTCGGGAGCATATTTGATATACACCTCTTGATGGAGCAGGAGTGCTTCCATTTCCCGATCCTCTCCGGCTGTAGATAGTTTGAAGACATTTTTTTTGAAAAGTTCATATTTGAAACACATGCCAGAGCCGATGAGGGCAGAGGACAGGCCGAGGCGGTTGTGGGCTTTGCGAAAAATAGTGTTATTGATCTCCTCACTGGCACCATCGAGGACGGCCACATCGTTATCGGCGTTTTTGGCACAGCGATGGCATTGGATGGCGTCATAGATCGTACAGAGGATATTCAGTTGGGACAAGAAATCGGGACGAACCACATTGTCAGCATCGAGTATCACTACCTGGTCAAAGTCGCCTTTGACCTCGTTGATGGCATATTGCATAGCTTTGGCCTTAGAACTCTTTTCGAAAACCGGTTCAAGGAGGGTGATTGGTAATTGGCGTAAGTATTCATTGGTTTCAGGTTGCATGTGGTCGGAGATGACGGCGACCGTATAATGTGTCGTTGGATAGTCTTGTAATAGGAAATTTTCCACCGCGTTGATAATGACACGGTCTTCTTTGTAAGCTGGATATAAAATGAGGAATCTACACTGTTTGTTGCTGAGGGCAGCTGCATGGGCTGCAATATGATCTTCTTTATCGTAAAATAGGGAAATAATCGCAAAGAACACCACGTAGGCTACAGATCCTGCGATAATTCCCCAAATGATAATGTCGATAATATGTAGAACAGACCAAATCATCTTATTTTGCGGAACAGGTTGGACTTATAATGATTCCACATGCGTTTGAAAGGATCACGCAAGATAGTCTTTTCCCACATCTCTGCTACCAGATAGTCCGGAGTGGCTAGTGCAAAGATAAAGAGAGCTAAGGCTCCAAGGATCCACCATTTGATGACTAGGGTCATATAGATGAAAGGAAGGACAATACTCATTACAAGAATAATAACCATCATGGTTGTGCGGGGAACAAGCATCCATTGGATAATTTTATCAGCCAAATCATATTGCTTCCGGAAAATGGCTCCTGGTAGGAATTTGATGTTCCTGATGAAATTGTGGAACTGCTCCGAAGCCCAACGACCGCGCTGCTGGTTCAATTTTGCCGTTGTGCGTTTCTTTTCACCATAGACATAAATGTCATCGAAATAGTCGATAAATATTTCTTGGCGGAGTAACAGAGCTTCTAATTCTTTGTCTTCCCCCGATGTACGGGCTTTCAT
>JAEEGL012755054.1_pt1 | contig 12293 bp, 11 predicted proteins | sample 9134231 | NCBI WGS metagenome assembly JAEEGL01 (sample SAMN16246548, study PRJNA631951) | gut metagenome | biome: gut microbiome; feature: rumen; material: fiber-attached | host: Bos | place: Iran: Karaj | collected 2018-10 | reverse complement strand
TTCCGCGGAAGCAAGACTCTGATCGTTATAGCTCACAGATTGTCGACCATCAGAAACTGCGAGCGTATCTATGAGGTGAATGAGGGAACTGTCACGCAAAAGGATCCCGGGGATGTGTTCGAAAAAGAATAAGGGCCCGGCGCGGGAAGGGTAAGATGGACTGTCTGATATTTTATGAGTTAGTTGAGAGAAGCTATGAAAATGATCTCCTGATCAAGCTTGAGATGGAGCGGAGAGGCTATTCCGTAAAGCTTGTAAATATGTACTGGAAGGATTTCTGGAAGAGCTTCTTCTATCATCCCAGGATATATGTGGTTCCGAGCTGCAGGGATACGAACGTGATGTCTTCGATGTGCTCGCCATGGTATAAAAGGGCGGCATGGGTTAATCTGCAGGAGGAGCAGATAGGGTTTTCCAGCGAGGCTGATATCGGTATTTTCCTGCCCCAGGGAAGGGCAAAGGAGGCAGCGCACTTATGCTGGGGACAGACTGCAACCGGCTATATGCAGCGGGCCGGGGTGAAGAGCGAAAACATAATCCCGTCCGGTCCTATACAGTTTGACCTCTGTAACCCGCGGTTTAAGGCCTATTTTTATGACAAGGTATATCTGGCCCGGGAATTCGGGCTTGATGTGAATAAAAGATGGATCCTTTTTGCCTCGGACTTCTGTACCATTTCCGAATGTCAGACCGAAGAGAGCTTAAAGGATAAGATGGCGAAGTTCGGCGATTTCTGGAAGACGATGTATGACTATGAGACGGACTGCTCAAGGATGCTGACAGAGTGGTGGGACAGATATCTTACGGACCATAAGGATACCGTCTTTATCTACAGGCCGCATCCTTCGGAATACAAAAGGATAAAGATCATCGATGAGCTGGCGGCCCGGCATGAAAATTTTGTTTATATCAAAAAGTATTCGATCAAGCAGTGGATCCATGTTGTCGATGTCTTTACGACCTGGATAAGCTCGTCGGTGATGGAGGCTTATTATCAGGGGATACCGTGCTTTGCCCTGGGCGTGAAAAACAGCATCATGGACAGCGGGCTTTCGATAGCCCTCTTCAGGAGTGAAAAGTACATCACCGATTATGAGTTGTTTGAAAAGGCGATGACGGACCCGGCTTCGGTGAGAGAGGAATGGTTTCCGATCAACGAAGAGCAGGTTGAAATGATATACGGGAAAAAGAAGGAGGAGCTTTCGTACATAGGAGTCTGTGATTATCTGGAATCCATCCTCAGAAATCCGCAGAAGCTTGAGAGCATGAAGATCTCCCTTTCAAAGGAGGAAAGAGAGCTGGAGCTTTCGGATAAGCTCAGATATGCGAAGGTCACTCTGTATAACGATATCGTATGCAGGATATGGAAGCTTCTGTGCGTTTTAATGCCACGGAAGAAGGAAAACATAATAAAGTACAAGGACAGCTTCAGCAGGTTCGACAAAAAGTTCCTTAAGAACAAGGAGGACAGGCTGAGAAAGATCATAGGATAAAGGACGTTTTGCTTTGACAGATCTGGAATTATATATTGTTTCCGAGGAAACAAAGATCGTAGATACAATGAAGACCATAGATGCGGGAGAGAATGCCGTCGCTTTTGTGTGCAGGGATAAAAAGCTGGTTGCGGCCGTATCGGACGGCGATGTCAGACGCTATATCATCGCCGGGGGAAACCTTGACCGACCCGTGAAGGAGGTTGCAAATTATTCTCCCATCAGTGTGCTTTACACCGAAAAGGTGGACTATGACGGACTGATGGAGGAGAAATGCATAACCGCCCTTCCCCTTGTTGACGAGGAAGGCCACATACTGGACATACAGTTCTTAAGCAGGCGGCATGTCCGGAAGAGAAAGGCGGGGCTTCCTGTCATAATCATGGCAGGCGGGAAGGGCAGCAGGCTGAAGCCCTTTACCGAGATACTGCCCAAGCCTCTCATACCCATAGGAAACAAGACCATAACGGAGCACATTATGTCAAGGTTCGGGGAATATTCCTGTACCCACTTTGACATGATCGTCAACTATAAGAAGAATTTTATTAAGTCCTTTTTCCAGGACAATGAACAGAAATACGATATAAGCTTCATAGAGGAGCCCGAATTCTGGGGAACCGCCGGGGGACTGAAGCTTGCCGAGGGCAGGTACGACGGTACGGTGTTCGTGACCAACTGTGATATACTGGTGCAGTGTGATTACGCTGACCTGGCTGACAGACACAGGGCGGCGGGAAACATCATCACCATCGTCTGCGCCAGAAAAAAGGTGGTGATCCCCTACGGAACCATCGAGACCGATGACCAGGGCCGGGTAAGGAGGATAACCGAAAAGCCGTCCTTCGAATTCAACACGAACACGGGCCTTTATGTTATCGAGCAGGATTTTCTTAAGAAAATACCCGCAAACACCAGGATAGACATAACGGATGTTATCGAAAAATGCATAGAGGACGGTGAAAACGTGGGAACATATCTTGTGGATGAGAAGGACTGGATGGATATGGGACAGCTGGATGAAATGGAGAGAATGAGGAGACATCTGGGAGTGAAATGATCATGAACCGATAATGAACAGGTTCATAATGTATGGAAATAAGGTCCGTAACCGTTAATGTATCGGACAGTTAAAAAGGAAAAACGTTACCGTTCACGGCCCCAAAGGCCGTGATAGTAACGAAAAACAGAGAGGAGAGAGGGGCAGAATGAGAAAAAAGACACTTATCATAGCGGAGGCTGGGATCAATCATAACGGAAACATGGGGCTGGCAAAGGAGCTCATCCATGTTGCGAAGGAGGCCGGCGCGGATATAGTAAAGTTCCAGACCGGAAAGACAAACTATGTCATGTCGAAGTTTGCGCAGAAGGCGGATTATCAGAAGGAGAATACGGGCTCGGACGGAAGCCAGCTGGATATGTGTCTTGAGCTGACCTTTCCCTATTCCGCGTTTGATGAGCTGGCAAGGGAGTGTGAAAGGTGCGGCATAACCTTTCTTTCAACCCCGTTTACGGTAGACAGCGTGGAATACCTTAATTCCTTTGACATGCCCTTCTGGAAGATACCTTCAGGGGAGATAACCCATCTTCCGTACCTGATCGCCATAGGCAAAACGAAAAAGCCGGTGGTGCTGTCAACGGGAATGTGTTATCCCGAGGAGATAGAGGCAGCCATAAAGGTTCTTAAGGAAAACGGAACAGAGGATATAACCCTTCTGCACTGCAACACGGAATATCCTACCCCCTTCGAGGATGTTAACCTGAACGCGATGAAGACCATGAGGGACAGGTTTGGCCTTGAGGTCGGCTATTCCGACCACACCAGGGGAATAGAGGTTCCCATTGCCGCCGTGGCTATGGGAGCGACGATCATAGAAAAGCATATCACCTTAAGCCGCAGGATGCCCGGGCCCGATCACAGAGCCAGTCTGGAGCCGGATGAGCTTACGGCTATGGTAAGGGCTATCCGTAATATAGAACTGGCGCTTGGTGACGGCGAGAAGAAGCCGAGCCCTTCCGAAACGGGGAATATCGTCATAGCCAGGAAGAGCATCGTTGCGCTGAGGGATATAAAGAAGGGTGAGGTCCTGACAGAGGAAAACGTGATGGCAAAGCGCCCCGCAAACGGCATTTCGCCCATGCGCTGGTTTGAGGTCATCGGAACGAAGGCTGTCAGGGATTTTGCGGAGGATGAACCCATTGAGCTGTAAGATATGTCTTGTAAGCGGCAGCAGGGCGGAATACGACCTGTTAAAGCCGCTGATCGGTAAACTTAATAAGGATGAGGATTTTGACCTTGACTTTGTCATAACGGGAAGCCATCTGGATACCCTGTTCGGAGAGACCCAGAACGCTATCCTGTCAGACCGGATACCGGTGCGTGAAAAGATAAAGATCCCTCTCGAGGATGACGGAAAGGCCGGAATGTCCATAGCGACCGCGGAAACCATAAAGGGCTTTACGGAGTTTTTTGAGAAGGAGGATTACAGGCTCCTGATCGTGCTGGGAGACAGGTTTGAGATATTTGGGGCGGCCTTTGCCGCGGCAATGCTCGGAATACCCATCGCCCATCTTTACGGGGGAGACACCACGGAGGGCGCGGTGGATGAGTTTTTAAGACACAGCATTACCAAGATGAGCTATCTTCACTTTACCTCCAGCGAGGTATACAGGAAGAGAGTGATACAGCTGGGAGAAGCTCCCGACCGGGTGTTCAATGTAGGCTCGATGGGGGTGGAAAATGCTTTAGCTCTTCCAAAGCTGTCCCTCGAGGAGCTGGAAAAGGAGCTTGGATTTAAGCTTTGCGGCCGGGATTATGCGGTGGTGACCTATCATCCGGTCACTCTCGAGAATTCCACGATGGAAGAGCAGATGTATGAGCTCATAGCCGCGATGGATGCCTTCAGTGATTATGGCTTCATCATTACCAGGTCGAACGCCGATGCAGGAGGAAGACTGATAAACGAGATCTGGGAGAGGGAGTCCGCGGCCCGTGATAACTGGTATTTTACGGCGTCCCTCGGAGCGGTGAAATATCTGTCCGCTTTAAAGTACTCTAAATTCATGCTGGGTAATTCCTCCAGCGGTATTTCGGAGGCTCCCTCCATGAAGATACCGACAGTGAACATCGGCGACAGACAGAAGGGAAGGGTGATGGCGGACAGCCTGATCTGCTGCAGTCCCGAAAGGGATGACATCATTTCCGCAATGAAAAAGGCCGCGGGCAGTGAGTTTCAGGATATCGCAAAAAACGTTGTCAGTCCCTTCGGCGACGGTAATACATCGGATCGGATAATCGAGCAGATCAGAAGGTTTTTCCTGACCGGAGATATCGATCTGAAGAAAAAGTTTTATGATCTGTAAAGGAGGCAGCCATGGCTAATATTGCTATCATTCCGGCCAGAAGCGGTTCCAAGGGTTTAAAGGATAAAAATATAAAAACGTTTGCGGGAAAGCCGCTTTTAGCTTATTCAATTGAAGCTGCTTATCAGTCAGGACTGTTTGATGTCATCCATGTATCGACGGATTCAGAACAGTATGCAGAGACAGCGAGAGCCTTCGGGGCCGATGTCCCTTTTCTGAGAAGCGATGAGCTGTCATCCGATAAGGCCGATTCCTGGGATGCTGTGTCGGAGGTGCTTGAAAACTACGGGAAGCTTGGCAGGGAATTTGACATGCTCACCCTCCTTCAGCCCACCAGCCCCTTAAGAAACAGTGAGCATATAAAACAGGCATATGATATTTTTAAGGACAAAAAAGCCAATGCGGTATTTTCGGTGTGTGAGGCGGATCACCCGCCGGCGTGGTATCATACACTGGGGCCCGACGGGGATATGGCGGAATTCGGCAGCGGGAGCGACAACGGAAAGCAGCGGCAGGATTTTGAAAAGTATTACAGGATCAACGGAGCGATATATATGATCTCTGTGGATTACTTCAAAGAGGATCATCAAAACCTGTTCAGGGAAAGGGCCTGTGCCTGTATCATGGACAAGAGATATTCCGTTGATATCGATGATGAGTTTGATTTTGAGGTCGCGCAGGCCATTTATATGATAAACCGGGAATAAACCTACGGGGAGAGAGTGATGGATAAAATGTACATAGTAGGAGCGGGAGGACTGGGAAGAGAGCTGCTCCAGATAATAAAGGAAATAAACGAGGCGTCCCCCACATGGGAGATCGCGGGCTTTCTGGATAATAATACCGACGCGTTAAAGGGCGTTGAGTGTGACTACGGGGTTGTGGGAAGGAACAGCGACTGGGAGCCGAAGGAGGGAGAGGTGTTTGCCATGGCCATTGCCGATCCTGCGGCCAAGCAGCTGCGCTCTCAGGAGATGAAGGCAAAAGGGGCGGTTTTTCCCGCCATCATTCATCCTACCGCGCAGATAACCGAATTCAGCCGTTTCGGAGAAGGGCTTATAATGTTTCCGTATTCTAAGCTGTCTGTCAATTCCGAGGTGGGTGATTTTGTTACCATCTTTTCCTCGGGAGTGGGTCACGATGTGTTTATCGACGATTACTCAACCCTGAGCGGGATGAGCAGTATCTTAAGGAATGTCAGGATAGGAAAAAGAGTCTTTGTGGGAGCAAATGTCGCGATCGCCCAGGACGTGACGGTAGGGGATGATGCGTATCTCGGGATAGGGAGCGTGGTGCTTAAGGATGTTCCGCCGAAAATGAAAACCTTCGGTAATCCCGCAAGACTGATGCCGATACAGTAAGTAACTGCAGCGAATTAACTGATTCTGCTACAGTTCCTAAGCCGGGGAAATAAAAGATATGGGAAGCATAACAGAGTTATTTTTTGAACAGGCAAAAAAAAGACCGGATAAGACGGCGATATGGTGCGACGGAAAGGAAATGACCTACGCTGAGCTTTCCGGGCTTGTGTGCAGATACGCGGCTTATCTGAAAAGCCGGGGGGTGGAGAGACAGGATATCATCGGGATACCGATGAACAACAGTATCGAGTCTGCCGCCCTGATGCTTTCGGCGGCGGCGATCGGAGCGGGCCTTGCGCCTATAAATCCGACCCTGCCGGTGGAGGCCATCAAAACCGCCTTTGAAGCGGGGCAGGTAAAGCATGTTATCGCAAGAAGGTCCTTCTGGAAAAAATATTCGCCGGACGAAGAGACCGCACAAGGCCTTAAGCTTTGTCTGGACGGTGAAGCAGAGGGGACTGATCCTTTCAGCGAGGTCCTTGATTCCGAGCCTGTAATGCCCGATATGAGCGGGGTCACCGGTGACGAGACCTGGATACTTACAATGACCTCAGGCTCGACCGGGCTGCCCAAGCCCATAGAGCTGACACAGAATAACAAAAGAAAGCGCATAGACGCCCACGTAAAGCTCTATGGCATAACCGAGGATGACAGGGTGCTTGCAGCCACCCCTCTTTATCATTCTCTTGCAGAGAGGCTGGTGATGCTTCCCCTGATGATAGGGGCAACCTCGATCCTGCTTCCGAGGTTTACCGCAAACATGTGGCTTGGCTGTGTAAGCGACAACAGGGTGACCTTTACCATAGCCGTATCCGCCCAGCTGGGGCAGATAGCGCAGCTCCTCTCAAGCCCCTTTGCTCCGGATATCACAAGCTTCAGGTCCATCGTTTCCTCTTCCGCGCTTTTAGAGCCCCATGTAAGGACCGAGCTTATCAGCAAGCTTCAGTGTGATTTCCATGAGATGTACGGAACCAGCGAGGTCTCGACGGCCACCAGCATCAACTTCCGTGAGGCGGAGCATAAACAGCAGTCTGTAGGCCAGGCGATCCCGGAGGCAGATATAAAGATCATCGACGATGAGGAAAATGAGCTTGCCGCCGGCGAAACCGGGGAGATAGCCGTAAAGAGCGATCTGATCTTTAACGGATATTATAAGCAAAAGGAAATGACAGAAAAGGCCTTTACCAAAGACGGTTATTTTAAGACCGGAGATCTGGGAAAGCTTGATGAGGACGGATACCTTTATTTCTGCGGAAGGAAGAAGGAGCTTATCATAACCGGAGGGATCAATGTGTATCCCTACGATGTGGAACAGGCTGTTCTCAAGGCAGAGGGCGTTGAGGAATGCGCCGCGTTTTCCTATCCCGATGACAGGCTGGGAGAGGTGGTGGCCCTGGCTGTCGTTAGGAAAAAGGATTCTCAGGTGAACGAAAGAGACATTAAGGTTTTATGCGCTAAAAAGCTGGCGGATTTTCAGCAGCCCCACTATGTTTTCTTCCTTGAGGAGCTGCCGAAGAACCCCATGGGGAAGCTTGTCAGGAATAAGATATTCGAAGCTGTAAGATCCGCGGAAAAAAATATTTAAAAGGCACAGGTGTATTATGAGTGAGACAAGGGATGAGATAAAGGAATTTGTTCTTGATCATATTCAGAGTGAATATGACCTTCCCGAAGGTATCGATACGGACAGCTATAATTTCATAGAGGGCGGCTATATCGATTCCGTGGGGATAGTGAGCTTTGTTATGGAGCTGGAGGATGAATTTGGAATAACCTTTGACGACAGTGAGCTCACCTCACCCGGGTTTGGGGTTGTGGGAAGCCTGGTGGAGATGATCGAAAAAAAGATCGGGGAAAAGTGATGTACGGGCTTGAGCTTGCGGGTCTTGGGACCGGTAAACACAAAACTGAATTCAAGGTAAAGGACATAACCGTAGGAAAGGATTTTCTGGTAATTGCGGGACCCTGCAGCGTGGAATCCGAGGAACAGGTGATGAAGGCCGCGGAGATAGTCAAAGAGGCCGGGGCGAATATGTTACGGGGCGGGGCTTACAAGCCGAGAACCTCTCCCTATTCTTTCCAGGGCCTTGGAAGAGTGGGGCTTAAGTATCTTAAGGAGGCGGGTGATAAGTTCGGCCTTCCGATAATCACGGAGGTCACCGACACCAGAGACGTGTTCCTTATCAGTGAATTTGCGGACGTGCTCCAGATCGGCGCAAGAAACATGCAGAATTATTCCCTTCTGGTAGAGGTGGGAAGGTGCCCCCGTCCGGTGCTCTTAAAAAGGGGCATGAACGCGACGATAGAGGAGTGGCTCAACTGTGCCGAATACATCATGAAGGAAGGAAACAGCAGGGTTATCCTCTGTGAGAGAGGGATAAGGACCATAGAGACATATACACGCAACACCCTTGACTTAAGCGCTGTAACCTCCTTAAAGGAGCTTACGCATCTTCCCGTGGTGGTGGATCCGTCCCATGCAACGGGAAGGGCCGAAATGGTGGAGCCGATGTCCTTAAGCGCGATCATGGCAGGGTGCGACGGCCTTGAGATCGAGGTGCATCCCTCGCCGAAGGATGCGCTCAGTGACAGCGCCCAGCAGCTTAACAAAGAGCAGTTTACGGATATGATGGATAAGGTCAGACAGACATTAAAGTTCAGGGAGAGCCTATATGAATAAAAAGGGTGAGATCTGCATAGGAATGGCGGGAGCGGGACGCGCCACGGAGCTTCACATGAATGCGCTCAGAAGATATACGGGAGTTCCGGTGTGCCCGAAGCATATCATTGCAAGGCGTTCCGAACAGGTCAATATGATGAAGGAAAGATATGATTTTCAGAATGCCTCCCTCGACTTTGAGGACCTGTTAAGGGATGAGGAGATCGATGTCATAGACATATGCACACCTCCCTATGTGCATGAGGAGATGATAGTAAAGGCCATGAAGGCCGGAAAGCATGTGATATGCGAAAAACCCTTAAGCGGTTATTTCGGCAGGGAGGGAGATAAGGAGCCCATCGGCCTTAATGTAAAAAAGGAAAAGATGTATTACGAGCTGCTTGAGGAGATGGACAGGCTTTCCGAGGTCGTAAAGAGCTCGGGAAGGAAGTTTATGTATGCGGAAAATTTCGTATACGCCCCTGCCGTGACGAAGGCAGCCGAGATCATAAGCAAGAAAAAGAGCAGGATACTCTACGCAAAGGGGGAGGAGAGCCTCAAGGGCTCCAGTTCTCCGGTTGCGGGAGAATGGAATAAGACGGGAGGGGGAACCTTCATGAGGACGGGCGCCCATCCCCTGGCCGCCATCCTCTGGCTTAAACGGATAGAGGCAAAGGCAAGGGGGACGCAGATAAAGGTTAAGTCTCTTCTGGCGGATATGGGAAGGATCACGCAGAACCTTACCGAATATGAGCACAGACATATAGCGGCACGGCCCAATGACGTGGAGGACAGCGGGACCGTGGTGATCAATTTTACCGACGGAACGAAGGCCCTCATAATAGCCACCGATGTGCTTCTGGGAGGGAGCAAAAACTACATCGAGCTTTATTGCAATGATGCGGCTATCACCTGTACCCTGACCCTTAACAACATGATGAGCACGTATTTTCTGGATGAGGAGAGGCTTGAGGATGTCTATCTGTCGGAAATGCTTCCCTCCAAAACGGGTTGGAACAACCTGGCCCTTGAGGACGAGATCATCAGAGGCTATACCGATGAAATGAGGGATTTCATGGAGTCGATATATTATGACAGGGAGCCTAAGTCGGGATTCGGCCTTGCCTATGATGTTGCAAAGATAATCTATGCTTCCTACTATTCGGCGGAAAAGGAGAGCTGGGTGGAGCTGTAGGCATGATTGACAGAGTGTTACAATGTGTTTATAATCCCACTAAGGAACTGTTGTGAACAGTTGAGTAAGGGCAAAGGAGCTTTGGGATTATGAGTGACCTCCGGCCCTGTTTTTTTTCAGGAGGATAAAAGATGAGATACTGTAAAAGATGCGTTATGCCCGATACAAGACCGGGTATCAGATTTGACGAAGAGGGCGTATGCTCCGCCTGCAGAGCCCATGAGAAAAAGGCGGCAACAGACTGGGATAAGAGATTTAAGGAGCTGGAAGCCCTGTGCGAAAAGTACAGGGGAATGAACGGCGACGGCTATGACTGCATGATCGCCGTGAGCGGGGGAAAGGACAGTCATTTTCAGACCCACATCATGAAGAATGTCATGAAGATGAACCCCATCCTTGTAAGCGTGGAGGATAATTTCCCCATGACGAAGGCGGGGCTCCACAATATCAGGAACATCTCCGAGGAATTCGGCTGTCACATAATTAGCCTTAAGCCGGACATTAAAGCCCAGAAGATCATTATGCGCTATACCTTTGAGAAGTACGGCAAGCCTACCTGGTATGTGGACAGGCTGATCTATACCTATCCTATGATGATGGCTTTAAGGTTTAACACACCGCTTCTGGTGTACGGGGAAAATGTCAGTCTTGAATACGGAGGAGCGGATGCGGAGGAGACCTATTCCGCAAGAGGGCTTCTCAATAACGGCGTTGCAAGCGATATCGATTTTGACGAGCTGTGCACGCTCCCGGGAGTGGAGAAGAAGGATCTTTCGTTCCTCAGGGCTCCTTCCACTGAAGAGATAAACAAGCTGGATCCGATGTATGTTTCCTATTTTGTTCCCTGGAACAGTGTTGCCAACTACCATTTTGCAAAGGAGCACGGCTTCCATGATCTGACCCATGAATGGGACAGAACACAGAATGCGGAAAACTTCGATCAGGTAGACTCAAGAGCTTATATTGTCCATCCCTGGATGAAGTATCCCAAATTCGGACACGGGGTGGCTACGGATTACGCTTCCAGATTTGTCCGCTACGGGATGATAAGCAGGGAAGAGGCGGTGCGCATCGTCAGGGAAAGAGACGGAAAGCTGGATCCTAAATGTGTGGAGGATTTCTGTGAATTTCTGGGCTATTCCGAGTCGGAATTCTGGAGCATAGTGAACAGCTTTTATAATACCGATCTGTTTGAGCGCAATGCCTTTAACGAATGGGTACTGAAGGAGCCGGTCAGATAAAATACAGGGATGAGAAAATGAAACTGCCTGATAGATTTTCGGAAAAAAGAAAAACGGTGTGTGTACAGGGTCTGGGCTTTGTGGGCGCTGCAATGGCGGTTGCCGTTGCAAACGCAAGAGACCGCGGGGGAAGTGCCCTGTACAATGTCATCGGCTTTGATGTGCCCAATGAAGAAGGGAAAAGGAAGGCCGATCTTATCAACAGGGGAAGCTTTCCTTTCGAGAACAGGGATGAAGAGCTTGCCGGCGCGGTCAAAAGGGCTTTTGAGGAGGGTAATCTCCGGGCGACCACGGAGGAAGAGTATTACAGCCTTGCCGACATCGTGGTGGTGGACATTAACCTGGATATAGTAAAGGCGGCGGACAGCCCTTATGTAAGGCTCGATGCATTCAAGAATGCCATACATACCCTCGGACGTATCATAAAGCCCGAAACCCTTGTGATCATAGAGACCACCGTGCCGCCGGGAACCTGCGAAAGGGTGGTGTATCCCATACTGAAGGAAGAATTTGAAAAAAGGGATATTCCCGAAGGCGGCATAAGGCTCGCCCATTCCTATGAGCGGGTGATGCCGGGGAAGGATTATTACAATTCCATTGTCAATTTCTGGAGGGTGTATTCCGGGATCGATCAGGCTTCGGAGGAGGCCTGCAGAGAGTTTTTATCAAGCATCATCAATACGGAGAAATACCCCTTATACAGGCTTGGCAGCACAACCGCCTCCGAGACGGCGAAGGTTCTCGAGAACTCCTACAGGGCAATGAACATCGCCTTCATGGAGGAGTGGGGGAGCTTTGCGGAGGCTGTCGGCATAGACATGTTTGACATCGTCAATGCCATAAGGGTAAGGCCGACTCATTCAAACATAAGACAGCCGGGCTTTGGCGTGGGCGGCTACTGTCTGACAAAGGATCCGCTTTTTGCCAAGATCGCCGCGAAGGAGCTTTACGGGATGGAGGGCCTGGATTTTCCGCTTTCCTCAC
>JAEEGL012392329.1_pt1 | contig 12293 bp, 10 predicted proteins | sample 9134231 | NCBI WGS metagenome assembly JAEEGL01 (sample SAMN16246548, study PRJNA631951) | gut metagenome | biome: gut microbiome; feature: rumen; material: fiber-attached | host: Bos | place: Iran: Karaj | collected 2018-10 | reverse complement strand
GGAGGAGGCGTCGGAGGAGCTGCGCTTCGAGGAGGCGGCGCGCTGCCGCGACGCCGTCGCCGCGCTGCGGCGCCTCGGCGAGCGGCAGAAGGCGGTCGGCGAGCCGGATACGGAATGCGACGTCGTCGCGCTCGCGCCGAGCGAATGGGGCGACTGCGTCTCCGTTTTCTATATCCGCGGCGGATACATCGCGGACAGCGAGCATTTTCTGTTCGCGCCGGATGAGATCACGGACGGCGAGGAGGACGCGCCGATGAGCGCGTTTCTGCTCGCGCTGTACCAGAGCAGGGAATATATCCCCGGAGAGATCCTTTTGTCCTTCCCGCTCACGGAGGCGGAGGCGGAGACGGTTTCCGCCTGTCTCGGCGAGAGGGCGGGACGGCGCGTCCGCGTGCGCACGCCGCAGCGCGGGACGGCGCGGCAGCTCTGCCTGATGGCGCAGAAGGACGCCGCGCAGCACGGAGAGAACGAGCGGCGGCGGGACGAGAAGGACACGCGGATGCTCGTGCGCCTCGCGGCGCTGCTCGGGCTCGAGACGGTGCCGGAGCGGATCGAGGCGTATGATATCTCCAATCTCGGCGCGGAGCACGTCACCGCCGGTATGGTCGTCGCGGTGAACGGCAGACTGAAAAAGAGCGAATACCGCCTGTTCCGGATCGGATCGGTGCGGGACGCGCCGGACGACTACGCCTCCATGCGGGAGGCGGTCGTGCGGCGGATCGCCCATCTGACGGACGAGAGCGGATCGTTTTCCGTCCGGCCGGATCTGATCCTCCTCGACGGCGGGCGCGGACACGTCGCCGCCGTCCGGCGGGCGCTCGCCGAGCTCGGGGAAGACGTCCCCGTGTTCGGGATGGTCAAGGACGAGCATCACCGCACGCGCACCCTGACCGGCGAGACGGAGGAGATCCGCATCGCGCACGAGACGGCGGTGTTCCGGTTCGTGTACGGCCTCCAGGAGGAAGTGCACCGCTTTACCGTCTCGCGCATGAGCGCCGCCAAGCGGAAGACGATGCGCGCCTCGTCGCTCGAACAGGTGCGCGGCATCGGCCCCGCCAAGGCGAAGGCGCTGCTCAGGCGCTTCGGGACGCTCTCGGCGCTGCGGGAGGCGCCGCGGGAAGAGATCGAAAAAACGCCCTCCGTGTCCGCGTCGGACGCGGAGAGGATCTATGCGTTCCTCCATGCGGAGAAGGATCAGGCAAAGAACGAAGGAGAAGAGGAGAGAAGATCATGATGCGGATCATTACCGGGAGTGCGCGCGGCACGAAACTCGCCGCGCCGGAGGGAGAGGCGACGCGCCCGACGTCGGAGCGCGTGAAGGAAGCGGTGTTTTCCATGCTGCAGTTCGAGCTCGAAGGGCGGCGGATACTCGATCTGTTCGCCGGCTCCGGTCAGCTCGGACTGGAGGCGCTTTCCCGCGGCGCGGCGCACGCGACGCTGATCGACGCCTCGCGCGACGCCGTGGCGATCATCATGGAGAACGCGAAGAAGACGCACCTGTTCGACCGCACGCGGATCTCGTGCGCGGATCACGCCGCGTATCTTCGCGGCGCGGCGGGAAAGACCGCCTTCGATATCGTGTTCCTCGACCCGCCCTACGCTTCAGGACTGCTCCCCGCGGCGCTCTCCCGCCTCGCGGAGTATAAACTGCTCGCGCCGGGCGCCGTCGTCGTGTGTGAGACGGACAGCGCGTCGGACAGAAAAACCTCCCGGCGGCACGCAGATCCCGCCGAGGAGGCGGCGAAGGAGGCGGAGACGGTGCTGCGCGACGTCTTCGGCGGCGATGAAGGACTGAGGGAACGTTTCACCGTCGCGCGTACCGTGACGTACGGCAGGACGCGGATCACGGTGCTCCGTCTGCCGGCGGAGGAGAACGAAAGAGAAGGGAAGGAGTAAAGCCGTGGGAAAGGAAAAACGGATCGCCATGATCACGGGGAGTTTCGACCCCGTGACGAGCGGGCACGAGGATCTGATCATCCGCGCCGCCTGCATGTTCGATTTCGTCTACGTCGCCGTCATGTCCAACGGGGAAAAGGATTCGGCGGGGAGCGGACTGTTCACCTATGCGGAGCGGCTGGAAATCCTCGAGGCGGCGCTGCGCGACATCGCCGCGGAGGGGATCACGAACGTGAAGGCGGAGCTGTGCACCGGTCTTTCCTCCGATTTCGCGCGGGAGCGGGACGTCCGCTTCATCGTGCGCGGCGCGCGCGGTGCGTCGGATTTCGATTACGAGTATTCGCTCGCCGCCATCATGAAGCGGTTCGATCCGCGCCTCGAGACCGTCGTCCTTCCGGCGATGCCGGATCTCGCCTGCATCAGCTCCACCTACGTGCGGGAACTGCTCCGGTACGGCGAACGGATCGGGGACGCGATGCCGCCCGAGGCGGCGGACTGCGCCGTGCGGATCTATGAGGGAAAAAAGAAGCGCTGAGGCGGTACGCCTCCCGGCCGTCCGGACAACGTCCGATCTTGTCCCGAACGGATCGATCCGTGCGGATCTTCTGAAAGTATGAAGTAACGGCGTATGATACTGCTTGAGACCGGCAGGCTGATTCTGCGCAATTACACGATGGGCGACGTGCCTGCGGCGGATGTATATTTTTCCAGTGAAGAGGTATCGCGGTACGAGGATTTCTGGTCGATGACGGTCGATGAGGTCGCCGCGGGACTGTCCGAATGGAAAGACATGGACAACAAGACGGCCGTCATACTGAAGGAAACGGGCGTGCTGATCGGCAGCGTCGACGACGCCTATAAGGAAGACGCCGACGGACGTCCCGTTATGATCCGGTCAAGGATCTATAAACGAACGATATAAAACGGCAAAAAAGAACAGGCGGCAGACCGGCCCGGTACGCTCCGGCCTGCCGCCGGGCGCCGCCGTCGGCCGTACCGGCGAGACGGTCTTATTCATAGGGACGCATCCTTCGGGATGCGTCCTTTTTCATTTTCGGCAGAGGACGAACGCGGTGCCGAAACGGCAGAACAAATGCGCGGAAACGTCTGTTCTTACGGGCGTTTTTTCAATTTCGGCAGATGCATAAGATCATGCGCGGCGCGGAACGTGTCGGACGGCGTCGTATCTCGCGCGGGAAATTGCCGGAAAAGAGGGGAAACATGAAAAACCGCGATAAAAAATGCGAAAAAATCTCGAAAGGATATTGATTTTTCTTCGGAGTTCGGGTATAATAATACCAGGTTGGGGAATTGTGGTGGAAAGTAGTGACAAAGGACACAGGAAAGGGGGAGTGGTACCGTGTTGATGGGGCAGTTCACGCATAGTCTGGACGCGAAAAAGCGTCTGTTCATCCCGGCGAAGCACCGGGAACAGCTCGGCGAGACGTTCATCATCACGCGGAGCACGGATCCCTGCCTGAAGGTGTACTCCGCCGCGGAATGGGCGAAGTACACCGAGCGTCTCGAATCGCTTCCGAGCGTGGAGGGACGCGAGATCATCCGCTTCGTCTATTCCAACGCCATCGAGGTGCAGCCCGACTCGCAGGGCCGCGTCCTCATCTCCTCCGAGCTGCTCTCCTACGCGGGGATCACGAAATCCGCCGTGATCGCCGGATGCGGCTATTACGCGGAGATCTGGTCCGAAGAGATGTGGGAGGAGCGGCACAGCTCGGAGAACGTCGAAGCGATCCAGAAGAAGATGATCGATCTGGCGCTCTGAGGCGGAGGCGAACGTGGAATTCTCTCATGTGTCCGTCCTTCTCCCGGAGTGCATGGAAGCACTCGATCCCGCACGCGGCGGCGTATTCGTGGACTGCACGGCAGGCGGCGGCGGTCATTCGCTTGCGATCGCACGGCTCCTGCCGCCAGGCTCCCGGCTGATCTGCCTCGACCGGGACGGCGCGGCGCTGGAGGCATGCCGGACACGGCTCGCAGAGTACGCGGACCGCGTGACGCTGATCCGCTCGAACTTTTCCGCCGTCGGCGCGGCGCTGGAGAGCGTCGGGATATCGGAGATCGACGGCGTGCTGTGGGACCTCGGCGTATCCTCCTATCAGCTTGACGAGAGATCCCGCGGCTTCTCCTACGCGGCGGAAGCGCCGCTCGACATGCGTATGGATGTAAGCGGCGGGGAGACCGCCGCGGACGTGATACAGACCCGCTCCGAGGAGGAGCTGACGCGTATTCTGCGCGAGTACGGCGAGGAACGCTTCGCCGCCCGGATCGCCTGTGCGATCTGCGCGGCGCGGAAGCGGGCGCCGATCCGCACGACGACGGAGCTGGCGGCGCTCGTCGCCGACGCGATCCCCGCCGCCGCCCGCTGGTCGGAAGACCAGCACCCCGCGCGCCGCACGTTCCAGGCGCTCCGCATCGAGGTGAACGGAGAGCTGGACGAGATCGCGCCGTCGCTGAACGAAGCGGTGCGGCGGCTCCGTCCGGGAGGGCGCGCCGCGGTCATCACCTTCCATTCGCTCGAAGACCGCATCGTCAAGCAGACCTTCGCCGCGCTGAGCGCGGGCTGCGTCTGCCCGCCGGATTTTCCGGTCTGCGTTTGCGGCAGAAAGCCGGTCGTGCGGCTGCTCAACCGCAAGCCGATCGTCCCCGGCGAGAAAGAAATGAAAGAAAATCCCCGCTCCCGCAGCGCGAAACTGCGGTGCGCGGAAAAAACAGCGCCGTCCGCGTGACGGCATACACGGGAGGAGGCAGGCGTATGACGGCACAGCAGACCGCCACGTACGGCACGGCATCCAATCCGCTCTGCGAGCGGCTGCGCAGGGAATTCCGCGGCCGCGGCGCGGCTGCCGCCTCCGTCCGCGCCGTGTCGACCTCGGCGATGGTCGAGCGGGTACAGCGCGGATTGAATCCGTACGAGAACGTGCCGGATCCTGCGCGGGACACGGTGTCCGACGCCGCCGCGCAGACGCGCGTGATGCAGAAGACCTCCGCCCGTCCGGCAGTGCAGAAGAACGCCGCGCAGACGCGCGCGATGCCGAAGACCTCCGCCCGCCCGGCGGCACGGGAGAACGCCGCGCAGACGCGCGCGATGCCGAAGACCTCCGCCCGTCCGGCGGCACGGAAGAACGACGCGCAGACGCGCGTGATGCCGAAAGTCTCCGCCCGTCCGGCGCAGAAGAACGCCGCGCAGACGGCGGACGCGAAGAACACGCCGGTGCGCCGTCTCCTCGCGCGGCTCCCGCTCCTGAAGCCGGCGCCGGTCTCCGATGAGATCAAGGTCGCCCGCGCGCCGTTCCCGATCGCGGCGATATCGCTTCTGACCGTCTTTACGATGATGTTTCTCGTCATCATTTTCAGCTTCGCGCAGAACTACGTGCTGACCGGCGAGATCGCGGCGCTCGAGGCGAGGGCGGAAGCGCTTGCCCAGCAGGAACGCGATCTGTCCGTACGGCTGGAGGAACGGGACGATATCCGTGTGATCGAGGATATCGCCGTCAACCGGATCGGCATGGTGAAGGGTACGACGGTGGAGAGCCGATATATCTCCGTGTCCGGCGGCGAACGCGTCGAGCTGTTGTCCGCCGCGCCGGAGGAGAGTGCGGAGCAGGCGTCCGGCGGCATCTTCTCGACGATGCTTTCCGCGATCAGCGAGAACCTGCAGCGGCTGCGTGAATACGTCGACTGACCGGGGGAGAAACTCCGGAAAAAGGGGCGCGCGGTACATAATTGCCGGCCGCGGCGCGTAGAATGGAATACGGAATCCGCAAGCATAGTGGGTGCTTGCGGATTTTCGGCAAAACTCAGACGGACGGCGGGCGGTCGGGAGGACGGGCGTATGGCGGAGAGCGGAAAACGGGTAGATCGGTCGATGGTCCGGCGTGCCCTCTGCCTGATCGCGCTTTTCCTCGCCGCGGGCGCGGCGCTCGTCTTCGTTTTATTTCGGCTCCAGATCCTCGATTATTCGTTCTACCGGCAGAAAGTGCTCGAGCAGATGACCTATGAGACGGAGGTGCTCCCGGAGCGCGGGATCATCTACGACCGGAACGGGAACATCCTCGCCTCCAACACGACGGTCTATCTGATCTTTATTTCCCCGCAGGATATCATCGACGCGATGGCGGAAGCGCGCGCGGCGGAGACGGACGCGGAGGCGAAGACCTCCTACCGCACAGCGTACGCATGGACGTCGGGGGGCGGCGTCGTTTACGACGGCATCCGCATGAACGAACTGATCGCACGCGCGCTGTCCGAGATCCTCGGCGTGGAGTACGACGCCGTCATGGAGAAGGCGGCGAAGGTCGGACGTCGCTACGAAGTCATCCGGCAGCAGGTCGACGAGGAGAGCGCCGACCGTGTTCGCGCGCTGATCTCCGAATACGGTCTGACGCGGCAGATCTATCTGCGCGCGTCCACGAAGCGCTACTATCCCTACGGAACGCTCGCCTGTCACGTGCTCGGCTTCACGAACAGCGACGGCGACGGCGTATACGGTCTCGAGGCGTACTACAATACGGTCCTGAAGGGCGTCGCCGGACGGTACATCAAGGCGCAGGACGCGCACAATCAGGATATGCCCTTCGATTACGAAAGCTTCGTCGGCTCCGTGAACGGAAGCAATATCGTCACGACGCTGGACGTATATATACAGTACGAGCTGGAAAACCAGCTCAAGGCGACCTACTATGAATCCGGAGCGGCGAACCGCGTCACCGGCATCGTCATGGACGTGACGACCGGCGGCATCCTCGCCATGGCGACGTACCCGGCGTTCGATCCGAACTCCCCCTATACGCTCGACGAAGACTCGCAGCGTATTCTGAACGCCTACGATCCGGAATCGGATGCGTATAAAGAGAAGTACAGCGAGCTCCTTTACACGATGTGGAAGAACAAGGCGACGACGGAGCTGTACGAGCCGGGTTCCACCTTCAAGATCATCACGGCGTCGATGGGGCTGGAGGAGAAGGCCGTCGGCGTGTATGAAAACTTCACGTGCACCGGTTCTCTGACCGTCCAGGGCTGGCCGAGACCGATCAGCTGCCACAAGACGATCGGTCACGGCACGCTCCCATTCTATCAGATGCTCCAGCAGTCCTGCAACCCGACGCTCATGCAGCTCGCGCTGCGGCTCGGCAGCGACGTTTTCTACCGCTATTTCCTCTCGTACGGATACGCCGGCGTCACGGGGATCGACCTCCCCGGAGAAAGCTATCCGATCGTCAGCTCGCTCGCCGAGCTCCGCACCGTCTCTCTCGCGGTGTATTCCTTCGGGCAGACCTTCAAGGTCACGCCGATCCGGCAGATCACGTCGGTCTCCGCCGTGGCGAACGGCGGATACCTGATGACGCCGCATCTGATGCGGGAGATCACCGACGGCGGAGGGAACGTCCTCCAGTCCTATGAAACGGAGGCGGTCCGGCAGGTCGTCAGCAAGGAGACGTGCGATACGCTCGCGTGGATCCTTGAGGACGGCGTCTCGGGCAACGGAGGCGCGAAGAACGCCTACGTCAAGGGATACAAGGTCGCCGCCAAGACGGGTACCTCGGAGAAGAAGGACAAGACGGACGCGTACGGCGAGTATACGCTGCGGCTCGGTTCCTGCGTCGCGTTCGCCCCGGCGGACGATCCGCAGATCTCGGCGATCATCGTCGTCGACGAGCCGATGAAGGGCTCCGTGTACGGCAGCGTCGTCGCGGCGCCGTATATTTCGAAGCTTCTTTCCTTCGTCCTTCCGTATCTCGGCGTGGAAGCGCAGTATACGGAGGAGGAGATGAAGAAGGTGGAGATCAGTCTCTCCGACTACGTCGGCGCGGAGATCACAACGGCGAAGGCCGATCTGAACTGGCGCGGCATCAATTACACCGTCGTCGGGAACGGCGACAGGGTGACGGCGCAGGTGCCGGCGGGCGGCTCCTCCATTTTCAAGGATACCGGCAAGCTGATCCTCTACACGGGATCGGAAGAGCCGAAAAATACGGTCACGGTGCCGGACCTCGTCGGAAAGACGGCGTCCGCCGCCAACCGGCTCATCGTGAACGCCGGGCTGAACGTGTCCGTCACGGGCGCGCAGAACGGCGATACCGCCACGGTCATCAGCCAGTATCCCGCCGCGGGGACGGTCGTCCCTTTGGCAGAGGTTGTCACGATCGAGCTGCGGCATCTCGGACTGACGGACGACTGAAAACACCGGACGTGAAAAGGGGCATCCACTTTTCACATCGGAGGTGTTCCATGCGTCTTGCAGAACTGATCGCGGATGCGGACGTCGTCGCCCTGCGGGCGGATCCGGAGACGGAGATCTCCGCCGTCGTATCCGATTCACGGCGCGCCGTCCCGGGCTGTTTGTTCCTCTGTCTGCGCGGGACGCGCACGGACGGCCACACCCATATCGCCGAGGCGGCTGCCCGCGGCGCGGCCGCGGCGGTGATCGGCGAGGGATACGAGGCGCCGCCCGATTTTCCTTTCGTGCGGGTGCGCGACACGCGCGCCGCCGCCGCCCGGATCTGGAACCGCCGCTTCGGCTGTCCGGCGGAGGGGATGCGCGTCGTCGCCGTGACCGGGACGAACGGAAAAACGTCGACGGCGTATATGCTGCGCGCCATCCTTTCCGCGGCAGGGAGCCGGGTCGGCATGATCGGCACGGTCCGCTGCCTGTGCGGGGAGGAGGAGATCCCCCTCGGCGGCGGAGGCGAGATCTCCGACACGCCCGCCGCGATGACGACGCCGGATCCCGAATATCTGTACGGCGCGGTTGCCCGCATGCGGGCGATGGGCGCCGACACGCTGGTCATGGAGGCGAGCTCTCACGCACTCGATCAGCGCAAGACGGACGCCTTGCCCGTCTCGCTCGCCGTATTCACGAATCTGTCGCCGGAGCATCTGGATTATCACGGCACGATGGACGCGTATCTGCGCGCGAAGGCGCGCCTCTTTGAGGCCGTGCCCCGCGGGATCGTCAACGCGGACGATCCTGCCGCGCCGGCGCTCGCCGCGCTCTGTCCGCTGTGCCGGATCCTGCGCTGTTCCGCGGAGACGGGGACGGAGGGGGCGGACTACCGCGCGCTCCGCGTCCGCTGCGAGGGGATGGACGGCGTGGGATACGTGCTCTTCTCGGAGCGCGCCGTCTTCCGTGTCCGCTGTCCGGTGCCCGGTCGCTTCACGGTCATGAACTCGCTGCTCGCGGCGGCGGCGGCGCTGGAACTCGGCGCCGATCCCGCGGCGGTGCGGGAGGCGCTGCGCACCTTTCCCGGCGTGGAAGGGCGTATGGAGCGGGTGGCGCTTCCGGGCGCGCCGTTCACTTTGTTCCTCGATTACGCGCATACCCCTGCGGCGCTCGAGTCGCTGCTCCGGACGGTGCGCGCCGCGCGCCGCCCCGGAGAGAGGATCACGCTTCTTTTCGGCTGCGGCGGCGACAGGGATCCGTACAAACGCCCCGCCATGGGGGAGATCGCTTCGGCGCTCGCGGATTTCGTCATCGTGACCTCCGACAACAGCCGCACGGAGGATCCGGAGAGGATCCTGTCCCACATCCTCGGCGGCATGGATCGGGAGAAGCCGTACGCGGTGATCCCGGATCGGCGCGAGGCGATCCGCTTCGCCGTATCCGGCGCGCGGGCGGGAGACATACTGCTCTTTGCCGGAAAAGGACATGAAAAATACGAGATCGGCCCCCACGGGCGCCGACCGTTCGACGAGGCCGCCATCGCCCGCGAGGCATACGAGGCGCGCGGAGAAAGATCATCGGAAGGGAAATGAGACACAATGAAAGCTGAGCTGCTCATCAGAACATATACGCCCCGGGAGATCGCACGGATCACGAACGGCAGACTCATCCCGGAGAAGGAGGGACGCGGCGCCGAGATACGCTTCGTCTGTACCGATTCCCGCGAGGCGGAGCCGGGCGTCTTGTTCTGCGCGATCAAAGGCGAACGGACGGACGGTCACGACTATATCCCCGACGCCGTCCGCGCGGGCGCCGCGTGCATTTTGTGCAGCAGCGTTCCCGAAGACCCGCAGATCTTTGAGGGCTGCGCGGCGGTCGTCGTGCCGGACGTGCAGCACGCCATAGGCGATCTCGCCGCGGAATACCGGACGCACGCGAAGGCGCGCGTCGTCGCGGTGACGGGAAGCGTCGGCAAAACGACGACGAAGGAGTTCATCGCCGCGGTCGCCGGTGCCGCCTTCCGCACGCATAAAACGGTCGGGAACCACAACAACGAACTGGGCCTTTCCATGACGCTCTTCACGCTGAAGCCGGACGACGAGGTCTCCGTCCTCGAGATGGGGATGAGCGATTTCGGGGAGATCGGGCGTCTGTCCCTGATCGCGCGGCCGGATATCGGCGTCGTGACGAATATCGGCACCTCGCATCTCGAATTCCTCGGCACGCGGGAGAACATCTGCTATGCCAAACTGGAGATCCGGAACGGCATGAAGGACAGCGGCACGCTCTTTCTGAACGGCGACGAGCCGCTCCTCACGGAGCGGATCTCGACGCTGACGCAGAAGGTGCGCCTGTTCAGCATCGAAAGCCGCGACGGCGATTACCGTGCCGTCAATATCCGCTCGATGGAGAACGGGATGATGTTCGATCTGATCTGCGGGAAGCGGGTCGTCACGAACGTGCAGATCCCCGTCCTCGGCCGGCACAACGTGCGCAACGCGCTCGCTGCCTACGCGGTCGGGCGGCAGCTTGGGATACAGGACGACGTGATCCGCAGCGGACTGCTCGCCTTCGTCGGGGCGGATATGCGGCAGAAGATCTACGACATGAACGGCGTCACCGTGATCGAGGACTGCTACAACGCCAGTCCCGAATCCATGCGGGCGGCGCTCGACGTGCTGGCGTCGGTGGCGGCGCGCGGAGGCGGACGGAGCGCCGCCCTGCTCGGCGACATGCTGGAACTCGGCGAGGATTCGCGCCTCCTGCACGATCAGATCGGCGTCTACGCGGCGTCCGTGAAGGTGAATCTGCTTTTCTGTTACGGGCGGATGGCGGACGTCGTCGCCGCCGCCGCGATCAAGAACGGGATCCGTGCGGAGAACGTCTTCGTCAGTCTGGACACGGACGATCCGCAGACCATGGCGGACATGATCCTGCACGTGATCCGTTCGGGAGACGTGCTGCTCGTGAAGGCGAGCCGCGCCGTCGCGGCGGAGCGGGTGCTCGAATGCATGCGCCGCCGCCGGAAAAAGAGGAAAAGATAACGGAGAGGACAGAGGAACGCAGCTATGCAGACGTATCATGTGATCGTGTATCTCTGCGCGCTCGCGGCGACGGGGCTCGTTACCGTGCTCATTTCCCGCCGCCTCATCCCTTTTTTGAAGAGCCGGAAGATGGGGCAGAAGATCCTCGAGATCGGTCCACGCTGGCATAAAAGCAAGGAAGGTACGCCGACGATGGGCGGTCTCGCGTTCATTTCCGCTTCCGTTGTGACGGCGGCGGGCGTGAGCATCGCCGCGCTGATCGCCGGGGAGACCGAGGCGCTGCTTCCTTTCTGGGTCGTGCTCGCTTACGGGATCGCCAACGCGGCGATCGGCGTCGTCGATGACCGCGCCAAACTCCGCCGTCAGCAGAACGAGGGACTGACGGCGCCGCAGAAGTACCTTCTGCAGCTTCTTGCGGCGGGCGGCTTCCTCGCGCTGCTCCGCGCAGCGGGACTGCTCACGACCTCTGTCGTGATCCCCTACTTCGGCGTGACGTGGGAGCTCGGCTGGTGGTACTATATCCCCGCGCTCCTGCTTCTGACCGGGATCGTCAACAGCGTGAACATCACGGACGGCATCGACGGGCTCGCGTCCTCCGTGACCTGCGTCGTCGGCATGTTTTTGACGGCGGCGGCGTTCTGGGGCGCCTCGGTGGCGGCGCCGCGCCGTTTTTCGCTCGCGTTGTGCGGCGCGCTCCTCATCGGTTCGACGCTCGGCTTCCTTGTCTATAATTTCTACCCCGCGCGCGTTTTCATGGGGGATACCGGCTCGCTCTTCCTCGGCGGGATGGTCGTCGGCGGCGCGTTCCTTCTGGACAGTCCGCTGCTCGTCGTCGTGTTCGGGATCGTCTATATCTGCGAGACGGCGTCCGATATCCTGCAGGTCGTATTTTTCAAACTGACGCATGGGAAGCGCCTGTTCCGCATGGCGCCGATCCATCATCATTTTGAAAAGTGCGGCTGGAGCGAGATCCGGATCGTATCCGTGTTTTCCGCACTGACGCTTCTGTTCAGCGTGCTCGCGTGGTTCGGCCTCTGAGAGGCGGCAGCCGGAACTCGGGCGGAAAGGAGAAAGCGATGGCACAAAGGGATCCGTCGGGACCGAGACCGGCGGCGGAGAAAGGCGCGGGGCGGCGCGCGGCGCCGCCGGAACGTACCGTGCACAGCGGCCGCGCG
>JAEEGL011955898.1_pt1 | contig 12293 bp, 8 predicted proteins | sample 9134231 | NCBI WGS metagenome assembly JAEEGL01 (sample SAMN16246548, study PRJNA631951) | gut metagenome | biome: gut microbiome; feature: rumen; material: fiber-attached | host: Bos | place: Iran: Karaj | collected 2018-10 | reverse complement strand
TCAGCGTAGTTACCAACTGGCTGGAGTCACAGACCTTTGGATTCGGCCAGATTGCACCGATTCATAATACTACCCAAGACAGATCCGGGGTTCCTGAAAAAGATCCTGTCATAGAGAACGTGAAAATCGGAATTTTGGGAAACAGAATCCTACTCAGCTACCTACAGTCCCGCGGAATCCCGGAAGACATCGGCCGCAGATACTGTAAGGAAGTACACTATACCATACGTGATCATAAGTATTTCGCACTGTGTTTCCAGAACATCCTCGGGGGGATGGAAATCAGGAATCGTTTCTATAAGGGCGGATACGGCCCCAAGGCGCCCAGTGTCATCCATCTCAGTAAAGAGAAGCGGACCAAGACCTGCTGTCTCTTTGAGGGTTTCATGGATTTCCTTTCTTACAAGGTATTGAGGGCTCAACACGATATAAGAGTCATACATCCGGTCCCCTCTGATTGTATTGTCCTGAACTCAACCAGCCTGGCCAGGAAAGCATTACCTTTCCTGCAGGTTTATGAGATGGTTTTCAGCTATCTTGACAACGATGCCGCAGGTCGGCAGGCTGTCGAGATGATCGAAGCCTCCATGCCAGGGAAGGTTATGAGGCTCTCGGATCTATTCTCGGATTATAAAGACCTGAACGACTACTTGATGAGTATTCAAGGCAACAACTAAATGTACTCGGGCAATGTACGACCGAACTCTTTCTTCAGTTTTGCGTCAAGTTCGTAATCGGGCAGGAATTGATCCTCAAATTGTATCCAGCCCATAAACAGAGCCTTGTCTATCAAGAGATCGCGATAGGAACTCCCTCTATAGTATCTGCGACCCAGATAGATTTCTATCACCATTGAGCCACGTTCGAACTTGTGGGTTATTTCTTTCACGATTAGAACGGAGGAATCTGTTACGGCCTGAGCAAAGTAGAAATCAATCCGGTCTCCCACCCTCGGAATGCATTTTAATCCCAGGTAAAACAGGAATCCGCTTTTGTCACTTTCTGAATAATAGTGGAATGAACACATTTGTTCACCAGGATTGACAAACAGTTCGGGATGTTTCTGGTTTAGTTCGAAGATGTCCGTGTAAATCTGTCTTAACCACTTATTGACTGTCGCTTGTTTTTCGCCGAGTCGTGCGGCATAACTGGTGACAGTCATTCTCTTTAATAACTCAGGATCCGTATCTTCATCGTGTATTGGTTCAGAGAGAAGGAAGTCGATGAGTTTTGTATATGGCTTCCCGTCTTCTCTGACGAGTTCCATCCATTGGCGCTCTCCATCCAGTGCATAGATGATTTCCCTGATTGCGGGATTGTTTTCTCCGTAAATCATAGGTATAGTTTTTTTATAAAGATACTGTTTCTATTTCATTTACTGTCTTTAAAAAAGAGTTTGTCAGACGAATTGATTGTTCGCGTAAAAAAAAGAAGGACTAATATGATGGACGTCTTGTAAAAATAATGCTAAATTTGTATTTATACACTTGCAAATTAACACACTATGCGTATTAGAATAGACGAATTAGCCGATTTTCGTGCAAAAAGCCCAGAACAAAGGTTTGATTATTTGGTCAAATTATGGCATGCGGAATCTGCAGTGAAGAATGGATCGTCTCTTCAGGTTATTGGTTCGTATAAAAAAGCGGATAAACTTGATCGCAACGGAAAAGAATTTGGTTTTTTTGAGGAGGTTCGTGATTTGAATGGCGATGTGTTGTTTTATCCTTTCAATTTAGGCCCGGTCAGAATATTCACACCACATCGGCCCTCTCTTTTAAATGAGAAGTACTGGCTTATTACAGTTGAATTGAGCTCGAGAAACTTCGATAATCCATTTGAACTCTCTCTCACCCGGCCCTCATTGTTCAATATACCAAAGAATAGTTTCAAAGATAAGATTGAGAAAGAAGCTTTAATCAAGCATATCTTTGAACAAACCGGTTATACAAAGACTGACGCAAAAAACGAGGCAAATGCACTTCGCCGTTTAATGGGCGATTTATATACTGAAACAGAACGGTTTATCTTTGAATTGCTTCAGAATGCCGATGACCAGCCTAATGGCACCTTGCGCGTACAGGCGAATTTGACCTTACTTGGGGATCAACTTCTTTTCACACACAACGGTAAACCTTTTGACAAAGATGATGTAACCAGTATCTGCAGTATTGGCGATAGTAGCAAAAAGGATAATGCCGAAATGATTGGTTATAAAGGAATCGGGTTTAAATCGGTTTTCTCCGATTCTGATACTGTTTTCATAAACTCCGGAAACTTCTCGTTTTCTTTTGATAAAGATTCCTGGTATTATAAAGATGTTGAGAATATCGATGAAGTCCCGTGGCAGATTAAACCCATTTGGGCTGAACGTTATAAGTATCCCAAGTCGGTACAAGACTCGGATTCATTCTTTAAATCTCCTGTAGGGATCGTAATAGGAATTACGGAAGAAAAAGCCGAAGAATACTCCAGACTCATTCCTGAATTATTGAGTGAACCTCGTTTCCTTTTGTTCTTGAGGAACATTGACGGTCTTACTTACTCGGACTATAAAGGGAATTCCTTTATTATCAGGAAGAAAAAGAATCTCAATGGTGGCTATGACCTGATAATAAATAATCAGATCCATAGTCGCTGGATAACGACAGACTATATTATTGATGTGCCTCAAGAAACACGGGACATCATCGAGAATGACAAACTCATTCCCGCGAAATTGAAAGAGATTACAAAGGTCAAGATTTCTTTTTCGGCGATGTTGTCGGATGACGGGGCCCTTATTCCTGTGCCAGAGGACAAGTCGATACTCTTTACATATCTTCCGACTAAGGTAAATGACTTTAAGTTCCCTTTTCTTGTTAATACGGACTTTTTAACGACGGCAAGCAGAGAAACAATCCATTATAAGAATCATTGGAACTTATTTCTTTTTGAACGAATTGGCGCCAAGCTTTTAGAATGGGTTATTTCCCTATCATCATACGGCGGAGATTACCTCTCTTTGATCCCCGATTTCGATGAGGATCAAGAAGACAAAAATCCTCGGAGCATTCTCATCAAGGCCTTTTCTACTGCATTTAAAGGGTCCATAAAGGATGACACTGCATTTATTCTTTCAACATCCGGCAAACTACTTCCTCCTTCCAAGATTCTTCTTGATAAATCAGGACTGGCTGCTATCGTTGGGCCAGAACGCTTTTGCAAGATTTTGGGGACTCAGAAACATCTTCCTTCTTTAGATATTAATAAAGATGTTTTCGCTCAATCTTATTATTCCGAGATCGAGAAGGTAAAGGTTAGTGACCTAAAGGACATTCTTGAGAATAACAAAGAGGCGAATTCATGGTACAAGGAAACGACAAAAGAATCCAGAGAGGCTTTTCTTAATTGGCTTTCGGATCATTCGAATAGTCTCAATTCTGCCATTCAGTCACTTGCTTTATTTGAGATTGGAGGCCTGATGGTTTCTCCAGCCGAGTTGACCATTGATAAGGGCTATTTAGTTACAAACGAATTTGTTGAGCCTATTAGGGAGATTCTGACGACAATTGGCTTTAAGTGTACAGAGGCCATTGATGAAGAATCAAAGTTATCGTCATTCCTGCCGGCGCAACAAGGGAAGAAAGTCTTTGAGGCCATCGTCTCAAAGGAAGCAATTCGAGACTTATCTTTAGAGAAAAAACTGCTTCTGGTTAAAACCTTTGCCGGATTTGAAAACGTCAGGAGTGCCCACATCGCATCGATTGCGATTTTCCATAACGCCTGCGGAGACATATGCCCCATGGCGTCCATGATTCCTTTTCAAGCGGATGCACCGGAATGGTTGCTGCCGTATATGATTGCACAGGAAGAGAGTAGTGAAACCATTAAAGGGTACCTGGTTTCCAAAGATGAGGCTTTTGAGAAGATTATCTTCCCTAATCTTCAGAATGTCAAGACCGATATCAACACGCTATACAAGTACTATCAATGGTCCGACAGTAATTATACAAAGGCAATAGTTGATTCATATGCAAAAAGTGGCAATCTCACTACAACTATTGATATTGTTCTCGCGTCTGATAAAGAAACGCAGAAGTATTTCTTAGGGAAAATATCTAAGATAGCATTTAGTTCTGAGAAGAAATATGATCGGGATTCCTTCGGGTCAAAAGCTATCCAACTCGCGCTCTCCATTTATGAGAAACCCGCAGAATCCTTTTCGTCGAAAGTTTTCTTTGATGGCACATGTATATTGGATTACTCTGTGTCGGACAGCGTCAAATGTGTTTATTGGAAATCCAACAATCATGCAGGTGTCGTTTACCTTTCTCTTGCAAGGATACTTCCCGACTATGAGAATAAATCCGATTCAATCGGGAAATTCAAAAGTTTATTCACTTATAAGGAAGGTCTAGAGAAGCTTTTTATTTCCAAAGAGAAACCACTTTCAGCCATATATGAGGAACTCAATACTTTTTTGGGCATTCCACATTGTTACCCGCAATGGAAGGTGTCCGGGAATGCCTCTCAGTTCTTGTTTACAACTTTCTATAGGCGTGTAAACAAGAATTGGAACAATGCATTTGTTCCAGATATTGATTTAAGTCAGCAGACAAACGAGTTCATCAATGAGTTGATGGACATTCTATATAAGTATGATATCTACATTTCGTCGTCACCCTTTACATACCATTTATCTTCCCATATTGTAAACAAGTATATGTATTCTGAGTATGTCTCAGCAACTGCTCTTCTGGATTCCAAGATTGAGGCATGGGCTGATACCGAGGAGAAGAAGAAGTACTTGTTAAGGAATGGGGTTAAATCTTCCAATTGTACCACAATAGCGTTCCGCAAAGCTTTTGTTTTAGATCAAGACTTGTCAACTTACGATAGGATTTCTGATGATGATGCAATATCGGCGCTTAACTTCTTGACATCATCCCATCTTGTTGATTTCCCCGTCACCTCTACAAATAGGACGTCGTTTTTGTTAAAATTCATAACTCGTTCGAATAACTCTATAGTTCGAGCGATTGATAAAGATTCTCTTCAGGATTCTTCCCAAGAACTGACATTGTCTGGTTATGCAACATGGCACGAAAGCCATAATCCCCAGATAAACGTGTTCGCAGGAAAGATGCCGATGGAAGCTTGGTTAGCGGGACATGGTGATCATATCCTAATCCAGTATCGTCAAAGTGATTATTATTATGACTCCACCGCCAAGGTATTATATATCAATAGTGAGCTTAATTCGGAAGACCTCCTCTTCCAAATAGCTCGTGAAGGGAAATCCGGATTTACTTTAGATGACTATCGGATTCTGTTCAGAGAAGGGAAAACGGCAATTCCGACAGAGGAACTTTATTCGTTGTACCAGACCCGTGATGACCTACTAAAAAAGAATCAGGAGCAGGCGAATCTCATTCGTGAGTATGAACGTCGCCTGGGAATAAACAGGACGGTGAGCACTTCTCAGGAGCCAATAACCATAAGCAGAGGAGCCAGCAATTCTTTGTCAAAGTCTGAGCAGTGCGATGCTCAGTTGGAGGCCCAAAGAAAGCTGATGGAAAAAATGCCCGAATGGGAGTTCCCGGAAGGTTATGGTGAAGCCGATGATGAAGGTAAACCCATTTGTTTATCAACCGAAAAGGTTATAACCGAGAATGGTATTAAACCTATTGTCCTCAAAAGCTATAAGAATACTGAAGAGCCTTTCAGAATCAATCCGAATGAGTGGATTAGTTTGATGGAAGACGAAGCAGATCTCTTAATCTATACTGGGGATGACATCATGATTTATCCTATCAAAAGCATTATCCAAGATCAGTCCAAAGTGACAGTTACATTTAGTACAAGGAATATGGATGTTAAGGAAAGGATCGATGCTTTTGCGGAATCTCTGAGGTATTTCAGCGACATTCAGTTTGATTTCAAGAGTTTTATCCTTTCGAATAGAGCAAAATCAATTAGAAGTCAATATAACACACGTGACGGAAGACAGAATAATCCTTCTTTAGACGCACTTTGATGGCTAAATATCAACGAGACGATTACATCAGATTTCTTGACACGGAGCGTGTCAAGCAAGAGGATTCCTATTACGACTTGGTTTCCAAAAAAGCTACGCTTCTGAAGTCCAGAGGTGAGGTTTTCGTTGGAAAATTCCAGAAGATGAACGCCGCCGGCATCGCTTTGTTCTTAGTCCGTCGTACTGAAAATATGCCTCGAAAGAACTCTTTCTGGACAGCCTGTTATTTCATTGATGGAAAATGGGATTACCGGAATTGGGAGAATCTTTCATGGTTAGACTTGCGTTCAGACTTTCAAAGACGTTATTCCGATGCGACCTGTGTTTTCCTCTCTAAAGCAGATGATCCCAGGTTCTGCCTTGTAGGAATCTCCGGATTGACATGCGATTTTGCTTCAATATTACAAGAAGACTTCCCAATCATTGCATTTGGTCCCAAAGACCCGCCACTAAAGTATTTACTGAATCTTAGAGATTTATGTGAAGATACTTCCTCTCCAATGGTGAATAAGGTTTTAGATATGGAGATGTCAGCCGATAATTGGGCGCCTACGTTTTTAGATTCCACAGCTGATTTTCCTTTGGTCGTTGAAGAAAAGATTTCTTCCGGCAACGTCGTAGCCGTACAAGGTCCACCCGGAACCGGAAAGACTCATAGGATTGCTCTGTATGTTCAAAAACTATTAGATGAAGGGCATAGCGTTCTTGTTACAGCGCTCACAAACAGAGCTTTGATGGAAGTTGCCGAGAAAGATTCGCTTAAGTCCTATCTTTCAATGCACCGGATTTCAAAGACCAGCTTAACAATTGATGAACAAAAAGAATTGCCCGAACTGCAAAGAGTGATTGACAATAAATGTAATGCTGCCCAGGGTTATTTGACTCTTGCGTCTTTCTATATATCAAGTGGATGGGCGCTCGAAGCTGAAGTTCCACCATTTGATTATGTTATCATGGACGAAGCCAGCCAGGCGCTGCTTCCAATGATAGCAGCATCTTATAAACTGGGGAACAGAGTTCTTTGGATTGGAGATCAGTGCCAATTACCACCAATTGTAGAAACCGTTGAAGAAGACATCGTAAAGAATGGCTGGAAAACAATGATTGAGGGCTTTGACACCGTGTGTAATTATTTGAACCCGTGTTCATATATGCTCTGCGATTCATACCGCCTGCCTGACCGAGCGGTTAAAAGCACCGGGGTCTTTTATAATAATTGTTTACGCTCTGTATCTAAGATCAAAGAGGTTCCTTCATCTCTGCCTTTCGTCAACAAGGAGGGTGGACCTGTACTTATTGATGTTTTGATGCAGGAGGGCAAGAAAGCCCCCACTAACGCCTTTGAGACCATACTTCGTATGGTCAAACAACTTCTCTGTGAAAAATCAGATTATAAGATAGCCGTCTTATCCAAATTCAGAGAGACGACACGAAAACTACATGAGTTTTTCGTGATGAACTGGGATGCTAATGAATTGCCAATCAACCTGAAGATAGAGACTGTTGACAGAGTTCAAGGGACTACCGAAGATTTTTGCTTTTTCCTCATCCCAAACGCCTCATTCATATATTCCGTAGATAGACCGTTGTTTAACGTAGCGACTTCACGTGCCCAATATAATACGTTTATAGTCGTGTCGAAAGATTGTCTAAAAAGGCATATGCCTGAAGAGGTCCGGAACTATTTCAATTCATTCCTTTGTGAATTATAAAGCACTTAGATTAAATGGTTCACAATGCTTACTTGACAAGGCGCACTGGCAACCTATAATCAGTGCTTAAGAATAACTGCTGAAATGTCAGTTTATTGTCACCTTTACGTTTGAAAAACCTTGCCGTGGGCCCTTTGGATTCGGTTGAATCAAAAATACCCTTTAACCAGAATTCTCCGCTTTCTCCGTAGCTATCCCTCCAACCATTGGGCTTTATATATGACTCAAAGAGTGAGAAAAGAATGAATCGTCTGTTGGGCCCCACACATTTTGCCGTAACAGTGGCATGGAGGTTATCAATCAATCTCCATCTGCAATGAGTCAAGAGTTCTTCCCATTGTTCTGCTGACGGAATACTGAGCATATTGGCCTCATCGAAGGTGAGCAAACAATTCACACCGTCATCCTTAAGTGAATCTTTCGCCCACATTGTCCCACTGGGAAGACCAAGGTCCACATATTCCACTTCATCTCCAACAAAGCCAGCCTCCTCTTTATTCTTTCTAGCCTCATACCCATCTCTAAAACCATCTAGATAGGCCTGCGCGATAGCTTTTGACATCGCTAATTCACATTTATTGGATGAATACTCTTTGGCTTTTTGATAAATGCTATTCATGGGAATACAGTTTTTGAGTGAGCTTTCCAACTGATATGGTTATTCTTCATCTTTTTCTTTAGGAATAACTTGGATTATCGTTCCACCTTTCTTTGAAACAATAATCTTCATATCTTTTTCAAATTTGAAGTTTCGGTTGTATGCACTTGAGGGAACCTGCTCAGATTGTTGCCCTTCACACTTAATAAACAGAGCACCTGGATAAGCGTTAACTACAACTCCGGGAATATCTTCAACTGGGAGATTTGACGCATAATCAAACACCTCTTGCTTGCGCAAATAACCATCTGCAATCTTGTCAATGAAGAAATGGAGCGTTTTCAAGAATTCTGAGTAAAAACGATCCTGATCAGCCATTATTGCTTGAAAAGCAGATTCTTGTTTAGCAGAGCGCTCGTTACCTCGATGATCCGCCTCACATCTAACTTGATAGATATTCGAGATGTCGTATGCGAACTTCGTGAATTCTGATGATGAGAAGAGACGCGTTGCATATCCTCCGAAATACAAAGCGATCTTGATCTTATCGATGATGTACTGTTTAGTAAGTGGTATCCCAACTTTATCCTTCCCGTCTATATTTTTTTCGTAGTCGCCGAAGACGAGTTTGTATATAGGAAGAGAATCTGTCTTTCTTGAGAATATGGACATCGGAGTATCCGGATTATACAAGATGAATGATGGCGTTTGTTGGAGATTCACAAACGCGGTATTATACAAATTCATCCTGCAAATAAAGTTGGCAATACCTTCGATCTGCTTAAAGAGTTGAGCTGCAAAATTCAAGAAATCACCTCTTCTTTTAAAGCTCTCCATCAAGAAATAATCATCTGCCAATTCTCCGGAAATCTCCGTTATTGGAAAATCACGATATACGGCATCAGCTTGTTTCCGGGCATTCCGTTCAATACAGTACTCGTATATTTCTTCAAATCGAGCATCCCTGTTTTCTATCGAATCAGCCATGGCAATAGCTTGAATCCCGGCAGCAAATTCTTTGTTGTCGGGATCGTCACAAAGCTCTTTGACGAATACTAGCAGCTTTGTCAGCTGCTTCTTATCTTGTCCCATTCATCAAGTTTATTTAAGTCAAAATTAGAGTCAACCAATGCGGCCAGAACCTCATTCGTAGACTTTCCAGGTATGTCGGAAGATTCGTTGCCTTCCACGGGTTCTGCAGAAGCGGAAAGTATTGCCTCAGTTAAGGCATCGATGTCAATAAGGTCAGCAAGGTTTGTCTGCACCCATGTCCTCTTTCGCTCGATTCTCCAAAAACCGGACATGTCCTGTTCATAGAAAATGAGCATGTAGGATGCTTTGAATTTCTCAAGTGCGGCTTGATCGTTTTTGGCCAAAATATTGGTAACCCTGGTCCTTACATAGTGGCTGAGTGTCACAACACTCTTATGGCCTTTGAGTGTAAAGGAACAGACGATAACCCCGTCTTTGTTAGGTTCGAATACAAGGGCCTGGCCGATCTTCTTTTCAAAGTCGGCAACAGTGTACTTGTATTTAAGTGTAGCGTTTTCAGTGGATGGCTTTGCTCCGGAAAGCTTGTTGAACTGCCGCTGGAGGCGTCTCCAAACCTCGTTGTCAGCTCCCTTAACCATTTTCAGATAGTGGAGCTTGCCTTGAATCACAGCCTGCATGTTAGGCTTATGAGAGTGGAGATTCTGCTTGGGAGTATAGTGAGCCAGGAACTTCGCATATGCATCGGCTTCTCCGTGTTTTTCCCAAATATAAAGAAGATTGTCAAGTCCTCGAACATACTCGCGGGTAACGTTCACACGATCGCTCACGACGAGGCCGGTCACTTCCTGGCGCTGGTCCTTATTCTGAACGCGTGTTTTCTTCTCATTGATGGAGAAGTTCTGGCCGGTTATGATTTCATTGAGTTCCCTCTGAAAATCACCGTCCTTACGGAACACATTGCGGTTACTGCTGAAGGTAATGTCGTCCGCATACCTGGAATAGCGCAGATTGAACTTCTTGGCCAGTTTGTGCAACTCGCGGTCAAGGTTTCTGCACACAATATTGGTCAGGATCGGAGATGCCGGAGAGCCCTGGGGCAATACCCAGCGCTTTTCACCATCAATGACCATTTCCGTACAACAAATACCAGCGATTGCGTCTGCAACCGTGTCATTGAAATTGAACGGACGATGCTTCAGCGTCGCCCATACGCGGGATTTGGTGATGCTGGGGAAGAAGTCCTTCAGGTCAGTATTGAACACATAGTTCATGCCTACGTGCCGCTCAGCATTGTCGACGACGGATTTTTCCGGAACAAATCCAGTGACATACTCAGGGCCCTCATAAAAGGCCTGCAGCAGCTTATTCGTATAGGTTAGGAACGATTTCAGCAAATGCTTAGGTGCTGAAATTACCCTATACCCACCGGATTTCTTAGGAATGCGGAATTCCTTGTAACTCTTCTTATTGCGTGCGGGATGGATGAAGTAATTGAGGTGGGGCATGATGAAAGGATGACCCTTGTCTCCCAGATCGTCCATCTTGATTTTATTCAAGAGGTTCAGGAGATCCTTGGTAGTCTGTACCTTCGCTGCCGCAGCAACAATTGCTTCTCTGGTCATTGGTTATGCTTGAAAAAAAGGGTTGACATACCGGAGCATTTTTTCCTTGTCTACGGACTCGTAAGAGTTCCGGAATATAGAATCTTCTATATTCATCCAGTCATCTCATAACTCATATGTGCTTGCACATTATAGAAGAGTGCTACTGCAACTCTTCCGAGTAACGAGTAAACCTTTGGGAGTATCCGATTTTACGGACATCTGTCAAACATGACAGACGAAAGTCAAAAGTCCGCTCCGGTATGTCAAAGACCTTTATAGTTACAAAGATACTGTTTTTTGTGAGAGTTCTCTTCTCTTTCGTTTCTGATGCAAAGATAGAACTGAAACTGGAACCCTATTTTCGCGATGAAATTAACTAGTCAATATTCCAGTAAGCTTCAGGATCGCCGTCAAAGGCGTCGTTAATCACATCATCACTATATCCCATGACGTCCTGTGCGTAGGACCCGGCATATTCTCCATAGTGGCTTCCGTACTCTTCTTCACGGTCGTATGAAGAATAATGCCTTGTCTGATGACTCCTAGCTATAAAACGCTGCAATTCACGAGCTTCAAGGTTGAAGTTGAAACTTTGGCCGTCCTTGATGACTCTTGTACTACTTCTTCCCTTGCCAAGGAAATTCCAGATCTCGTCATATTCGACAGGAAGCACTTCATTCCCTTCTTCATCGATTATTCCCCACTTTGCCTCTTCGACGGCTCCGGTTTGCAGGTCGACCCGAACAATACCAAAGATAGATTTCACCCTTGCGAGCCCGTGGTCATATCCACTGATCCAGGCATATTTCCCGAATGGCACGATGGTGTTCCCTTGATTGTCTGTGACACCATACTGGAATCTGTCATTCTCGACGACGTTCACACTTCCGTAATTGTTCGACTTCCTCATGTTTGCTCTTGTTGTTTTCAGTTGCAAAAGTAAAACTCGTCCGCGAACTGTATCTTCGCTATGATTTCTTTTGGTAAGATTTGCTCGTAATCAAGGTTAATATCGAAGTATTGGATTCACAGAACGCAGAAAAGTACACACACGGGCTAATCCAGCTCATCATAATTCTTAAGGGTATAGCTAAGAAGGCCCCTCATCGTAGCCCGAACCTCGACAGGATCAACGATGATGACTGTGTCGCGGTACGATGCGAATAGCGCATACATTTCCACGTTGGGTCGGCAGTTGATGACAAAGAACTTGCAATCCTTCAGGCTGGGGTACCTGGCCTTGTATTCCTTCTCTGCCTCAGGGTTGAGTTCGTCCTGGGAAGGATGGAGGTACTTCGTAAGGACATACCCCACAGCCTCCGGCTTCACCGCGAACTAGATATCCTCCTGCTTCCCGTTCTGCTAGG
>JAEEGL011563949.1_pt1 | contig 12293 bp, 10 predicted proteins | sample 9134231 | NCBI WGS metagenome assembly JAEEGL01 (sample SAMN16246548, study PRJNA631951) | gut metagenome | biome: gut microbiome; feature: rumen; material: fiber-attached | host: Bos | place: Iran: Karaj | collected 2018-10 | reverse complement strand
TGAGTAACATCTGCAGCATGAACTGCATTATGATATAAAACATTATGAAAATATTTATTTGATATTGATGTTAAGAAATTATCTAATTTTTTTATATTTATTATTTTTTCATCTAATGAAAAATAATGAAATATTAGAAAAAAAATTAAATAAAAATAAATTTCAAATAAATCAAATAATTAAACCAGATTTTAATATACATGAACTAAGAGAAATAATAGGATATAATAATGTATTACCATGTGTAGGTGAAGTAGTTTTGATTTGAATTATTATTCAAAAATAAATATATTTGATATATTTTTTATTCTTTCCATATTTTCAATATTTTTAAATCTTTAAGATTAATATTATTTTTAAATAATTGGGAAAATTAATTTAATTATGGTTTTTGTTATTATATTTTTATTCTTAAAAAATATTCATTAATATATTAATTTATATTTAAAAAATAATTTTTTAATTGATTTTTTTTAATATTAAAAAAACAATATTTTTCTATATTTATTAATACATATAGTTTATATGACTAAAAAAATTATTTGAAATAATAATATAAAACACTTAAATAACTAAATCATAATTCTATTTTTTCGAGTAATTATAAAAAAATTTATAAAAAATTTCTTAACCAACTAATTTTGATTCTCATTATTGACAAAATTAATTTTGGATTCAAATGTTTTGTTAGACTCAATAGGTTGACCATTTATACTTTGATTTCTAATAATATTAAATTTGAGAATATTTGTAAAAGCATTTTTTTGCCTATAAAAATTTAATTTATCATCTCTTTTATTTATTTGATTTAAATTATAATTAATTTCTTTAATTTCTTCTTTTAAATATTCAATATTTAAAAAATTAGATAAAAATCTTGATTCACTTAAAATATTAGTTCTAGAATGGAAAATTTGATGTGAATAATTATTTTCCTTATCTCCACAAGAAAAAAAATTTTTAACATAAATAGAATAATTTAAATTTTTATAAGTATTTTTCATATTATGAAAATTAATAGTATTATTCTCTGATTTATAATTTAAAATATTATTATTATTAGTTTCTTTTTTTATATTACTATTATTAGTATTATGATTAGAAATATTACTTGTATATTTATTATGATGATTATTCATAAATCTTCTACTATATTCATTATTATTATTTAATTTAAATTTACTTTGAAAAATATTACTTTTTTGTAAAAGAATAGGAATTCTTGAACTACTAAAATTAGAATCTCTTTTTTTATCATTTTTATTTTTTTTATCAATTTCTTTAAAAATTAAATCATTAAAATCATGTAATAACCTAAATTTATAATATAAAACTTCATGAATTTCTTTAACAATAACAATAATAGTTCCAACCATTCCACCAATTCTAGCAAAAATATCTTGTAATTTTGAATAGAATCTTTTATAATAATCAATATCATTTCCAATTTGAATAAAAAATAGAGTTGATGGTTTAATTTCGTAATTCATTTTACTTTCATGAGAATCTAAAACTAAAGAATAATAATTTATAATACGATGAAAAAAAATTCCATCATCAGAACTAACTTTTAAAGAATGAAAAATTAAACTTTTAGAAGAAGTAAAAATTGATCTTATATTAGAAGAAAAAGAATTAATTTTTCCTTTAATAGGATAAGTATAATTTTCTAAATCAGGAAAAGCAGAACTTAAATATAAAATAGCAGTATCTCCACTTAATAAATCTTCATTATCATTTGTAATAGAACAATTATTAGGTTTAAAATTCTTTAATTCAAAATTACAACTGAAAATTCCAATTACATAAAATAAATGATCTTCACTTTCTATTCCATTTAAATCATATGGATATTCAAATTTAGATTCATCTTTATTGTAAAATTTCTCTTCTGATGAATTATAATATTTTTTTATACATAATCCTCGATTAAATTGAGTTTTATTTAATTTTCCTATGAAATTTTTACTGTCTGATTCTTCACATTTTTCATATAACCAATAATCAGTATTTGATGAACCAAATTCATTATAATTTGAAGAATTTGATATGAAACCTACTACTACATAATTATCTGTATTTTCATTACTTTCTTGACTATATATATTTATAAAATGAAAAAAATCAGTATCATTTAAATATATTTTTCCAGTGTTTTCTACTATTGTTTTATAAAAAAATGTTGAAGGATATTTTCGATTAAGGAAATCGATAAATAAATATATTGTTAAAAATAATACTACTATGTATATTATAAAGGAAAGGAAAACTGAAAAAAGAGATGAATGTTTTTCTCTATTATTATAATATATTGCAATTGGAGATGATAAAATGTCTAAATGATATAAAAACATTTTTATTTTTTTGTTTATTATTTATCTTAAATTAAAATAATATATTTTAAAAAATTATTAATAAATTATATAAGTCTTTTTTTATTTTATTTTTTATGTTTAATTTTTATTTTAATATTTTTTTTATATAATGGAAAAAAGTGATTTTGATTCTTTTAATTCTTTATCAATTTTACGATGTTATGAATGTGATTTAATTCCTTCATTTTTATTATCAAATAATAAAAATAAATGTTCAATTATTTATAATTGTCCAAAAAAACATAATAGAAGAGAAATATTAAAAGATTATATAGAAAAAAATAGAATAAATTCAATATTTAATAAAAATTGTTGTGAATGTAATAAAAAACCAAATTTAAATAAAAATGATTTTCATTATTGTTCAACATGTAAAAAAATATTATGTAATAATTGTATTCAAAAGCATGATGAACACAATGAAATAAAATTAAATAGATTAGATGGATATTGTCTTAAGCATTTAAATACTTTTTATTCATATTGTAAAAATTGTAAAACTAATTTATGTGCATTTTGTTTAAATGAACATCAAAATCATACAAATTTAAATTTATCTTCAATTTTATTAACTGAAAATAATATAAAAGAATATTATTCATTAATAAATAATTTTGAATTAAAAATTCAAAAATTAGATGAATTTGGAAATAAATTATTATTATCTTTAAAAAAATACAAAGAAGATACTTTAGAACAAATAAATTTTTTTAAAAATTTATTATACACATATGAATATGAAGTAAATAAAAAAAATTTAAATTATAACACAATTGAAAATTTATCAGAAATAAAAAATCAATTTAAAATAATAACACATAATTATGAAAAAATAGAAGAATCAGAAAATAATTTAATTTCATTAATTGATAATTCATCTTTTATATTTTCAAATAAATTTGAAATTTGTAAAAAAACAATTCAAGAACATTCAGGAACAATAATATGTTTAAAAATATTAAAAGATGGAAGAATTGCTTCATCATCAAATGATACAAATTTAAATATTTATTCAAAAAAAAAATTTGAACTTCAAATGAAAATTAATATTCATAATGGACCAATATATTATTTTACACAATTACAAAATGGTAAAATAATAACAACAAGTTCAGATAAAACAATGAAAATAATTTCATTACTTGATGATAATAATTATAAATTAGAACAAATTTTAGAAGGTCATATTGATAGAATAAATAAAGTAATAGAAAAAAATGGAAATATTATAATTTCATTTTCAAGAGATAAAACAATGAGAATTTGGAATTTTTCAAAAAAAAATATTTATAAATGTGATAAAATAATAGAATTTTTAAATACAAATTCATCATCAGATGCATTAATATTAAATAAAAAAGAATTTATTACAACATCATATGAAGATCATCATATTAAATTTTGGGATTTAGAAAATTATACTAATATAAATACTTTTACTAATATTGAAACAAGTTATCCTGCTGCTTTATGTTTATTAACTGATAAAATTTTATGTATTGGAGGAGTTAATTCAAAAGGTTTTTATTTAATTAATATTGAAACTCATATTTTAATTAAAAATATTATTGCTTTTAAAGGAATTTATTCTGTTGTTAAATGTATTGATAATTTATTTGCTTTTGGTGTTTCTGATTTAAATAATAAAAATTCTATTGTTAAATATAAATATGAAAATGGTGATTTTAAATTAATGTTTATTAAAGAATGTGCTCATAATAGTAGTATTTGGAGTATTGTTGAATTAAATGATGGTACTATTGTTACTGGTAGTGCTGATAAAACTATTAAAGTTTGGGTTTAATTTTTTTTTAATTATTAGATTTAATTATTTTTTTAATGTTAATATTTTTTTTTAAATTTTACTTTGGTTTTAATTTATTATTTTTTATTTATTTTTTATAATATTTTTTAAATTTTTCTACTTTATTTATTATAAATATAAATTTTTCACATTAAAATTTATCATTTAAAATAATTTAATAATGGAAATTGATTCATCATTATTAGATAAAAAAAGAAAATTAGCATCAATTCAAGAGATATCAAAAATAGAAGAAATACCCACATTAAATAAATTAGTATCAGCATCAGTTTTAGGATGGAAAGTTGCAGTTCCAAAAGGAGAATTTATCCCAAATCAAAAAATAATATTTATAGAAACAGATAGTTTACTTCCAAAAAATGAACCTTGGGCTCAAATTTTAAAAGAAAATGAATATAAAGTAGCTAAAAAAAAATTTGGTAAAAAATTCATATCACAAGGTTTAATTTTACCTTTATCAATATTAGAAAATAAAGAAAATAATATTTCATTAAATGAATATCAAATAGGAACAGATGTAACTTCAATATTAAATATAACAAAATATAATAATGATTCAGATTTAAAATTACCAAAAGGAGTTAAAAAGTCAAATTTACTTTTTCCAAAAGATTTAATTGAAAAATCAGATGAAGAAAGAATTCAAAGTGCTCCAAATTATTTATTTAAATTTAAAGGAAAAAGTTTTTATTCTAGTTTAAAATATGATGGCACTTCTGCAACTTATTTAATTAATCCTTGTAATAATTTATTTTATATTTGTTCAAGAAATCAAGTTAGAGAAAATAATATAAATGATTTTTATACTCAAATTGCAAATATTTATGATATTGAAAATAAATTAAGGAAATTAAATGGTAAATATGCAATTCAAGGTGAAATTTATGGACCAAATGTTCAAAAAAATCGTCTTTGTGTTGATAAATTAAAATTTGCTGTTTTTAGTATTAAAGATATTGAAAATAATCATTATTTAGATTTAGATGAAATGATTAATGTTTGTAATGATTTAGATTTACCTTTTGTTGAAATTATTGAAAAAGGTGATAATTTTAATTATACTTTAGAGCAATTAATTGAAAAAAGTAAAGGAAAATATGAAGGGACTAATAATTTTAGAGAAGGATTAGTTTATAGATTGCAAAAAAATTGGAATTCTGATGAAGGAAGATTTTCTTTTAAAGTTTTAAATGATGATTATAAACATTAAATAATTATAATTTTTATTATCCCTTTTTTATATTATATATTCAATATTTTATATTTATATTAATTTAAATGAATAACTTAAATTCTTATTTTTAAATATTTACTTTTTTTTATCAACTTTGATTAAATCTTCTAATTTTCAAAAATTATTTTTTTCTATTTTTATAAATAAATCTCTTTTCTCATTATATATATCATGAAATTTTTGATTAACTAAAATAAATTGTTTACCTAATTCATAAGGATCAGGACTTTCTTTAAATTTAATAACTTTTATAATTGCATAAGGATATATTTTTCTCAATATTTTAACAATATTATCTTGTACATAATAATCAGTAAAGCAAATAATATTTTTAATAATATCATTATTTACATTTTTTTGATTTTCAACAAAAGCAGAAATTTTCCAATTAGAATTATTATCTAAATTACTATTTGTACTTATAATATCAACTTCATTTAATCTTGAATGTAAAGAAGGATAATATTTTATAATTGAAGTTTCAATATTTGTCATATCTAAATTTGTAATTAAAAATATTTTTCCTTTTAATAAAGTATTATTAATTAATTCATATAATTCATTCTCACATATTTTCATTTGATCTTTTTCTTTTTTTGTTAAATTTTTATTTTTTTGTAAATATGAAGTACATAATAATGTATCATCCCAATTAAAAATAAATAATGTATTATCAATATTTGGTTCTATTGTATTGTTTTCATTTTTTAAATCTTTTAATCTGAAATTAAATTCATTTAAAATTCTTAATTTTGTTGAAAGAGAACGCTTTCTTAATACATCATTTTCTAAATCAGTATTATTCATATAACTTTTTTTTTTAACATTTAAATTCTTTTTATTATCTTTTTCATTTTTTATTTCTTTTTTTTCCTCATTATCATTTATTGATAATAAATCATCTAAAAATTTTTCTTTTACTATATTATTTAAATTTGATGATGAACCATAATTTATTTTTTTATAATTATTTATATTATCAATAAAATAATATTCATTGTTTTCAATATTAATTGAAACTCTTTTTTTATCTTTTTTTTTATTTTGATTTTTATCTTTTAATAATTCAAGAAATTCTTTTGCATTTTTTAATATATTAGGAGAAGTACTTTCTAATGATATTAAAGTATATTTTTTATTTTTTAAAATTGATGTTTGATTTTTTTTATTTGATGAATTATTATTATCATCTTCTTCTTTTTTTATTTCTTCTTTAGAATTATTTCCTCCCATTATAATATTAAAAAAACTAATAAAAAAATAAATAATAAATGTGTTATTAAAATAAATATTAAAATATTATTAATAAAATATTATGATAAGAATAAATAAAATAAATTAATGAAAGAAGTAAATAATGAAGATTTCGAAGTAACAGACGAACAATTAAAAATAATAAATAAAGCATTAAAAAACTCAATAAAAATTCCTTCAGCCAATGAAATTCTTCCAAATATTTTTGTAGGTAATCACGCATCAGCACTAAGTAAAAAATTTTTAATATCAAATAAAATAACTCATATTTTAAATTGTGGAATTAATTTAATAACTTTATTTGAAAAAGATAATAATTTTAAATACTTAAAAATTCCATTATATGATTTTGAATATCAAGAATTAGAAGATTATGTTAATCAGACAAATAAATTTATTGAAGAAGGAAGTAATAAAGGAAATAAAATATTAATTCATTGTGGTGAAGGAGTTTCAAGAAGTGTTGCAATTTGTTTAATGTATATGATTATCATTAAAAAATACACTTTCACTGAAGCTTTAAAAATTATGAATCAAAAAAGACCTTGTTCTAAACCTAATAAAGGTTTTATTAAGCAATTAGAACAACAGTCTATGGATATATATAAAAAAATTTAGATTATACAGTTTCTGTTTTTATTAAATTCTTTCTTTATGAGGATTATGTTAGTATTATTTTTTATTATATATGAATTTTGTTTATTGTTTATAATTTATAAATATTTGATATATATTTTTAGTGTAAATCAAATTAAAAATTTTTAAATTTGAATTTGAAAAAAAAATTACTTATAAAAAAACATAAATAAAAAAAAATTTTTTTTTAATTTCATATCTTAAAATAATTACTAAAACCAAAAAAAACTCAAATAAAAATCAACATACAAAAAAAATAAATATATATTATCTTTATTGAAGATGATCAAACTTATTATCCTTCCAAACTTCATTAACCCATTTTCCAGTATCATTATGAAAATACTTACATTTTCCATGAGCCTTTCCATTCTTCCATTCTCCATCATATTTATCTCCATTATCAAAATAATAAACTCCATTTCCATTCATTTGATCCTTACTCCATTTTCCATCATATTTTTCATTATTATGAAAAATTAAAACACCTTTTCCTTCTCTTTTATCATTTTTCCATTCACCATCATATTTATCACCATCATTATAATAAAAAACTCCTTTACCACTTTTTTTCCCTTCTAAATAATAACCTTCATATTTACTTCCACTACTATAATAAAATTTACCTTTACCATGCATTAAACCATTTTTCCATTGTCCTTCATATCTATCTCCTCCTGAATAAAACATTGTTCCTTTTCCTTCTTTTAAATCTTTCTTAAATTGACCATCATATTTATCTCCATTTTTATAATAAAATATTCCATTTCCTTCCATGTTACCATTTACCCATTCACCATCATATTTACTTCCACTTTTATATATGTATGATCCTATACCTTGTATTTTACCTTCTACCCAATCACCATCATATTTCTCACCATTTGAATAATAAAATATACCCTTACCGTGACGAATTCCATTTTGAAATTCACCTATGTATTTACCGTTTTCATATGTGGATACTCCTTGTGAGTATTTTGATGATGACATTTTTTATGTTTTTTATTTTTAATTTTTTTTTTTAGAAAATTTGTATGGAGTGTTAATATTCTTTTTTTTATTGAAGAACGTTTTTTATAGTTAATAAATTATTTATTAAATAAAAAATATTAAATTTATAATAAATTTTTATTATTAAAAAAATAAAAAATATAAAATAACAAAATGAAATTAAATCTCTTAATTTTTTTAACATTTCTATATTTAACAACATCAAAATTAGAATTCCAAGAAGAATTAACCCCAAAAAAAATATTAGACTTCTTTGAAAAAAACCTTCCAAAAGGTCTCCCTTCAGAAATAACAGCCTATTCAACAAAAGAACAATATAAACATCAAATACTTCCTCCTCTCTTACCATATCTATTTGAAAACTTAGAAATAATAGAAAATATAGCTCCAATAACAAATATGAATCGTCCAGGAACTAAAAAAAAAAAATATTTAATATGTGTTCACGACACAGGGTCATTTAGATTTGGAGCAGAAGGTTGGAGTCGTGTAGTACATGAAGGTCATTATCCTGATGGTCATCCCTATGAAGCTTCATTTCAATATGTAATAGGAAATGATGGTATATGGCATAATATCCCAGATGATGAAGTAGCTTATCATGCAGGTGATGGTCGTACTTTTGATTATAAAGAATATAATACTGAATTAAATGTAAAAGAAAATGAAAAAGGAAAAAAAATAAATGTTACAATTAATAATAAAGGTTTTTATGCTATTAATGGTAGAGATACTAAAATTAAAGCACCAAAATTTAATAATAAAACATTAAAAAATGAAGATATAAATGGTATGGGAATAAGAGTTAAAATAAGGAATAATACATATTTTATAGGTGATACATGGTATTCAGAAACTTATAAGAAAATATCAAATAGAGGAGGAAATTTAAATTCAATTGGAATTGAAAGTTGTTTAGATAAAAATACTGATATTTTTTGGACTTGGATGAAAATGGCAAAATTAGTTGCTTATTTAATGGATGAACATAATTTAGATATTGAAGATGTAGTTGGACATCATTTTTTTAGTGGGAAAGAATGCCCTATGACTATTTTAAGAAATAAATTGTGGGATTATTTTAAATATACTATGGTTGTTAATGAATATGAAATTTTACAATTTAAAAAAAAAGGATTTGTTATTGCTTTTGATTGTGATAATAATGAATTTGTTAGTAAAAATGGAAAAATTAAAAAGTTACCTGAAAATGATATTGAAGTCAAATTTTCTGTTATTGTTTCTAAAGATGGTATTTCAGAAAAAAGAGATTTTAAAACTGTTATTAAAGGGAGAAAAAAATAAATTTTTTTAATATCCCAAATATTTCATAAAAATTTTTTTTTTAAATTTTTATTTTTACAAAAAAAAAAAAAATGTAAAATTTTTGAATTTTATAATGTTTTAATTATTATTTTTTTTATAAATGATTTTTTCTTCCTCTTTTCTTCCTAATAAAAGTTTTATTATCTTCACCAAGAACAATTTTTTTCATTAAACCTTTTTTAACCATATCATCCAAACTAAAATTTTCACTTTCTTCAGTAGTAAAATCTCCAATTTTTTCTTTATCATTTTTTTTTAAATCAATAAATTTATTTTTTCCTCCTTCATTTTCTTGAGTAGAATCTTTTTCAATAATAGATTTTCTAGAATTTAAACAAATTCTAGATTTTTTAATTAAAATATCTTCAGCTCTTCTTTTAACAAGAAATTTCCATAAAAATCTACAAAAATTAAGAGCATCTAAATTATTATTAATTGCTTTATTTTTAAATTCTTCTTTAACTGCCTCACTAAAATCATTTATATTATATTTTATATTTGGAGCTCCATATTTTAATGCTTCTGCATATAATTTTATTTGCTTTTCTAAAGTTTCTGTTTTTGCTATTTCATCTTGAAAATATTTACATCCTAATAATTTTTGTTCTATATTTATTCTAAATAAATGAAATTTTAATTTTTTTAAAGAACGAACACAAAATGGACATTGTTGTCTTTCTTTTTTTATATCTTGACGTATTTTCATAATTAACTTTTTTAATTTTTGAATTTCTTGAATATTTGATTTTTTATTTGGATAATTTTTTAATTGATCTTTAAAATAATTCATTAATTCTTTTTTTTCTTGTAAGATTCTTTCTTCATATATTTTATATGATTTTTTTGGATCATAGAAACTAAAATAATCTATAAATATTTGTTTAAATTCATCAAATTCTTCTTTACAACATAATTCATCTGCATATGCAATGTCATCTATATTATATATGTTTAATGATTTTGCTTTTTCTAATATTGAATCTAAATAACGTTTATGAAATTTGTTTTCTCCAAAACCACTTATCATTCTTTTTTTTATTTATTTATCTTTTTATATTTTGGTTATTTAATAAGATAAAAAAGACAATTTTAAAAAAAAATATTTTTCACTTAAAAAAAAGAATATTTATTGAATTTTAAAAATATAATAAAACAAATAAGAAATTATATTTAATGAATAAAATATTTTGATTATTACATTTTTAATAAAATTTTAAGTATTAAAATAATTTAATAAATACACCATTTAATCTTATATAAAATATACAAATAAAAATTCCACTTAACATAGTCATACAAGTTTTAATATATTTTCTATTATATGTAAATCGAATATTTAAAAAAATAAACTCTAAAAAACAAACCCAAATTAAAATTAATTCTAGAAATAAATTTATATCTTTTTCATCTTTTATATGGAAATTAAATTTTTTAGAAATCATTTCTATAAACCAAAATGTTAATAAATATAACATAATTATATTAAAATTTATTAATCGATGGATGCCAAAAAAAATTACAAAACTTGCAAATAAAGTTGAAATAATAAAAATTCTGTTTTCTTTATTTTTTATATTGAAAATATCCAGTTTATTTTTTTGTTTTATTGAATGACTAAAGAATTTAAAACTAATTGATAATATTATTAAAATAATTGATATTATATTTAATACAGGTTTAGATATTGTTTTTTTTAAAAATTTTTTGAATGATTTTTTTTTAAATTTACTAGAACTTTTTATTATATTTATTATTTCTGATTTGTAATTTTGTTCTTCTTTGAAATTTTTTTTTATGTTATTCTTCATTTGATTAATATAATTATTTAATTTATTGTACAATCTTTTAATTAAAATTTAATTTATTCATTTTATTTAATTATATTTTTATTATTTTTCCTAACTTATAAAATAAATAAATTCCCTTTCATTAAAATTAAATAATTTAATAATTATAAAAAAATATTATAATAATTTAATCAAATTCATCGGCTTTTATAAATTATTATCAAATAATTTTAATTTAAAAATAAATTTATTTAATTAATAATAATAATAAACTAAACAACAACAAATATAAAAAAAATAAAAAAAAAAATTCTAACCCTCAATTCCTTTTAAAATATTATTATTAAGTTGTTCATTATTATTTTCTAAAGCAATACTAACTTTTTGTTTATCATTAGGATAAATAACTTCATTAATTTTATTTTTTAAATTTTCAAACAATTCATTTTTATAAATAACACTTCTATCATCAAGAGTAAAATCATCTTTTTGTTCAGAAGCACATTTATATTTATCAGTAATTACTTTTTTTTTTTTTTGAAAATCATCTTCAATTTCTTTTATTTCTTTTTCTTTATCTTCTTTTACAGAATCATAAATAAATTTTAAAATTGCTTTTTGATTTTCTTTTTTCCATTTTATTTCATCATCAGAATAATTTTTTAAATCAAATAAATCAATCTGATATTTTTTTTCTATTTGATTTAATTTTATTATTTTTTCATCATATAATTTATCAATTTCATCTTCAAAAGTTGTTTGTGCTTCCATTATTGTTTTATTTAATTCTTTATCATTTTTTTCTTGTACAATTGAAACATTTTGAATTACATTTATATTAT
>JAEEGL010993796.1_pt1 | contig 12293 bp, 5 predicted proteins | sample 9134231 | NCBI WGS metagenome assembly JAEEGL01 (sample SAMN16246548, study PRJNA631951) | gut metagenome | biome: gut microbiome; feature: rumen; material: fiber-attached | host: Bos | place: Iran: Karaj | collected 2018-10 | reverse complement strand
TGTGAGGGTTGCCGTAGCCTTGTCATCGGCAACTGCCACCTGCAGGTTCTCCACTTTCTTCTCTACCAAGGTGAATGGTATCGTAGCCAGCACCGCGCCGGTCGAATAACCGCTCTCGCCCTGGTTGAGCTCGAGTACCTGCACCTGATACGTGCCGGGCTTCAGACCCAGTACCGGCGAAAGGGCGGTTCCGATATTGATCACGCTGTTGTCCCATGCCGCACCGCGTTGCATGCCTTCTTCCTCCACGTTCAAGATCCATTTGGTGGAGCAGTAGTACTTGTTCTCATAGTCATCGCCCTCCGAGAAGCCGACGCCGTCTTCGTGTGCAAAGCGGTCGCACTCTTCGGTGGTCGTCACGATACCGGCTACCAGCGCCTCGCTGGCGGTATTGAACAGACCGATAGCGAAGGCCGAAGCGTTGTACGAATACCATACGAACGAAGCCTCGCAATAGCTCAGGGCGTAGATATTCGCGTCCGGAAGCTCTTCCTGCGAAGGATCTACCTCGCCGGAATGACCGATGCCGGCCAGGATGAAGTTATCCAACGACACGCTGCCGTAGTTGCTCGTACCGCCCGCAAAGCGGAAAGCGATATGCTCTATTCCTGCAGGCAGGTCATTCAAGGGGAAGACCACGTGCGTGCTGGTAGTAGTCTGCTCAAACGTCTTTAAGGAGACGAACGCAGAAGCGTCTGCGGGGTTGGACATATAGCCAATCTCCAGCGAACCGTAGCTTGCGTTGACCACGTTGGTGCGGTAGTCAAACGCCAGTTCGCAGGTGTCGAGTTTCGCATTGAAGAGCGGAAGCGCAAAGATCTGAGCGGAAGTGGCGCCACCTCCACGTGCGTTGAGATATTGCTGACCGGTAGGTATCTGATTGCCGCTACCGTCATCTTCTTTCTCTGCCACGATCGTTACGGCAGGATTAGCGGAGGAAATGATCCAACATTCCGGGGCTACGTCACCGGCTGTCTCGCTACCGGAAGCATCGCGCGTGAAGGTCTCAATCCAAGGTACGTTCAGACGGCCGCAAGCAGTCTTGAAGGTCGCTTTGACGGTCTCGCTCACGGCTGTCTCCGAGCAATAGGAGCGAACGTAGAGATAGTATTTCTGCTCCTCATAGAGACCGGTCAGCGTGACGGATTTCTGGTCCGTCAGTTGAGCCACTGCCCAGTCGGGCTGGTCGCCTTCGAACTCGAGGCAGTACTGGTACTGCGCAGCTTCGCCTTCCCATGTAATAGTGGCCGTGGACTCCGTAACCGATGCTACGGTAACCGCGGTCGGCGCTTTACAATCTTGACTGACAGGATCCGTCTCGTCATCCGCAACGACCAGCGTGAGTTTCGGTTGCTTGGCATCACGGGAAGAACCGCTATGGGCGTACTTAATCAGGTAATCCGTATTCGATGCGGAATAGAAAGAAGAAGCAGCATAGGAGCCACCACGCGAGATCTCCACCTGAATAAGGAGGTTACCTCCCTCGTAAGCGTACGGGGCGTTGAAAGGGATAGTCACTTCTCCATCCGCTACAGACAGAGGACCGTCAAACACTTGAGTCAGCGTGCTTTCTTCCGAGGCAGAGGCCCATGCGCCTGATGCATTCTGGAAGAAGGAGTTATCCGTCTTGGCGAGCGATACTTTGAACTCAGCCTTGCCCCACGATTGCGATTGCTTCGCGGAGTAGAAGGTCAGCGCCTTGATTTCATCGCCGACAGCGATGCCTTTGAGTTGGTTAGCCAAGTAAATGGCCTGCACCTTATGGCCCTCAGAGTCGGCGTTATCACCATAAATGGGGAAATGGCCCTGTGTGGCATTCCCGGTGGGGTTAATTGTGATGGCCTGATCGGCGCTCACGTTCGCGCAGAACAATGCTGCCGCGAAGAATAAAAAGATTTTTTTCATTATATAACGTTTATTAGTTATTGTTGCGATGATTAAACCGGATCGGCATCGATAGGCGAAGCTCCCTTGTATTCAAAAGGAGTCGATTCAGCACATATGCCGTACGCCGCGTTAACGGTCAAAACCTCAAAAGCGGGTTGTATATAATTCTTTTTCATGTCTTATTGAATTTTCTGTCCTTGAATCGTGTACTTCACACCGTTGCGGATGATAACTACGTTACCATTCTCGAGGAGCTTGAGCGCCTGAGTATCTACGTCGGTGTTCTCAATGCCGGTAGCGCTGTCTGTGTGCTCTACGATGCGTGCAGGCATACCTGCCTTAATATGGAGCGCACCGCTGCCAACTACTACCTCAAAGTAAGCACGGAAGCCCTTGACGGTCTTGTTCTGTGCCGGCCAGTAAATCGAGTTGCCGGCAGCGAGGAAGAGTTGATTGTGCACATCCGTCGTCTGAGCAGCCAGGTCAACCGGAGTGAAGACACCTTGGAAGGTGACGTCGCTATTAGCCTTGTTGCTCGGAGCATCCGCGGTGATCACTACATCTTGGTAGAGTTGTACCGTCTGATTAGCCTCATTGCTTTGATTCGCGATGAAGTAGGGCACACCGGCCTCGATGGACGAAGCATTGGTGATAGCAATCAGCAACTCTTCGTTCTCAATCTTAGCGTAGTCGAAGGCTTTGAGTTTGAAGTTCGCGATCGGACTTTCTGCTATCTGAGCAGCGCTCAGGCTGAACGGCAAGCAGAAGGTGTTGTAGTCACCGTTGCACAACAGCGTGCGGTTGAAGATGACGTCAATCGTCTCACCTGCGGTCTTGAGCGTCGTGAAGCGAGATTGGTTATCCTCCGTATCTGTGAATACCTCTCCGCGCGCTACACGCACGTCATCAATATAGATATAAGCACTAGCGTCGCCTTCGTTGCTGGTTGCATGGAAGAGGATCTGTACCTTCTTATTGTCGTAAGCAGCAGGGATAGCGATGTACTTGAGTGTCCAATCTGCAAGACCGGTAAGGCCGGTTGTAAGCAGATCAACAGCTTCTTCGCCTTCCCCTTTGATTTGAACTTTAAAGTCACCGCCTGTCGGGTTCTTTGCCCAGAAGGTGAGGAGGTTGCCTTCGCCCAACTGAATGGTCGGAGTAGCCAGTACGTTCGTTGCATCAGCTGTATTGGTAGAAGAGTTGAAGCGAACGCAGTTGGTTCCCTGCGTACCTCCGTAGGTGTATCCTTTCCACTTGTAGTAGTCCGTCGACGTACCTTCGCTGTTGTCCCAGCACTCAGGAATAGCATTAGCAGCAACGCTGTTGAAGTTCTGTTCGAACGGAAGTGTTACAAACGAAGCACACTCTGTCTGGAACGTCACCTTGCGTGCCTCGGATTGGTTGAGCTCGTCGCAGTAGGTACGAACATAGAAGTCATACCAGGTCAGCGGCGTGAGGTCGTCAAACGACTTGGTCAATGCGGCTACTACATTCGCGTCCTCCCAAACAGGAGCCTCATCTTTCAGCGCCAGAGCGAATTGGTAGTCGGTGTTGGTACCGCCTGCGGTCCAAGTGAGCGTAGCCTCTGTTCCGGTAACGCCACTCTCGACCGGATCGGAAGCCGGCTTGCGGCAAGATACAGGAGTGATCTTGAACTCATCGAGGTAGAGGTAACCATTACTGCTCTCCGAATAGTTACTTGTACCACAGAAGAAGAACTGAACGGTACTACCGTTATAAGAGGTCAATGCCACTTCTTTCTTCGTCCAGTTTTGAATATTGGTCAGACCGGTAAACAAGTTTTGACGCACACCGCCATCTACGGAAATCTGTACTGCGTATTCACCCCCCTTGTAGTTCTTCACATAGAATACGAGGTCTGCGTCGCAATCTAAATCAAATACAGGCGAAGCCAAGACGTTGGTTTTATAGCCATTATTATTAGAATTAAAGCGAACACATCTGTCGTCCTGACCTCCGGTAGTTGAAGTCCATTTTTTAGCATCGTCTGTGGTTGTGCCTTCGTCGTTGTTCCAGCAAGCGGGGATACCACTACTAATGCCGTTGAATGTTTCTGTAAACGGATGAGTTGCATCTACGGTCTCTGCCTCACAAGCGGTCTTGAAAGCCTTTGTGGCGTTTGCACTCTGGTGCGAAGCATCATAGTACGAACGAACATAGAAGGTGTAGCTGGTGTTCTCCGTCAACGGACTGATACTTGCGCTCAATTCAGAAGTCGGCTCACTCCAGTCCGTTCCGTTGATACTCCATTGATATTGAACCGTATAACTGATACCTGTCGGAGCGGTCCAAGAAGCGTTCGCGCTGTTGTTGGTCGCAGTGATCGTTCCGATCGTCGGTGCCGGAACAGTTGCCGTAGTGAAGGACTTCTTCAGCGCGTCACTTTGCTCACTGTCGCTGCACCAAGAGCGAACATAGAAATCGTATGTGCCTGCAGCCTTGCCGGAAATAACGGCTTGGTTCGTTGCTGCTTTAGCAACTTTGGTAGAAGCAGTCCAATCGATATCACCTTCTGCAGTACCACCTGCTACGCATATATATTGGAAGTAATCAGCGTCGCCTTCCCACGTGAACGTAGCGCCTTCCGGAGTAATATCCGTAGCATTGTTCAAAGTGGTCGGGGTAGCACAAGCAGGAGCTACATACTCGGAAACGGTGAAGTTGTCAATGTAGAGATAGTATTCATAGTATGCCGTGTATGCAATAGCGATATACTTCACACCTGCCGGCAAGTTCTTCGAGTATGTTAAAGCACTTGTGTTCGTAACGGTTACTTCTTCTAAGAAAGTGAAGGCAGAAACCTCTTTGGTTGTAGTTGAATAACCTAAATGGAATGTTTCAGTACCGGAAGTATGCTTATAATACTCAAATTCAACCGTAACTTGTCTATCCTCAGTAACGAATTCCGGAGAGATTAAGTACTGCGGAGGTGTCGTTGTATAATAGAAGCAGAACCTGTTATCGTATTTGTTGTACACTATGCCGGTAGAAGATTTGCAATCAGTCAATGTCCAACAATGGAGTGCATCGAAGGTCTCAGTGAACGAATGGGTCGCGTCAATCGTCTTAGCCTCACATTGAGTATCGAAAGCATCAGAAGCAACAACTGCACTATAGCAGTTATTGTTGCTATAGAACGAGCGCACATATGCTACGTAAGTGTTGCCTGCAAGCAGGCTCGTTAATTGTACCGAAGTAGAGGTAGTGTTCTGGGCATTGTTCCAATCCGGTTCTTGACCACTCAGAGCTGCTACATACTGATATCCGGAAACACCTGCTGCTGCATTCCAAGAGAAATCAGCAGTTGTGGTACCGGCATTCGTCACTTGCGGAGCAGTCGGAGCAGTAACAGCAAGCGTTGTGAAAGATTTCTTCACACTTTCGCTTTGCTCAGAGCTGCTGCAATACGAGCGAACATAGAAATCATAGGTCGTAGCAGCGTTGTAGCCGGTCAGAGTCGCCGAGTTGGTGCTAACCAGCGTCGGGCTGTTCCAATCTTCAGCAGCGCCGGAACCTACAACAATATATTGCCATTGTGTCTCGCTTCCTCCGGCCGTCCACGTGAATGTCGCGCCTTCGAAAGTCTCGTCGGTAGCATTATTCACGGTTGGCTTGGTGCAAGAAGGAAGAGCACTGATTGTGATGTCATCAATACCGGTAAAGTAGTTATTAGTTTCGCTTGCGCCTACTTTGAACGCTAACCGTGCTGTTGCTAAATCAGCAGTAGGAATACCAGCAAGACTTTCTTCTTCCGCAGTCCAACTCGTCGAACGCGTGAACTCGTCACGGAGAGCATGGAAAGTCGTTGCATCATTTACATCGGTAACGTATCCTAATGTCAACTTTGAACTTTTAATAGTACTAGGATACCCACCTGCTTCTCCCTTATGCGAGAATGCTATTTGCAGTGTATTGAGAGGCTCAGTAAATTCCGGGAAGATAATATAACTATCATCAGAACCACTTGAAACGATAAATAAGGAATTATTGCCTGTTTGAACATAACCGCTGTTACTACTTTTACTCGTAACATGAATGCGAGGATAAGAAGACGAGCTTGCATTCGCTCCTATAATAGCATAACAACCGGGGGCAGTTGTTGAGAAACCTGCTGTATACCCCTCAAAGCCATCTTTCCAATCTTCCGTTGCAACAGAAATAGCACCGCATTCTGTTTGGAACGGAGTTCCTGCATTCCAATCACTTGCATCTCCACCACCGCAATCAGCCTGAACTTCGTAGTTATACGTTGTTTTACCGGCTGTTAAGCCTGTTAAATTGTGCGACTTGCTGGTTAAGCCTTCTACAACCGTCCAACCCGAAGCCGATGCTGATTTATAACGCAGGTTCCAAGTTGTCTCAGAACCTCCTTCTGCCCATGAAATAGTGGCAGTAGTTTGAGTGATACTTGAAGCACTCGGTGTTCCAGGCTTGGGACATGTTACAGGCGCCTCAATGGATACGTCATCAAGATAGATATGTCCTCCGTTCTTGTCAACCACATGGAAAGCAACATAAATATTCTTGCCGGCGTATGCACTCAAAGAAATCTCTTTAACAGATCCCCACGAATTGTTAATGTCAACATTGGAGTTGTAGGTGGCCAATACTGTTGTGAAGTTTGCTGCTGTCGGAGTTGACTCGGAAACTTCTACCGTAACGGTGGAGCCTGCATAGTTCTGAGACGCTAGATAGAATTTTAATGTCTCTCCTACAACAGGACTGAGTTGCGGCATAACTAAATAGTTCTCATTTTGGGATGTGTTATATGCTTTCTTAGCATAGTAACTTCCTCCGTGAGGGCTAACATAACCGTCACTGGATGAACGCTGCCACACCGGAGTACCCGAAACATGAATGGTGCTCCATCCTGTTGGTGTAAAAGAAGACTCAAAGCCTTCTGTAAATGGAGTTGTTCCCCACATCTTACTTGTTCCCAGCCAGAGGAAGGCGGTGAGGAGGAATAAGAATGAGTAAAATTTTTTGCTCATAGTTACCTTAAATTTTTCAGATTAATACTATATTGGTTTATTTATGTTCGATTTTTCGTTTGTATAGGATATATACAAAAATAGGGCACAAAAATACACAATTTGCGCGAAATATACAACTTTATGTTACTTAAACTGCCGAAAAACTGAATTTTGCAAAGTTGAGTTTGCAAAATATCTAGTCAATAAAGGGGCGTAAAAGAAGGAAAAAGAAGAAAAAAAATAACAGAGGCTCCTGAAAGGGCCCTGAAAACACCCTGTCCGGACCCCTATAATCTCGCACTTACCGCGTACTTATGACGCACTTATCTCGCACTTATCACGCACTAAATTTTGCACGCGTTTTCGCCGGTATTATATACGTAGTATATAATACTAGAGAGTTAGCGTAAGTGGGCAATAAAAATGCAAAAAATGTTCGGATTTATTATAGAAGTGTAATACCTTTTTTAGCGGTTTTTGCGTTGGAAGATGATGGTGATGATGACGGCGAGGCCGAGGAGGGCGGGATAGAAGAGATACGGGACGATGCTGATGGCGCTGATGCCGGCTAAACCGCTCGCCATGAGCAGTTGAGCGCCGTAAGGCAGGATGCCCTGGACGCAGCAACTGGTGGTATCCAAGAGGCTGGCGCTGCGGCGCGGATCGATGTCGAACTGCTCCGCTACGCGCTTGGCGATATCGCCGACAGAGAGGATAGCGATGGTGTTATTGGCCGTGCATATATTGGCGAAGGCTACGAGTCCGCAGATACTCCATTCGGCACCTGCGCGGCCTTTGATATGCCGCGTCATTCGGTCGATGATGAAGTCCAGACCACCGACATAACTGAAGATGGCGAAGATACCGCCCGCGAGCATGGAGATGAGGATGAGTTCGCTCATGCCCATGATACCTTGCGAGGCGCTTCCGATCCAGCCCATGAGGTCATAACTGCCGTCGATGATGCCCGTGAGGCAGGTGAGGATGTTTCCGGCCGTGAGGACGACTAACACGTTGATGCCGCAAGCGGCGCAGATAAGGACCGCGAGGTAGGGTAGCACTTTCCACCACTCGATAGCGCCGGTAGCCGTGATATCCGCGGCTTCGCCGCCGAGGAAGACGTACGCCACCGCCACGATCAAGGCCGCAGGCATCACCATACGCACGTTATAGCGGAACTTATCGCTCAGCTGGCAGCCCTGCGACTGCGTCGCGACGATCGTCGTATCGCTGATAAAACTCAAGTTATCGCCGAAGAACGCACCGCCTACGACGGCTGCGGCTACCATCGGTAGCGCCATTTCCGTACGCTCCGCCAGCCCAGCGGCGATAGGCATCAGTGCCACGATCGTACCTACCGACGTACCCATACAGAGGGACGTCACGCAGGCCGCCAGGAAAAGACCCGTCAAGGCGAACTTCGCCGGAAGGAAATGCAGCGTCAGATCGACCATCGCACCGGCGGCCCCCATCTCTTTCGCACTCGCGGCAAAAGCGCCGGCGAGCATGAAGATCCATACCATCAGCAGCAGGTCCGTGTTGCCTGCGCCGCGAGAGAAGATAGTGATCCGTTCTTTGAACGGAAGTTTACGGGTGAGAGCGACCGCAAGGATCGCGATGACGATGAAAATAAACAGCATTAGTCAAAAGTCCATTTAATACCTAAACAGGGATTGCACATGAATCCCGTACCCGGCGTTCCGCCGTTGAAATTATAACTGAATTCAATCTCCGTACCGATATTGAGGTTCGGGCACTTGAACCACCGGCCGATATTATACCATAGCTGCGGTTCGGTGAGGAGCACGAACGACTGTTGGCCTCCCAAACGCTGGCCCCAGATATCCAGGAAACCCGAGAAACGCAGACCCGGCGCGGTGCAGAAATCGTCGCAGCCCCACACAAACGTGAACTGGAGCGGCGCTTGGTTCTTGATGCCGTTGTCCGGATCGACGATGTATTTATATAGGAGCTCGAGATTGAAGATATTCTTATAATCGGCGGTGTGCAGGCAGTAGTTCAGACCGACGAGCGCGGCGTGGTTGATGCCATAGCCGCGGATATCGCCCACCGCGTCCTTGAAGATACCCAGACCGCCGTTGTACTCCACCTGGATACTCAGGTCCTTCGCCTTCGTGCTCTGCCAGAAATTGAGGCACCGCGCTATCTCCGCGTAGCTCATGAACGGCGTGTTCTGCGGGTCGATGGGGTTGATGTTATAGTCGAGGTCCACGAACGCAAAAGTGCTACCCCAAGGATCGAGGTAGAAAAGCTCGATAGTGGTGGTCACGCGATTCGATCGTTGGTTCGCGCAAGCCGTTCCTCCGCTACCGAAGTCGTAGTATATCTGCAGGTTCGTGCCTGCCGACACCCCATTAACGAAGATCGCCAACAGGAGCGCCGAGAATAGAATACGCTTTGCCATTCTTGAGGATGACTATCTGTCCGTTGTGGATGGTCTTGAGTGCTTGTTGTCCGTCTTCGGTCATTTCCAGCGCCTGCGCAGAGGCCACGGAGATCGTCACAGCTCCCTTCACCTTGGTGATGATCAGGCGGCCGGATACTTTGTCGTACTCATAGTCTGCGCCGGTGACGGTCACCTCTTCGGGCCGCGAGGTCTTCGTACCCATATACGCGATGAATCCGGTATTGAGCGTGAGCGAATACATCGGCCACATATCTGCGCCCGTCACGCTGACCGGATACGAAGTCACTTGGTCTTTCAGTATCTGAATAGCCAGTTCCGGATAGTCGATGAAGGGATTGCGGTTGCCCTGATACGCCTGCGCGCCGTCGTTGCGCACCATCTCCGTCAGCGACGAAGGATCCTGCATGTGCCACTTGAGCAGAATAGGTATCGACTCAAAGACGCCGTTCTTGCCGAGTTTGCTCAGCAGCTGCGCGTTCCCCTGATAGAAGTCATTGCTGTACCCGCCCGCTTTGCCGTACACGATATAGTCATAAAGGATCACGCGCGCGCAGTCGCCGCGATAGGAGCCCAAGTGCTCGGGCGTATACAGCGAGTTGTTGATGGCAATCACGTCCGGGTCGTAGAACTTACTGCTTTCGCCGTAGGGTGTACTTCCTCGGTCGCTGTTGATGGCCGTACTGGCCGGGCGCACCGATTGCATGTCGTACCCCATCGGCGTACCTTTATCTGCGCCTTTCGACTGCGGCCATGTGTGCTCGCGGTTATACGTATTGCCCTGATCCCAGGTGCCGTCCATCGACTGACCGTCATAATAACCGATGATGTTTCCATCGTGATTCAGGTCCTTGTCGACATTTACATACGCGTAGCGTAAAGCATTGTAGTTATATCCGTCTTGTAACAGTTTGCACGTGTTGCCCATGAGGGTGTTCAGCGCGCCGAACAACTCGTCGCCGCTCAGCGCACGCAGGTTCTCGGGACTGTAGTCGTCTTTGTAGTAGTTCTTCTGCTTGCCGGCCGTGCTCATCGACTTCAGTTGGGCCTCTTTCGTGCCCCAATGGATCTGCATGTCGATGTCGGCTGCGAACAGCCAAGAGGAGCAGAGAAGGATGAAAAATAGCGTAAAAGATTTTTTCATGGTATCTTATTTATATATTTCGTTCAACAGTTTAGCTAGGCGTATGCCGGCGATGTAGAGTTGTTCCTCCATCTCCGTGCGCCAGCGGTAGATATAATGATAGGTGTTGCCGTCCCAGGTATCCTGATAGGTATAGATGTCGGAGGTGAGGTGATAGGTGTCGAGCAGCAGTTCGGCGTCGGTCTGCGCGTCGATGTATTTCTTTGCCCAGCCGTATTCGAGTTCGAGTTTTTCGGCGTACTCGGTATAGCTGTAGCCCTGCGACTCAATGAGGTACGTGTCCCACACGGTGTGCAGGCGCGTGCTCTCTTTGAACCAGTTCATTTTCACCGCATTGCCGCCCTTGTCGGACAGGTGCGCCATGTGCATCGGACAGTAGCGGTCACCGGAAAGATGGATCACGAAGCGCAAGGTGTGCATGTCGCCCTTGCCGGCTTTGAGTACCGCGACGAGGCTGTCCAGCGCGCGGAAGAGGTTGCCGCCCTCGGCCGGATAATGGATCAGCGCATCGGCCACGGTCGGATCCGGCAGCCCGCCCTCGAAGTCCTGAAAATGCCAATCGTAGCTATCCGGATAGATGGTGTCGGACTTGATCTCATCGGGCCAGTTTGCCCAATAGATAGCACCTTTCTCACCCAGCGTCTTGTCCACCGCTTTGCGGGCCTTACGACTCAGATTGTCATACGCGATCTTCGCAATAATACGATGACCTTTCTGACCCCAACCGAAGGCCGGAACAGAGTACGTGCCCGCCAGAAAGGCGATCAACAGGATAGAAAATAGACGCTGTCTCATACCAATAGAAGATAAATTGCGGCGCAAAGGTACAACAAAAATTGCATATTTGCAAATTTTGGGCAATTTTATTTGCGTATGTCAAAAAAAAGCAGTACTTTTGTGCCCGATTTGTGCGAAGGGGCAGTTGTTAGCTCCGAGCCGTAAACGTTTGTAGGTTTATTTATTTTTATTTATGATTAAAATCACTTTTCCGGACGGGAGCGTCCGCGAGTATGAGAACGGCGTGACGCCGTTGCAAATCGCTGAATCTATCAGCACACGTCTGGCGCAGGACATTCTTTGCGCATCGGTCAATGACCAAATCGTAGAACTCAATTTCCCCATCGAGGCGGATGCCGCTATCAAACTCCATAAATGGGAGGACGAGCAAGCGAAGCATGCTTTCTGGCATACCTCGAGCCACCTGATGGCTGAGGCGCTGCAGGAACTCTATCCGGGTATCCAGTTCGGTATCGGTCCGGCTATCGAGAATGGATTCTATTACGACGTAATGCCGCCCGAGGGCATCGTCATCAACGACACCTGCTTTGCCGCTATCGAGAACAAGATGCTTGAGCTGCGCGCGAAGAAAGAGGCGCTGGTAAAGAAGTCGATTTCTAAGGCGGACGCGTTGAAATCGTTCGGCGACAAGGGCCAGAGTTATAAATGCGAGTTGATCTCCGAACTCGAAGACGGACATATTACGACTTATACGCAAGGTAATTTCACGGATCTCTGTAAAGGTCCGCACTTGGTAAGTACCGAACCGATTAAGGCCGTGAAGGTGCTCTCTTGCTCCGCAGCCTACTGGCGCGGCGATGAGAAACGCCCGATGATGACGCGTATATATGGTATCTCCTTCCCGAAGAAAGCGCTGCTCGACGAGTACCTCGCGCTGCTCGAGGAAGCGAAGAAACGTGACCACCGTAAGATCGGTAAAGACCTCGAGCTGTTCATGTTCTCCGACATGGTCGGCAAGGGCCTGCCAATCTGGTTGCCGAAAGGTACGGCGCTGCGTCTGCGTCTTGAGGATTTCCTCAAGAAGATCCAGAAGCGCTACGGTTAC
>JAEEGL010682927.1_pt1 | contig 12293 bp, 7 predicted proteins | sample 9134231 | NCBI WGS metagenome assembly JAEEGL01 (sample SAMN16246548, study PRJNA631951) | gut metagenome | biome: gut microbiome; feature: rumen; material: fiber-attached | host: Bos | place: Iran: Karaj | collected 2018-10 | reverse complement strand
GCTCATAAAACCGGAAGAAAGAATCATAATGATGTGATCGCATATCAGATAAGACAGTCCTTTAAGCCGGGGGAGATCACACCCGAGGAAGCAAACCGTATCGGATATGAGACGGCAATGAGATGGACGAAAGGAAATCACGCATTCATAGTTGCGACTCATATAGACCGGGAGCATATCCATAATCACATCATTTACGATTCCGTGAATCTGTCATGCGACCGGAAGTTCAGGGATTTCCTTTTATCCGGTCTGTCACTTCAAAGACTCAGCGATATCATCTGCCTTGAAAACGGACTTTCCGTTATAAAACGTAGATCTCCGGATAGGAAGAAACGAGAGAATCCCTATAAAGATAAAAAGTCATTCCGTGATGAAATAAGGATAGCTATCGATGAATGCCTTGAGAAAAAACCGAAGAGTTTGGATGAGCTTCTCGGCTTTTTACGTGATATGGGATATGAGGTAAAACATGGAAAACATATCGCGGTAAGGGGCAGAGACCAGCAGAGATTTATAAGGTTTAGATCTCTCGGGGAAGGATATTCCGAATCTGACCTTGAAGCCATCATCTCCGGAAAGCCCGAAATGAAGGTCGATATGATTCTCGATATTCAGGAAATGATCAAAAAGGGAAAAGGTCCCGGATACGAAAGATGGGCTAAGGTCTTTAACATAAAACAGATGGCAAAGACGCTTCTGTTTCTTGAAGAAAACGGAATTGTAGGATATGAGGAACTTGCAAAAAGAGCCGGGGATGCCTCGGAGAGATTTTCCGAAATCTGTAAAAAGCAGAAAAGCCTGGAAACTCAAATTTCGGATATCATCGCTTTGAAGAAACACATAATCAACTATTCCAAGACAAGAGACATTTACGCGGAATATCGAAAGAGGGGATACAGTAAAAAGTTTTTTGAGGAGCACCGGGACGATATCCTCCTGTGCAAAGCTGCAAAAGATGCTTTTTCAAAGATCAAGGGAAATATCCCGAAGATCAAAGAGCTGAATGCTCAGCTTGATAAGTTTTTTACAGAAAAGAGAGAGACCTATTCCGAGTACCGAAAGGCAAAGCAGGAGATGAAAGATCTTCAAAATGCCAAGTATAACCTTGACCGTTTTATGGAGAATTCGGAGAATCCTAAAGCCGCTGAAAAGCAAAAATCAGAAGAACAGACTTTATAAGAAAGAGGGAGATCCCGCAGAGCGATACCTGCCGGATCTCCCCTTTTTTTGTTGCCTTCAGATCCGAGCAAAGCGAGGTTTTGGGGGATTGGGGGCATGCCCTCCAACAAGCAAAAAGCGCATCGGTGGGAACCGATGCCCTGCTTGCCACTATTAAAACAAATTGATTTACCGAAGGGCGGATTTAAGACATTTTTCAAATGCCTAACTTTTTTCTTAATGTCCATAATAAGGGACATTAAAAATGTTAGATTGATATTGAAGATAACTTTGATTGAAAAATTAAACCTGTTCTTTGACAACTGAAAATCGCCAAAATAGTCTAGTTTACTCTTGCAACAGACTCTGTTATTGTCCTTATACGATTACTATCTGCAGGACTGGAGCAGATATGAGTTATTACAAAAGAAGTGGTCAGATGGATCTTACTGACCGGGTAGCCATTGAAACGGGATTGTGCAGAGGAGAAGAGTTTAAGAAAATTGCTAAGAGAATTGGAAGACATCCGTCGACTGTAGCACATGAGGTCCTTGAAAACAGGACTTTCATAAAAGGTACATACCATGCAGGCAAGGATTGTAAGTTCGTAAGACAGTGCAGGGATACAGGGCTTTGTGGAGCATCAAAATCTGCATGTGGGCGTTCCTGTAAATTCTGTAGAGGATATGACTGCACTAAGGTATGCGACAGATATGTTTCGATTGCTTGTCACAAACCTGAAAAACCGCCTTATGTCTGCAATACATGCAAAGACAGAAAACTGTGCATCAAGGACAAATATATTTATACCGCACAGTATGCAGATGCAGCTGTAAGCAGGAGAAGATCTGAAAGCCGTCAGGGTATAAGGCTTACCGATGAACAGAAAGACTTCGTGGATGAGCTTGTAACAAGACTCGTAAAAAAGGGGCAGCCTCTTACACATATTTATTCCGAGCATGAAGCAGAGATGCCGATGTCATTGAGAAGTCTTTATAACTACATCGATGCAGGTGAACTCACCATCAAAAATATCGATCTTCGCAGAAAGACCGGGTACAAACAGAGAAGAAAAAATGCAAAAGGCTATGCCAAAGGCGGAGCTGATCAGAGTTACCGTGAAGGGCGCACTTATGAGGATTATGAAGCCTTTATGAAGTATTCGGGATTGAGCGTTGTTGAGATGGATACTGTTAAAGGAGTTCGCGAACGCGGAAAAAGACTGCTTACGATGATCTTTCAGGACAATTCTGTAATGCTGTTATTCCTTATGCCGGACGGAAAAGCAGAGTCAGTAAAGAGAGTATTCGATTATCTTGAAAGAGGCTTGGGAATGGAAGTATTCCATAGACTCTTTCCGGTGATTCTTACAGATAACGGTGGAGAATTCAAAAAGGTAAATGATCTTGAACTTACGGAAGATTTTGAATACAGAACCAGACTTTTTTTCTGTGATCCGATGGCGTCCTGGCAGAAAGCACATATCGAGAAGAATCATGAATATATCAGATATGTGATTCCTAAAGGTAAAAGCCTTAATCCGTACACCCAGGAAGATATAACTTTGTTGATGAATCACATCAACAGCACTCGTAGATTGAGTCTGGGGAACAAGGCACCGTACGAAATGATCAACGAAGAAGACAATGATATGAAGGCTCTTTTTGATCTATTAAAAATGGACCTCATCCCGCCCGATGAAGTCCACTTGATGCCGAGCTTGTTCTCATTGAACAAGTAAAAAAGATTTTGGATGCAGATAGTAATCGATTTGTCAATAGGTGTTAAAAGACGGGTCGAGTTTACTTTTGCATAGAAACCTTCGAGTCGTCTGTTTGCTATGACATGAAATATAACGATCAACATCCGGATGCACGAATTATAACACTTTTTTCCAGATAGGGCATAGAAAAATTGGGGCAAAAATGCCTCAAAAATCGATTATTGGTTAATAGGCGATATTTCAGTTGGATTTTAGTTTTTCATTCAAGGATATTGAAGATAAAAAGTAAATTTGATAAAATAATTTAGACCCTGATAAAAACATTGTCTAAAAGGAGAGCTAATGGAGAATAAAGCGGGTGTTGGGAGACCAGCTGGACGCATAAAAACCTCAAAAATAGAAGTTTCTCTTGAACCGTCTATTAAAGAGGAGTTTATGGAGTTGATGCGTAAAAATGGAAGTAATGCATCAGTTATGATAGGCCAGTGGATTACTGAGTATATAAAAGAAAACAAAGAGGAAGAAGATAAATGAAAGTCGTTTCGTTATTTAGTGGAATCGGCGGTTTGGATCAGGGATTTATTGATGCCGGGTATGATGTTATTTGGGCTAATGATTTTGATCAATACGCGGCCCAAACTTATGATGCAAACAATCCTAAAGGCGTGATGCATTTAGGCGATATAAACGCTATACCACTTGAGGATATACCAGAACATGATGTTTTAATTGGTGGATTTCCCTGCCAGCCTTTTAGCATGATGGGAGCAGAAAGAGGCTTTGAAGATACTAGAGGAACATTATTTTTCCGAATAGCAGAAATCATTAAATATCAAATAGATAATGATAGGGCGCCTCAGGTTATTGTTCTTGAAAATGTTAGAAGATTATTAACTCATGACAAAGGAAGAACATATAGCACTATCAAAACAGTTTTATCTCAGATGGGTTATAAAGTATATGAGAATATTCTTAATTCTGCAGACTATGGAGTTCCACAAACTCGAAATCGTGTGTTTGTAGTTTGCTTTAGAAACAACGAAATAGATTTTACTTATCCGAAAGCAAAAGCATTAAAGAAAACTATGCATGACATTCTGGATAAAGATGTTGATGAAACATATTATCTGTCTGATACGATAAAACCTACAATATTGTCTGATGGAACTGGGGGGTATGTTGCAAAATCTGAGATTAATATGTCTCCTGCACGACCTTTATGTGCAACTATGGCAAAGATGCATCGCGCTTGCCAAGATAACTATTATTCAGATGATTATATCTTAGGAAATGGAGACACTGATCGTATTCGAAAACTTACTCCTAGGGAGTGCGCAAGATTACAAGGCTTTTCAGACAAGTTTAAAATTGTAGTTTCAAATGCGCAGGCTTATAAACAATTTGGAAATGCTGTAACCGTGAATGTTGCTCGTGCGGTAGCTAAACAGATAAGAAAAACATTAGAAGAAACTGGAGAGTGGCATTAATGAATGGCAATTCGGAAATAAGAGAGATAATTGCATTTATTACGGCGTATGATCTGCCTAAAAAAAACAAAATATCTGATATATGCATAACTAGGATGACTGCCGATATTGATGAAGCTTTTTTGATGGAACGCGCTGAATATATAAAGGCAGAATTGAAACATAATTCATCTTTGCAGGATGCGTTTCAACATTTATCACATATATGTAATGATAAGAAGAATGACTGTAATGAATGTCCTGTAAAGAAATATTGTAATTCGTATATCAAGAATGCACGAAAATCTGTATCGAAAAAATCACTAAAAATGGTAGATCTTTTTTGTGGAGCGGGTGGTCTATCACTCGGTTTTACACAAGAAGGTTTTATTACAAGTTTGGCAAATGATATTCAAGAGTGTTGCGTGGATACATATGCACATAATCATCCTGAAACTCCAAGAGATCATATTGTTTTAGGGGATATAAAAACTGTAGTAGATGATATAGATAATCTTCTGCGTTATAAGGATGTAGATATTGTTGTTGGTGGACCTCCATGCCAGGGATTCAGTGAAGCAAATCGTCAGAGAGTTATAGATGATCCGAGAAATCATTTATATAAAAGTTTTGTAGAAGTTGTAAATAAGGTTAATCCACCATTTTTTGTGATGGAGAATGTTAAGGGCATGCTTTCTGTTGCACATGAGGTTATTGAAGATTTCGAAAAAATAGGATATAGCGTATCTGCTCATGTGCTTAATGCCAAAGATTTTGGCGTGCCACAGAATAGAGAAAGACTTATATACATCGGAAATAAAATTGGAGTAGATAACGAATCGATTTTCAAGAAAATTAATATGATTTCTAAGACGATTCCGGAAACAACTCTTTCTGATGCATTATTTGGCTTAAGACCGTTGGTTGCATCTAGAGTAAAAAATGCTACGGATAATGATACTGAGGAATCGGGTAGAACTATAGAAAAGAATCGTTGTAGTGAAATGAATGAATATGTTGCGCTTATTAATAATGGATTATTATATCCGGTCACTTGCAATCATAAGGCGAGATATAACAACGATAGGGATATAGAGATATTTGGACGAATGAATCCTGGTGATAAATCAGATGATCCTAAGATTGCCGATATTATGCCATATAAAAGCAGAAACGATATCTTTAAAGATAAATACTATAAGCTTGAACCGGATAAGATATGCAAAACAATAACCGCCCACATGAAATTTGATTGTAATATGTATATTCATCCTAGCCAGGCACGAGGACTTACCCCAAGAGAAGCTGCAAGGGTTCAATCATATCCGGATGATTATTACTTCAGAGGATCATATACAAAAACATATATGCAGATTGGGAACTCAGTTCCACCACTTTTGGGTAGAGCTATTGCACAAGCAATAAAGGAATGTTTAAAGGAGTGACAGAAAATGGGATTCAGTGAGACAATTGCTATCGTAAAAAATGTATTATCTCATATTGGAAGTACTATCTTAGTGGATGATTATGATGGTGTGATTGTAAAGCGTTTAGAGGCATCTAATACGCTTGATCCTAACCGCACTACAAAACAGTCACACATTGCTATTACCGGTGATCAAATGGATATGTTCCCATATGTGCGTGCCGATGGATATTTTGAAGTGGATTATGACAAAGAAGATAGCGATTTGAAGAAATATTTTGTCGCACAAATTCCTGTATATCTTCATAAAGAAAATGTTGAGTATTTATCTGGAGAAAATGCATTCTTTAATGAGAATGAAATGTTGGTTCATGTAAGTATAGTGCGCAGCCGTCGCAATAACTCAGCAGATCAAATTCAGATGTCTATGACATATATGGATTCTCCTGAATATATTACATATAGAAAAATGGTTCATGCTGGCAGTTATATGATAATGCTTAAGAGAAGCAAAGAACTTATGTATGATTTGTATTGTGTGAAGGGTGATGACGTCAGCTTTAATGGCAATGATTTAAGCGATATTAATAATACATTTTATAAATTGCCTACAAACACAACTGTACATATTGATAAGATACTTTCATATGACAATAATACAAGAGATGATGAAGCTGAGAATGAATATCAAAGAGCAGCTAATTATTTGTTGAATTTTATCTCTGAATCCGGATATGAGAATCCATATTCTTCGGAGGAAATAGAGAACGTAAGAAAAGAGTTTTTGTCACGCTATTCACCAGAGAAACTTGCTGCTTTAACAGATGATGAAATTTTGGACGGTATTTTTTATTCAGATGGTGATAATAGTGAGTCACTATGCTTTTATTTGGAGAGAAACAACGACTGCAGAAAAGACTTTGGCGGAATTGCTGGAGGCTCTGCATTTAAATTTGGTCTATTTAAGAAAAAAGAATCTGGACAATGGACTAGCGGTAGCCCCACGAATCCAATTCTTCTGTCTGAGGATGAAGCACTTCAGAGGGGGAAAGCAATAAGAAATGCTTTGATAAAGGGAGTTGAGGTTATACAAAATGCTGAGCTGAACTCTCTTGAGGCATATGAAAAATTGCATGATGATTTAAAGGAACAAGTTGGGGAACAGTTTTTTGATTGGGCGTGGTTTCATAAGTATTTCGCGATCGTATGTTGCGATAAACTTAGCTGTTATCATAACAATGATTGGCAAAATCATATACTGTATTCGTTTGGAATAAAGCCAAGTAAGAAATACTATGCTCGTAGTGGGCAGATTGCTATGATAGAAAACTATGCCGGAATGTATTATAGACAGTTTTATTCTGCTCATATTGAAAGATTTGGACGTGTAAAAACATTTTTTAGAATTGGAACTACATCCGATGGTAAGAGTGTTTTTTCAGATTGGATTAAGAGAGGAGTAGCTGGAATTGGCTGGAATGACATCGGCCCACTTGACGAATATGAGTCTGGTGCATCACTCAGCAAAGATGAAATAGCTGACAAGCTTTCTGAATTATACTATCAAGGTGATAAAAGAACCTCATCAAAAAAAGCTGGTGAGATTACTAGATTCTTTGATACTGATGAAGATTCCGTTTTGGTTGCTGCAAATGGTGAAAAAATATTAGGCTTAATGGACGATCTAGGGGAATATTTTTATGATTCATCTGCCGCAATGGCGCATATGAAACCTGGTAAATGGCATTTGGTTTTCACAGAGGGGGATAAACTTCCCAATAAGTCGGAAGGGTTACAAACTTCATGTGTTCAAATAAAAGATGAAAGCAATCTTTTATATTTGTATAACAAATATTATCATTCGCATGAACAAGAACAAGTTCTTCTGGAAATTGAGGAATATGACGAGAAAGGAAAAAACGAAGCTCTTATGAATAGATTAAAAACTTGTATGGAAGTCATAAGAAAGCCGAGAGAAAACAAAAGATTTCCAATGGATTTTATTATTTATGGAGCTCCTGGAACGGGCAAGACATACTCTACGGCTGAGTATGCACTTGCTATTATTGAAAATGAGGATGTGGATCTTTCTCCTAAAACAACAGAGCAACGACTGAATATTATGAACAAATATAATAAGTTTATTCAGGAGGGGCGTATTGTTTTTACAACTTTCCATCAGAGCTACGGGTATGAAGAGTTTATACAAGGATTACGTCCAGATACCTCATCCGATAAGATGGCATTTGATGTGGTGGATGGAGTTTTTAAGAGAATTGCTGATCGTGCTTTAAATGATTTGGAAAATAATTATGTAATTATCATAGATGAAATTAATCGAGCAAATATATCAAAAGTATTCGGAGAATTAATCACTCTTATTGAAGAAGATAAGCGGTGGGGTGAACTCAACCAGCTGTGCGCAACATTACAGTCTGGTGATGTGTTTGCGGTGCCGAATAATCTGTATATTGTAGGAACAATGAATTCAGCGGATAAGTCGATTTCTTTAATAGATGCAGCACTTAGAAGGAGATTCGAATTTATTGAACAGAAACCTCAACCGGAACTTGTTGCTGATTCTGTGCTAAAGAATGTTTTGTTGTCACTTAATCATTCACTCGCGGATGAACTTGAAAGTTCAGACTTGCTTATAGGCCATTCGTATTTCATGAATAAGAAGGCAACGGATCTTCCTGCAATCCTTAACAATAGTATCATTCCATTATTGTATGAGTATTTTTATGATAATAAAAAGAAGGTTGCTTCAGTTCTTACTAAAGCTATCGAGAACACTGGCATTGTACTTGTTGATGATAAGATGGGCAGATTAAGTGTAAAGAAAGCAGAGTTATGATAATTAACGAATACGAAGAGAGCCCGATTGAAAATGATGATCTTCCAGAGGCTTGGCGGTCTCAAAATTCATTAGATGAATTGGAAATCTTTCTTCAGCAAAACTGGGAACAAAGATCTGTTTTCTATGAAGATAAGACAGTTGATAGCAGACAACAATTTATCCGATTTTTGCCTCATCGGGATATCAAAACTCATAATTACATAGGGACAATAGTATTTCGTGGCGAACAACTTAATATTTATCCTAAAGTATTTGGAAAATATAAAGGCTACAGACATACGGAAAAACTATCTCAAGAACATTTGATGCATAATCTCATCAGATGGCTTGAGTATTGTACTAGAATTTCTTATCCATTTATAAGTATTTCAACAGAATTATCGGATGCTCAAAATTTAAAAGAACTATTTATGACTCTTTACATTGGATATGTAAAGAGCACTATTGAACGTGGATTGTATTATCAGTATGTTGATGATACAGAAGATATTAGCTGCATAAAGGGAAAATTTGACATAAAGGATTATTTATTTTGCAAAGTTCCCAATGGTCAAGCAGAAAAATTTAAGTGTACATATTCCACATTTGAATTTGATAATCTAATTAATCGTGTTATCAAATATACTTGCAAACTGATCTTGAACTCTACTGACAGCAAAAATAATCAGAAGGCTATTAGAATGATTTTGGTTAGGCTGAATGAGGTGTCTGATGTTCAGTGTAAGCCAAGTGATTGCGATAAAATAAGACTTAATAGATTACAATCACAATATCGCGTTATCATGAGTATGAGTAAAATGTTTTTGCTAAATAAAACATCCGAATATACCATGGATAATACAGAATCTTTTTGTTTCTTATTTCCCACTGAGCTCCTTTTTGAGGGGTTTATCGGTGGCTTTATGCAAGAAATAGTCGAAGAAAAAGGCGGAAAAGTTCACCTTCAGAAGAGCGAACTGAATCTAATCAAAGATCTCAAATATGGGGATCAGTCGTTGGGATCTGCTTTTAACCTAAAAATGGATATAGTTGTTGAGTGCAAAGGTAAGGTCTTTATTCTTGACACAAAATATAAAGAAGTTGATCGCTTTGAAGATAATGCGGGTTCTATCCATAAGGCACTTGATGATATAAGCCAAGGAGATGTATATCAAGTATGTGAATATGCGAGAGTAAGAGGCGCTGAGGATGTATATCTTCTTTATCCTATGTATCGATATGAAAATAAGGAACCGATAATTCCACAGGGATTTAGTCCTGGAAATGAGAAAAAAATAAATATCCATTTTGTTAGGTTGCCTTTTATCTTTGAAGAAGATGAAGGGCTGATGCGAAAACAATTGGCGGATGTAATAACTGATATATTAGATTTGGAATAGTTTTCCTGTTGCTTTGTTGAAGTTTTCTCTGAATAAAAATATTAAAATAGGAGAATTTGTTACCAAACTTAGAGAATTGCTAAATATAAGATTTGTAGATGTATAGAAGTAATAGATATGAGTAGAGCATAATAATTTAGGAGGAATCATTTGGGCACTCAAACGATTATTGGATCCAATGATTTATCAACGTTATATCCCAATATAGCAGACGAATGGCATCCGCATAAAAATGGTGAAAGGATCCCTTCAATGTTTCTTCCACAATCGAATATTAAAGTTTGGTGGTTAGGGAAGTGTGGACATGAATGGGAGGCTGTAATAAGTAGCAGAACCAGAAATCATAAGTCTGGATGCCCGTACTGTGCAAATAAAAGAGTCCTTAAGGGATTTAATGATCTTGCGACAACTAATCCGAAATTGATTAAAGAGTGGGATTATGAAAAAAATGATATTTCCCCAGAAGAAGTGACGAGGGGAACTAGCCGAAAAGCATGGTGGATTTGCTCACGTGGTCACTCATATGAAAGTCCTATCTCTGGAAGGACAGGAAAAAGAGAACGTGGTTGCCCTTATTGCACAAATCAAAAGTTACTACGTGGTTTTAACGATTTAGAAACTGTAAATCCTAAGTTAGCTTTGGAATGGAATGCAGATAAGAATAATGGAACTAGGGCGAACGAAATTCTTGCTGGCGGACATAAAAAGGTTTGGTGGAAATGTCAAAAAGGGCATGAATGGGAATGCTCAATTATTGCAAGAATCTCAATGAACATAGGTTGCCCATTTTGCTCAAGCAGATATGCAATTCAGGGAAGAAATGATTTGCAAACGACAAATCCTAGTTTGATCGATGAATGGGCTTATGAAAAAAATGGGGAACTACAGCCGAGTAATGTTAAGGCTGGTTCTCATAAATCTGTTTGGTGGAAATGCAAGAATTGCGGGAATTACTGGAAGGCTATCATTTCGGATAGGGTGAGGGGAAATGGCTGTCCTTTTTGCACTAAATCAAGTAGAACTTCTGCACCAGAGCAGATTATTTTTTATTATATGAGCATTGTTTTTCCAAATACTGTGAATGGATATAAGCCAAAATGGCTGGAGAAAGGCTCTGAAATAGATATCTACATACCCGATCTGAAAATCGGTATAGAATACGATGGCGAAAGATGGCATAAGAATATTGATAAGGATATTGCGAAGAATCGCCTCTGCCAGAAAAATGGAGTAAGGCTTCTTCGGTTAAGAGAGATGGGATGCCCTAAATTTCCAAGTGAATTTGATAGCATTACAGTCACTGATTTTGGTCAAAATCTCTCTTCTTTGGAACCAGTAATTCTGCAAATAATAGATTATATTGGAGTGGATCGTATTGATGTAAATATAGAACGGGATCTACCTAAAATTCTTTCTGCATATGAGAATAATAAACAAGAAAGATCATTAAGTTCACAGTACCCGGAAGTTGCAAAAGAGTGGAACTTTGAAAAAAATGAAGGCTTGACTCCAAACATGGTAACCGCAAACAGCAATCGAAAACTGTGGTGGCTGTGTAGTAAATGTGGATATGAATGGTCTGCCTCGGTAAATAATCGGGTAAAGCGTGGATGCCCAGCGTGCTCAAATAAAATTGTTTGGAAAGGACATAATGATCTTGCCACAATCAACCCGGATTTTTTAGATGAATGGGCCTACGATTTAAATCTAGAGATATCACCAAGTGATATTACCCCAGGAGCTGAAAAAAAGGTCTGGTGGAGATGCAAGAAATGTGGATATACATGGCAAACACAGCCGTATAGAAGAAAAAGAGGAAGCGGCTGTCCTGTGTGTTCCGGAAAAGCTGTGTGGCAGGGACATAACGATATGGCAACTATATTTCCAAATGTTGCTGAAGAGTGGGATTATGAGAAGAACGGAGATTTAGTACCAAGTCAAGTTACTGCTGGAAGTACGAGAAGAGTTTGGTGGAAATGCAAAAAGTGCGGAAATGTTTGGCAGACAGGAATAGATAATCGAACCCATAAAAGAAGCGGCTGCCCAATTTGCGCTCGAAAAAGACAGTAAATATATTCATTATCCCAATCGATTGATGAATGATCTTTAAAGCAGTAGTATAAATGTGTTGCAATACCAACTACCAAAAGCGGGACAGTTTCTCTTTGAACTGTTCCGTTTTTTGTTACTTATATGCCCTTTAAAAGTGATAATATATATAAAGATATTTGATTTATGTAGACAAGGCCGTCGGAGAACATCCGGCGGTCTTTTGAAT
>JAEEGL016557924.1_pt1 | contig 12294 bp, 11 predicted proteins | sample 9134231 | NCBI WGS metagenome assembly JAEEGL01 (sample SAMN16246548, study PRJNA631951) | gut metagenome | biome: gut microbiome; feature: rumen; material: fiber-attached | host: Bos | place: Iran: Karaj | collected 2018-10 | reverse complement strand
CGATTCCTTCTCCGCTCCCGGCAGGTTCTCGCCAAAGTCAATAACGATCCTTGCCTTCCCGGTAGAAATCACCGTTATGCATCCGCCTATCTGATCTCCGTTTATTATCTCAATGTTTGCCGGCATCGTCGCCTCCTGATTACTTTTTGGTGGCAGCTACTATTTCATCAAAAATCGCCTTCATAGCTTCCCAACCCGGTTTGGGCTCTTCAGGCTCATATTCCATAAAATTGACACCCCAGATAGGAATACCATTATCTTCTGCAGGGGCTATATAACCACGATATGTATCTTTGCCAACTTTAAACTCCGTATCATGAAGAACCATCGTTTCCATTGTTAGATAGACGCATTCTATCGATGGTGTTTGGGATTTAATATCTATTTTCCTTCCTTCTACCAATTTCCCCGTAATATCATTAACCTTATACCCCATTAACTTCTCATATGCAGAGTATTTATTCTTGGATTTAGTCGTATTACTTGCCAAATTATAAAACTTCAATGATTCTTTCACTGTTGCGGCTGAATAGATCATCTGCTTTAACTGTTTATCTACATAGCTGCTCCCAGTTGTCTTTAGTTCAACAAAATAAAGCTTATTCTGATTTTTACTAGCCAAAAGATAATCTACCTTGGCGTTAAGATAATTATTACGATCATTCTGATTATTCGCCACGGTGTAGACTGGCATATCACCTTTGGGCGCTATATTTTTAAGTCTTCTTATAGGAAACTCCTTTGATATTAATACCATATCTTCTACACCAAGTCTGGTTCCAACAATTTCTGCCACATACCCCGACAAAAGCGTATCAATAGTCACTTCCGCCGTATATCCCGGAGTTAAATAATCCATTGTTAACCATTTAGTGAAGTATTTATAAAATTCTACATAAAATTCCTTTTCCATTTCTTCTCCTCCTATCCATCAATACTGTTCCAAAGTTTCCGTTAAAAACGCCTTGTACTTCTCCACACTCTCCTGAGGACCTTCGATCTTCATGCCGGGGCCGTATTGGGCCAGCCATTCGAAGATTCCGCGGGAATCGGCCACCTCGAAGTTAACTACAAATCTGTCAGCGCCCTGATCACGGAACAGAAGGCCGTTGCCGAACTTCTTTGTAACCTCCTTGCGAAGGTGGTTGATACCGCTTATGGTTATGCGATACTTTTCGCCGCTCTTGAGGTGTACCGACTCTTTGATGAAATCTACAAATGTCCTTCCGTTTCGGCCGATTCCCTGCAGTTCACGGATCTCATTCATAGGACGGGCCTTCTCGGAAAGGGCCTCCACCGAATCCATCATCTCGATGCGATATGCGCTGACATTGTCATAGGGTTCTGTGTTCGCAACAACAAAATACTCATACCCCCAAACGCCCATGTAATAGGGCGAAATGACATATCGCTTTCCGTTCTTTCGAGGGGTCGGTTTATTGCCGTGGCCCATTTCCATGTATTGGAAGCTTATCTTGTTTCCATCGGCGATGGCCCGCATGATCTCGTCAAACTTTATTGCGAACATGGGATCTTCCGTTTTCATGGAACTGTCCATCACCATCGTGTTCTTGATGATCCTCTCCCCTTCCCTTGTGGAGAGCTTAAGGATCTTCGAGATCAGCTTCCTGCTGTTTTTCTCCGAAAGGAACTTGGCCGAGGCCACGCAGTCCGCCAGCATTTTAAGCTCGTAGTCCTCAAACTCCTGATCCTGCATGTACCAGCCCAGGTTTTTGTTGTCACAAAGAACAATGTCGTAATCCATTTCATCCCTGAGGACCTGGATATATTTTCCAATGGACTTACGCTCCGCAGTCAGCCCTTCTTTTTTCAGATTTTCTATTATCTGTGTTGAATTCAGCGGATGACGCTCGTCCGTTCTTCGTAACATATCAAGAACAAGCAATATCTTCAAAACACCGCTTTCTATCATGGCCATGGGCCTCCTTTCCTATGAAGCGTTTATCATTATCCCCTTAACGACTTTAAATCTGAATTCTTCCCTGCCCGAGCACCTCGGATCCTCCATGTTCTCGATATGAGCCACCAAAGTCCCGCAGGCCTTAATGCAGCTTTCCTTAATGAAGCCATAGTCGTTTACATATTTGTCGACACTGGGCAAAGTATATCGATCAAACTCTGCTCCGTCGGGCCACACACCCTTGTCCTTGATCACGTAGTAAACAATAATTTCCTGTTCCTTTTCGATCTTGGCGATCATTTCCTTTTCCTCATCGGTCAGCTCGTCCTTTTCGAATCGCTTTTCCCCATGATCCACAACGACCTTGGTAAGTTCGCCGGAACAAAAAGCCTCGATATCCCTCTCGTCTATTCCGAGAAGTTCCATTCTTTCCTTTGCTTCTTCGATTGCCAGTGCTCTTGTTTTATCATCCATTTGCGTTCCTCCTGTGTGCTTTGTTTTCTGTGATTGTCTGCTGTTGATGAGTAAAATTTAACTCATAGGTTGCGACAAAAAGTTCCCAACAAAAAATCAGGGCAAAAAGCCGCCCGAGGCACCCCGAGCGGCCAATGTATCCCCCATCTGCTGGTCATCGCAGATAAATATTCTTAATACTGTTCTTCTACTTCCGAAATCTTCTCGCCCTTCAGGCCTTCAAGACGCTCTTTAAGCTCCTTTATCAGCTCATAGTCTTTGTCGGAATAGACCTGATACTCGCCGAAGCTGTAGAGCTCGTAGCTTCCACCGCCAATTGCGGAGTTATCGTAGTTGAAGGAGTAGCCCCAGGGGCTGTAGTCGGTGACGAAGTCGTCGCTTTCTTTGCGGTCCTTCAGAGCAAGGACGTTGCGGTCTTTGATGAAGGCCTCAAATTCCTGCTCTGCGTCTGCGGAAACTGCGTAGGTTGTCACTATCTCCGGACTTTCGAAGTCTACACGTTCGGTACATTCGATGATCCAATCACCTGCATCGTTACGTTTAAGTACCGTTGAATGGTGCCCGCCGTTGCTGTCGCCGTAACCGGGACTGTATCTTACGTTTTTCAATCCTCCGACTTCCACCGGTGCGTCACCGCTGTTTTTAAAAATCATACCGCAGCCGGCCACTGCCAGTACCAAAACCGCCACAACAATGATTATCACGATCTTCATCCCCTTCATCTCACACCTGTCCTTTGTTTTTACGAAACCGCGAAAGCGGCTCCAAACTTATATCTCAAGTATAGGATATGACATAAAACTCCGCAAGGTTGTTCTTCCTTATCTTCTGTCATGTTTCCCCTGCGTGTGATATACTTATATTGTTCTTCATAATTTGTATAAAACCACAAAAGGAGGCTTTTTATGCAGGAATTGGAAAAACAGTTTCACATTCAGTGTGTTGAGGGCGATGTCGGAAAATATGTCATTTTAGCCGGGGATCCCGGACGGATTCCGAAGATTGCGGAGTTGTTTGATGATGCTAAGCAGGTTGCCTGCAACAGAGAATACAATATATATACAGGATATCTTGACGGAGTTAAGGTAACGGCGGCTTCCACCGGTATCGGCGGTCCTTCCACTGCTATCTGTGTTGAGGAGCTTCATAATGTCGGCGCCGACACCTTTATCCGTACCGGTACCTGCGGAGGCATCGATATCGACATTCAGTCCGGAGACATTGTTGTTGCTACCGGTGCTATCAGATACGAGCATACTTCCATGGAGTACGCTCCCATTGAGTTCCCTGCGGTATCGGATTTCAATATCGCAATGGCATTAAGGGATGCAGCGGTTGAGCTTGGAAATACAACTCACCTCGGCGTTGTTCAGTGTAAGGATTCCTTCTACGGACAGCACTCTCCCGAGAAGAGTCCCGTGTCATACGAGCTTCTTCAGAAGTGGGAATCCTGGAAGCGCCTTGGCGTAAAGGCTTCCGAAATGGAATCCGCCGCTCTCTTTGTTATTGCAAGTGCCCTTAAGTGCCGCGCAGGCGCATGCTTCCATGTTATCTGGAATCAGGAACGTGAGAAGGCAGGCCTTGATCAGAAAATGAGCGAAGACACTTCCATGTCTGTAAAGACGGCTGTGGAAGCCATGAGAAAAGTAATAGCGATGGACAGGCAGTAAGCCCGTTCCACCGCTATACAAAAATTATTTGCTCAGATTACCGTAGGCTTCGATGGCTTCGTCCACCGTCATTTCGCCCATGAGCACATAATGTGCTGCCAGTCTGAACTGCTTGACGGCATTGTCGTTTATGTTTGCCTCGATGCTGCAGAATGTATGATCCGCGGGCGTTTCGCTGAGTGATGAATATAAACTGTCTAAGGAATTATCCTTTGAGGTCGTGATAAGCCTCTTTACCGAAGCCATATTTTCAAGTTCCTCGGTTGAGATCAAAAAGCGCATGAATTCCATCGCCATGTCCTTGTTGGGGCTGTTCTTGTTGACCGAGAAGTTCATGGATACGGTATCAATTACAAACCCGCCTTTTTCATCAAAGGGAACGGCGTGAAAACTGTATTCAAAGGGGGAAGCCGAGAAACTCTCTGACTGGCTTTCCCTCTTTTTTGTTCCCGAAGCCACATCAGCCGAGCAAACCAGCATGGGAACGTCCCCTTCAAAGAAACGCATTATCGCACTGTTGTAGTTATCTTCTATCTCACTGATGCACTTATCTGCATCAATAACTCCTGCATCCGCAAGTTCCTTTAACTTTTCAAGGCTTTCACGCATCAGTTCACCCGTTGAAGGGTCCAGATTGTTAAAGCCCTCTCCCATGGAAGGATTTGACCTGACTGCGTTACAAAGGGCGGGATATGCGAAATTGTATTCAAAGGAATTTGATTCGGTAGAAACAAAGCCCATTAATGGAGATCCATAGCCTGCTTCCTTGAACTTGGCACAAACATCTTCAAGTTCCTGCCACTTTGTGGGAACCTTAAGCCCTTCCTTCTTAAACAGATCCTCATTAACCAGCATTCCGCAGGTGGTGGCAAGCACAGGTGCCATCAGTATCTCGCCGCTATCCGTTTTTCTTATGATGCTGTCCCTAACACAGGAGAAGTCGATTCCCGAATCTGCTGCTCCCAGGTCTGCTGCCGCGCCGAAAACCTCCTCATATGCAGGATTTCCCAGCATCCAGAAGAAAGTGCAGTAGATATCCGGCGCCTCGTTGCTCAAAAGGGAATTGCCAATGGCGTCATTGTATCCGTCCAGATACATGTACGTCAGACTCACATTGGGATAATGCACGTTAAACCGCTCAAATTCGCTTTCCAGTGCTTCGAAATTTGAATAGTTCCCGTAAACCGTTACGGATGCATCCGACGAAGTGTCAAGTTTCGGCACAAATTCCTCTGCCTTTTTTGCTTTACCGCACCCCGTGAGTGTTGTAAACATAAGTGCAAACAACGCGATTACTGCGACAGCAAGTCTTTTCTTTGATCTCATCTCAGATCCTCCAATCACTTAGATAAAATCCCCTGTCCCCAAAGACCATCTATCGCTTTAACTATTGAATCACGATCCATTGTTTTTAAAAGGTATCCGGCGGGCTTTTGGCTCATCACGCTCTCGATTGCCTCCTCGTCAGTCCTGCCGGTAAGAAATACCACCGGTATATCCGCCGTTTCCGGATTCTCTCGTATAGCTTTAAGTACCTCCGGCCCGTCCATGTCCTTCATCTCAAAATCAAGTAAAATAAGATCCGGCCTGTGCCCCTTAAGATATGAAAGTGCCTGACTTCCCGCCTTAACCGCAGCCACCTCATATTTGTCAGTAAGCCACCCCCGTACCATTTTAAGATACAGCGGATCGTCGTCCACAAGAAGAAGCTGCTTGTGCTCCGTTGCTTCCGGCCCCTCGCCTTTCTCATCCGCCTGCAACCTTTCTGCCTGCCATATCTCTGAAGGCTGCTGTCCGACGCCGATTGACTTAAACATTTCCGTAAGCTTTAAAGCCAGCTCGTTATACATAAAAAGAAACCGTTCCAGACCGTCCCCGAATTCCTCAAGCCTTCCAAGCCTTCCGTCCTGCTCAAGTCCTGCTGCCAGCTCTCCCAGATCGAAAGCCCCGATGACCTTTGACGTACTCTTAAGCGCGTGGATCTTGATGGTAAGGTTCTTGATGTCCCGCACCTTCCAGAAATTCCTGATCTCCTCCGCGTTCTTCTCCGCCGCTTCGCCATAGAGCTTAAGGCTCTTAAGATACGTATCAACATCTCCGCAATATGAAAGTCCCGAATCCGCATCAAGGTTCGGTATCTTATAAACCGCTTCCGGAAGCTTTCTGCTTTCCCCAGTCTCCTCTGTGCTTTCCTCGGTTATCTTCTCCTCCGGAATGTACTTAAGGAGCATCTGCTCAAGCATCACATAATCGATGGGCTTCGTAAGATAGTCTGTAAACCCTTCCGAAAGGAACATCTCCCTCATTCCCGATATCGCATTTGCGGTAAGGCAGATGACCGGCGTATCTGCGTTTTTGTTATCCTCAAGCTCCTTAAGCGCATGCAATGTCTGAATACCGTCCATTTCAGGCATCATATGGTCAAGAAAAACAACATCGTATTTATTCTGTGTACACTTCCGCAGGCATTCGCTTCCGCTTTCCGCAGTGTCCACACTTACCTTTGTGGCCTTAAGAAGGCTTGTAAATACACTTAAGTTTAACGGAGTATCGTCAACAACAAGCAGCCTTGCAGCGGGAGCCGTAAAGCTTCGTTTGTATCCGCCCCGGGATTCCATTGCACTGCGGAAAGCCTCTTCGTACTCTCCTACTGCGTCCGTGCCCCTTACTTCCTGCTTTACGGCAAATGAAAATACCGAACCCTTGCCATATTCGCTCTCGACTTTAAGTGATGAGCCCATTCTGTTAAGCAGGCTTTGTGTAATATTAAGGCCAAGGCCGGTGCCTTCGATGTTTCGGTTTCTTTTTTCTTCCAGTCGCTGGAAAGCCACAAAGAGTCTGTCGATATCCTCCTGTTTGATCCCAAGGCCCGTATCGGCCACGCTCATCTTAAGAAGGATCTGATCTTCCTCGTCCTCACAGCCCTCGTATCCCACCGTGAAGGTTACGGTTCCGGTGGTCGTGTATTTAACGGCATTTGAAAGCAGGTTAATTACACACTGCTTGATCCTTAATTCGTCGCCGTACAATTTCCTGGGGATCATCGGATCTATATGGATCTCCAATGCCAGGTTCTTTTCCTCCGTACGGACCTGTATCATGTTAACCAGGTCATTGAGAATGGATACAAGGTCGTATTCAACGGGTATGATGTCAAGCTTTCCCGCTTCCAGCTTTGAAAAGTCAAGGATATCGTTTATGAGGCTTAACAGCGTCTTGTCCGCCATCCTAATACCTTCCGAGTACCTTAAAATGTCGGGGTCGCTGCTTTCACGGCTTATCATCTCGTTAAAGCCCGTAATGGCATTCATTGGAGTTCGGATATCGTGGGACATCATTGAAAGGAAGTTTGACTTGGCGGCATTTGCCTTCTCCGCCTCCTTCGCCGCAATGGCAAGCCTTCTGTTAAAGTACATCATGGATGCCATATTGAAAATGAGCAGGAATACCAGTGTTCCGATGACCCCGCCGAGAAGAACCCAGTCTACGACGATAGGTATAAGACTGGATTCCGGAATGATATTGATAAGAAACCAGTCATTGTCCGTGGTAACCGGTGTATGAGCAACAACACATTTCTGCCCCTTGTAGTCAATGATCTCCAAAAGCCCCGTTTTGCCCGTAACCGCTTCCTCAAACTCACGCTGGCTTAAGTAATCCGTGTGATTATAGGATTTGTAGTATTCAAAGAAATTCGAATTCTTTAACTGACTTCCGTGGATCATGTAATTGCCGGCCGTATCGATGATTGCAAGCTCCACGTCTTTGTATTCGCCCTTAAGATAAACCAGCTTTCTGCTGATCTCGCTTATGGGGATGATACGCATGAGAAGGGCCTTTCTTGTTTCCCCGGGATTATCCCCTCTCAGTGTCAGAGTATTTAAAAATGCCATGGAAGGAACGCCGTTTTGCAAATTTGCAAAAGCAGCGGTCTGTCTTACTTCGTTATTAAGATTGCTTTCCGAGAAATTCGAGAACAGCGAATAGCCCTTGTAGGAAACGGTATAATCGTTTTCTTCTTTCAGGCTGTGGGCTGACGAAAGTCCGGAAAAAGAACCGTCATCGTAATAAACTATGTTTGCCTCGACCATGTCGGAAATTGATGCCCTGCGGGTAAACTCGATAGCCTCCTCTATGGTCATGTGATATCCTTCTTCGGAAGTGTAATGATTGATGTAACTTGCCCAGATATCACACAGGTGCTGCTCGTCCGCAAGATAGTTCGCTATGATCTGACCTGCGGTTTCCGCAGTATTCTGAAAGGCCGTTAATTCGAAATCATTGCTCTCCGTTCTCTTCTGGGAAGTATAGTCAACTATGAAAGCAATGATGAATGCAATGACGGCTACATTTACAAAGATAGTAAGTCCTCTTTTCACTGAGACACCCCTCGTTACCTGCTGTCTTTACACCGTTAACCGTTGTATTTCCTGTGTTTTACCCTTAACTTTTCGCTTTCGAAAAACTTATCGATGGCTTCAAGGATCTCCTCCTGACTCATATCCTTTAAAAGATAGCCCTGAGGATTAAGTCCCATTACGTCCATGACCGTTTCCCTGTCCGCCTTACCTGTAAGAAAGATGATGGGAATGTTTTCTGTATCAGGTTCGCTTCTGATCATTTCCATGACCTTTGAACCAGTGGTTATGGGCATATCGTAATCCATAAGGATAAGATCCGGTGTATGGGTTGCAAGGTGCTTTATTGCCTGCATTCCCGACTTCACCGCAACAACATGATACTTTGTGGAAAGCTGTTTACGTATGATCTTAAGGTAGGTAAGATCGTCATCAACGATCATTATACTTTTCTGGAGTGCACGAAAACTTAACTGATCCGCTTCAAAGGTAAGGGCGCTTATAAGTTTCTTCGCATCGATGGGACGGGCAAATTCCTTATCCACATATTCGGGAGGGATCAGTTCTCCCGCGTGATCTAACATATCCCTGTATCCCACCAGATAAAGGGGCTTTCCGTCATCCACGCAGACATCCTTTACATAGACAAGGACCTTCATTTCCTCGGAAGTAAAATCATCCACAAAAACAAGGATTATGTCCGACAGGTCCTTAAGAACGTCGATGTCCCTTACATCCGGCCCGCACAGCAAAGGTTCAATGCCCGTACTTTCAAGGCCCTTTACAAGGGAATCAACAAGAAAGGTCTTTTCATGACATACTATCAATAATCTGCAACCCATTAAAATGCCTCCAAGCTTCAGGTGTTCCCTGTACACCTGTAGTTTAATCGATCAAAATCACTCCGAAACGGGAGCAGCCACGTGATCGCGCATGGTAAAATCTTTGTCTTCATCGATCATTTCAAGCATGATCTTTGCAAAACGGGGATCGAACTGGGAGCCCATTCCCTTTTCTATCTCGGATCTCACGTTTTCCTGTGAGAGCATTACTCTGTAGCTTCGGTTACTGGTCATTGCATCGTAAGCATCCGCCACCGCTATGATACGTGCAGCCTCGGGAATCTCTTCCCCTGCCAGTCCGTCGGGATAACCCTTACCGTTGAACCTCTCATGATGCCACTTTGCACCCGATGCAAGCTCCGGCATCTTCTGTATGTTTTCAAGGATCCGCCCGCCGATGGCCGGGTGCTGCTTGATCTTTAAAAATTCCTCATCCGTAAGCCTTCCCGGTTTGTTTATGATCTCATCGGGAACGCCTATCTTACCAACGTCGTGAAGAAGGCCCATCATGTAAATATCATCCTGCTCCTTCTCCCCATAGCCGCATCTCTTTGCGATCTCTTTAGAGTAAGCGGCCACACGTCCGGAATGACCTTTGGTATATGCATCCTTTGCATCGATGGCATCCGCCAGTGAAGAAACCACCTGTAAGAACAGTTCTTCGTTCTCCCTTGTCTTCTTCTCCACTTCTCCTGCCAGGTCTCTTTGCAGCTTTATCAATTCCACTGCATGTCTTACCCGAAGAACAAGCACATCGGGAATAAAGGGCTTTCTGATAAAGTCCATTGCACCAAGGGTAAGTCCCCTGATCTCCGTGTCCTCATCCTCATCTCCCGTTAAGAAGATGACAGGGGTTTCACGGCCGGCTTCTTCTGTTTCACGAAGCTTTATAAGGGTCTCATACCCGTCCATTCCGTGCATTCTGATGTCAAGAAGAATAAGCTCGGGACTTCCGTTCTTTGCGATATGCTCGATAAGCTGCTCCCCGGATTTAAGGGCGACGGCTTTCATCCCCGCATCCGTCAGGCTCTTCCAGGCTTTTTTACAAATAACGGGATCGTCATCGACCACAATGATCCTATCTTCCATAATAATCTGCCTCCTTGCAAATAATTGCAAAATATGCACACTATCTTAATATATTATCGTAGCATACTACCAACTTTACTGCAACAAAGGAACTTTACTCACAACTGATCATTATGCTACTATGAAATCTGAAAGGAGCGAGGAAATGGCAAATACAGATATTTCATCCATCTCAATACCGGGCATTGACACCTCCGCAGGCATAAAGCAGTGCGGAAGTCCCGAAATGTATATTGAATTTCTTGGGGATGTTTACAGGTTCATTGACAAGAAAAGCGACGAGACTGAAAAGTACCTTGCTGACGGTGATATTACGAATTTCACCACCAATGTCCACGCCTTAAAAACCACCTGTCGGATGATGGGCTATACCGCTCTCTCCGAGAGCTTCTTTGAGCTTGAAAAGATCGGCAAGGAAGGTTCCCTTACAAAGGCCGCTTTATTAACTCCCGACGTTCTTGCCCGTTTCAGAGCCCTTAAGCCCTATCTTGAGCCCTTTGCGGAAAAAGAAACCGGTGACAGGATCCCCTTTTCTGCTGAACCGGTCATTTCACTTCTTACGGAGATCGAAGCTGCCTCCGCCGATTTTGATATAGACCGGGGTGAGACCGCAATAAAAAAGCTCCTTACCTTTGACTGTGATAAGGAGCTAGCGGACAGTATTTCAAAACTTGCGGAGCTTGTAAACGATCTGGATTATGACGAGGCCTCCGCACTTGCCGCCTCAATCAAAGTACGCATCCTTTCTTAAGGATGATGTTTGCATACTGGCTGGTTTCTGAGGTTGCGATGACCGCGTAGGCCTTCTTGGCTTCATCATAAAAAGCAAACCTTTCAAGCGTCCCGATGAGTGCCTCCCCACGGGGATCCGCTTCATTCACGGCCTTCTTGTATTTGTCCCAGATACTGATATCGGCGTTGTCGCCTTCGCAGCGTTCCATCAAGGTCACCGGCTTGTCCACATACTGATCGAGAGGCATGAGCTTAAGCATGGCCTCAAGGATCTCTGGCACTCCGTGTCCGTCCATTCTTATAAGGATCGCATCCTTTGCTATGGAAGCGGCGGGGAAATTGCCGTCGGCTATAACAATTGTATCTCCGTGTCCCATTTCACACATGACCTTTAAAAGGTCGGGACCTATGATCGCGGGAATTCCTTTTAACATATATATCTCCTTTATTACAGCATGTTATCTATGAAGGGCATGGGTTTGGCGAAATCAAATCCGTAGAATCTCATTGCGTTTCCGCCAAGGAAAGCGTCCTTTTCGGAAGCGGTGAATTTCAAAGGGCTTGTTGATAAATACTGTTTTCATCTTCTTTATCTCTCTTTGTTAATATATTTTTCATTCCAGATCACAGCCGTCTTCATAGGTGCGCTCTTGGAATATATCTTTTCCTTGTAAGCCTTGATGGGATCAGCCGCGAACTCTTCCCTGTCGATAAGCTCAACGATCTCATCGTAATTGCTCTTTGAAAGAAGCTCGATAGCCTCCTCCATATGGTCCTGTCTGAAGTTGATGGATGCGATGATCAGATGATTCTCGAATCCGAAGGGCATTGTATCGAAGGTGATCTTCGGGCCAAGTGAAAAGCTGTTGTAAAGGCCGTTGCAGCCGAGAACCTTGTGCTCAAAGGCTACCCTGTGTTCCACATTGCTTCCGCTTACACCGATAAAGGTGGTTGCCCTTCCGCCAAGCTTTGCAACTATGGCATCCGCAAGCTCCTGCTCGCTGTCGAAGGTGTTCTGAAGATACTCGGCATGTGAGTTCTTAAGTGCAAAAGAAACCTTCTGTGATTCCCTGGGGCTTCTGGCAACAAAAAGGATCTTTGAATCCTTATACTTTCTTGAAATAAGATCACCGATGAACATACCGGTGGTTCCCAGTCCAAAGATAACTGTACGGTCGAAGATCTCTTTCTTTGCTATCTCACGGGCT
>JAEEGL013320261.1_pt1 | contig 12294 bp, 13 predicted proteins | sample 9134231 | NCBI WGS metagenome assembly JAEEGL01 (sample SAMN16246548, study PRJNA631951) | gut metagenome | biome: gut microbiome; feature: rumen; material: fiber-attached | host: Bos | place: Iran: Karaj | collected 2018-10 | reverse complement strand
GACGTTGTCATTCCGATAGAACCGAAGGATCTTGTTGCGGCGATGACGGTTGCGATAGAGGAGGGAAGATCTCCCAAGTCGGCAGACGTGCTTAAGACAGAGAGCATCTATACTCGGGCATCTCAGCTGGTTGAAACGTTCCGTAATATGGATGATCCCGCAGATCTTACACGTCACAGGCAGCTTGAGGAAGTAAGGCTCGTAATGACAAATGAAGCCAATCTTACGCTTCTTCGCAAGGGCATCAATATAGAGACGGAACCGCTTGAGGAGCTTGTTGAAGAATTGAAGGCCGCTGAGCGTGAGTTTTATGCTCCGCTTCTTACGGAAGATAACGGATCGGGCAGAAAACAGATGGAAGCCTCTGCTCCGGAAGCCGTCAGGGTTCTGGACGAGAAGATCGACCTTTATAAGCAGACGAGAAACATCCTTGAGACTATACCGTCGGTACCGCTTCGCGTTATTGCCGACAAAGCCGGATCCGATGATTTTACCCTCAAAGGTCTGTCACAGGAAGGTGCGGTATCAAAGGCTGCTTACGAGAAGGCAGGCGAGACATACGAAGCGCTCATGACCGCTCCGCGTGCCGATATGGGCGATTCGATCAGAAAAGCGTTCAGGAATGTCGACGAGATACTTGAAGATCTTGAAATGGATCTGAACGAGGCTAACCGTAAGGCAGTCAGGACGCTCGGTTATGCAGGCATGATGATAAACCGCGAATCGGTTGAGCAGATCCGCAGTGCAACACAGTCGGTTGAAAGAGTTATTTCGCTCATGACTCCGGCAAAGACGCTGTCGATGATAAGGGACGGATTCAATCCGATAGGAGAAAACATATTCGAACTCGAGAAGACGCTTTCGGAAGAAACGTTTGAGGAGACGAGCGAGAAATACAGCAGGTTCCTGTTCAGGCTCGAGCATTCGGGAAACATTACCGAGGACGAGAAGCAGGCGTTCATCGGCATGTACAGGCTGTTTAACACGATCGAAAAGCAGGACGGCAAGGTCATCGGGAACGTCCTGTCATCGGGGAAAGAGCTGACTCTTAAGAACATGCTTGAGGCATCAAGGTCTAACCGCCACATGAACGGTGAATATGTGATAGACGATGATTTCGGGCTGCTTGAAGAAGCAGTGGAAAAGGGCGAATCGATAACATCACAGATCGAGAGAGCGTTCATCGGGATGCTGGATCCCGCGCCCGAAAAGGCATTTATAGAGGAAAAACAGCGTGAGATCAGGAGCGCGGCAAAGATCAAGGATCCCGAAGATATACTGGCAGCCATTGAGGCTCCGGTAACGGTTGAGAATATCCTGGCGGTCCATTCACTCAATCCCGATATGGGAAAAGGGTTTAAAAAGATGTTCTCGGGATCAAACCTTGCGGATGAGAAAAGGGAAGACGGAAGAGAAGAGCTTACCGAAGAGGATGCAAGGAAACTGGCTGAAGAATTCACCGGCAGGGAAAGCGCGGCTGCAGCTTACGAGCGCTTTATCGACAGGGCATCGAAGGTTGCAAAGGACAGCGCCCTTTCGGCTGAAACATATGAGGATGTCAGGACATACTCGATGCTGTACAAGCAGATAGGTTTCGCATCATCCCTTGCAAAGAAGGAAAGCTATGAAGTCCCCGTTCTTCTTGAAGACGGATGGACATCGATACATCTGACGATCGAACACTCAAAAGATGAGTCCGGAAAAGTCAGGGCTTCGTTTGAAAGCCGGATCTACGGAAAGGTTGATGCCACGTTTTCGATGAAAGCAGCGGGCGTTGACGGATTTATCGTATCGAATTCACGCGCAGGGGTTGAGAATCTTAAGGTTATTGACGATAAAATAAAAGAAGGGTTCTCAAAAGAGGATCTTGAAACGGCAAATCTTTCATATGTATTTTCAAATAATATAAACACGGATGTTTATATTTCGGGAACGGATTCCACTGAAGCGACAAACCGGGGCTTATATCGGATCGCAAAGGCTTTTATCGGCGCGGTTCAAAAAGCTGACCTTGCATAGTACGGAAGGAGCATAACATGAAGATCAACTCAAATATGCAGGCACTTATCGCACAGAACGTTCTTCGGACAAACGAGGAAAAGAATTCCGCTTCGACAGAGAGACTGTCATCGGGATTTAAGATCAACCATGCCAAGGATTCACCGGCAGGCATGGCTATATCAAACAGAATGAACGCGCAGATCAGAAGCCTTTATAAGGCAAAGGATAACGCGAGCAATGCCGTTAACGTTGTTCAGACGGCTGACGGAGCTCTTACCGAAGTTCACAACATGCTCCAGAGAATGAACGAGCTCGGGATCAAGGCTTCAAACGGAACGCTCACAACATCCGACAGGGAAGCGGTCTTCAAGGAAGTTGATGCACTGCGCAATGAGATCGAACGTATCGCAAAGGATACCGAATACAATACTCAGAACCTTCTCGGCGGCGAGCAGGAGATGAAGGGATACACAGACCAGACCGGAGTTGCCAATGGTATGAAGGTTGTGGAGTATGATCCCGGTTTTCCGAAGGGAGAATATGTTGTAGATCTGACCGTCAACCCTCCCACTGTAAATAAAGACGGATCTCCGGTCGATGCAAAAGTAGACGTTAATGATACGGACGGACTGTGCAGCGTAACGATCCCTGACGGATCAAAGTTTACATTTACATTTGATGACAAAGACAGTGTGGGTAATGCAAATATCAATCTCACCGGCATAGGCGGAATGAAGATCCAGGTCGGAACATCAACCGGTCAGGAGATCCAGGTCGTTATTCCGAAGATGGATCCGAAAGCGCTCGGTTTAGGTAAGAAATACGATAATCTTGGAAATCTGGTGTTTGATCCTTTGGACATGAAGACGGAGGAAGGCGCTCAGAAGTCCCTTGAATATATCAACAAAGCCATAGAATATGTTTCCTCTTCCAGATCGAGTCTTGGTGCATACCAGAACAGACTGGAGTCAACGGTTGCTTCTCTTGCGGAGACAACGGAGAATCTCGAGAACTCATTCTCAACGGTCAAGGATGTTGACATGGCTGAAGAGATGGTTGATTACACGAAGCTTCAGGTTCTTGTTCAGGCAGGTACGAGCATGCTGGCACAGGCGAATGAACAGCCTCAGCAGGCATTGCAGTTACTGCAATGATAATTGTAGTGACTAACGGAAGGAGAGCAATTATCGTATGACCAAAGACCGCATCCAGGAGTACACTCTTAAGATTACGAACGCATCGCCGACAGGAATCATAGTCATTCTGTACGACCTTGCCATTGAGTATATTGGGGAAGCAAAAAAGTGCTTTAACGCCGGCGATCATGAAGGGGCAAAGGTTCAGTGCACGAATGCCGGAAGAGTACTCGGTGATCTGATATCGTCACTTGATTTTTCGTACGGGATATCATTTCCTCTTTTCAGGATATATGAATATGTTTCAAAGGAAGTGTCGATGGCCGTTATAAAAAATGACGGAAAGAATCTTGGTGAATGCATCAGACTTCTGTTATCGCTCAAGGATTCCTTTGAACAGGTGGCAAAGCAGGATACCTCCGGCCCCGCGATGAACAATGCCGAGACCGTATATGCAGGTCTTACATACGGCAAGGGCACTCTTAATGAGAGCACAACTGTTTCCTCAAACAGGGGTTATACAGTTTAGTGATAATATACAAAATCAGACCTTCGGGACAGCTTCCCGGAGGTCTTTTTTTGGTCAAAACGCTGAAAAGTGATTTTCGCTCCGGGCTGTGTTTACACGCCACGGAGCGGATATTATAATCTTTCTTACCGATACATTTTTCTTTATCATTTCCGTTTTTCGGAAGCGCCGTTCGGCGTATGTTCACAACTTTTCATTACAGGATCTGTCAGGATCGTAAACGGAAGGAGATACTGCAATTGGATGACTATACGGATATCAAGGGCGCAGTCTATGTATCTGTCTGTGACCGGCTTGCCTGTCGAAGAGAAGCAGATGACGCTCAGGTCATGGACATTATCAGAAAATGTATAGTTGATGATACGGATTCAAGAAAACTGACGGCAAGACAGCGTTCTCTTATGTGTCATGAGCTTTTCAACAGGATCAGACGGCTCGATGTTCTGACCGATCTTATCGAGGACGACGGTATCACGGAGATAATGGTGAACGGTACGGATGAGATATTTGCAGAGCGGGCCGGAAGGATTGAAAAGACGGGAGTCAGGTTTGAATCGAAGGAGAGGCTTGTCGACATCATTGGGTTGATCGCGGCAGATGTTAACAGGACGATCAATCTGTCATCGCCGATACTTGATGCAAGACTTGCCGACGGATCGAGGGTAAATGCCATTCTCGATCCCGTTGCCATAAACGGGCCGAGCCTTACCATAAGAAGATTTCCAAACCGTCCGATAGACGCCGATGCTCTGATCCGGATGGGAAGCGTTTCAAAGGAGGCTCTTGCTTTATTGAGAAAACTTGTCATCGCGGGTTATAACATTCTGATCAGCGGATGCACGGGCTCGGGCAAGACGACATTTCTGAACATGCTCTCGGGATTTATCCCGAAGAGTGAGAGAGTCATCACGATCGAAGACTCGGCCGAACTTCGGATAATGGGGATCAGTAACCTCGTGAGGCTTGAGACGAGAAATGCAACGGTGGGAGGGTGCGAGGGCATAACGATAAGAGACCTTATCAGGGCGTCACTAAGGATGCGTCCCGACCGAATAGTTGTCGGTGAAGTAAGGGGAGAGGAGGCGATCGATATGCTTCAGGCATTCAATGTCGGTCAGGACGGATCGCTCTCGACGATCCATGCGAACAGTGCCGGGGATGCGATCTCGCGCCTGGAGACGATGGTCATGCTGTCAACGAACATTCCTTCGGATGCTCTTCGCCGTCAGATCATTTCGGGAGTCGACATCATCATCCATCTCGGAAGACTCAGGGATAAGACCCGCCGTGTACTTGAGATATGCGAAGTCGATAAAACACCGGGAAGAGAAGTCATTACAAGAGAGCTTTTCAGGTTTACCGAAACCGGAGAGCATGGAGGGAAGGTTATGGGAGAACTGGTGAAGGAGGCCGAACTTGTGAACACGGAAAAACTTGAAAGGGGAGGACTGATGAATGAATAAAACGGATATCCTGCTGTTTCTTATGATCGCCTTTGCTGCCTCATGGCTGTTTTATGACAGCGTGATACCGGCGTTTGCCATGCTCCCGCTGTTCATCCCGTTTGAAAAATACCTTCGGTCAGTAAGGAAGAAGAAAAGAGACGAGGAGATGACCGCACAGTTCATAAGCGCGGCAGGCAGTGTGTCGACATCGCTTTTTGCAGGGCTGTCCGTCGAAAATGCATTTGTTTTTGCAGCTTCCGACATGGAAAGATTATACGGAAAAGGATCTTATATAGTGAAGGAACTCGATACTCTCAATTCAAAGACCGAAGCGGGACAGAGGCTGACGGAGGCACTTTTTGAACTTGCGAAGAGATGGCGGATACAGGAGATATACGATCTTTCGGTTGTCTTCTCCTCAGCCGTCAAAAACGGAGGAAATCTTCCGACTGTCATCTCATCATGTACACAGCTTATGGAAAAGAGACTTCAGGCTCAGGAGGAGGCAAGGTGTGTCATCCGTGAAAAGCAGTATGAACAGAAAGTAATGTGTATAATACCGCCCGGGATCCTGTTGTATCTTCGCTTTTCATCGGGAAGTTTCATATCGGTTCTTTATCATAACGCGTTCGGGATAACAGTCATGACGATATGTCTTGCCGTTTATATTGCAGCCATCTGTATGTCGGAAAGGATAGGTGATATCAGGGTATGAAGTATTCACGTCTGTTTGTTTCGGAAAAGACTGTCGCAAACATCAGAGAACTGTACAAAAAAAGCGAAGCGGACAGGATGGTCAGGAGTATCTGTGCAAAAAGACAAAAGCTCGTGGCATCGGTTCTTGTCATCACGCTTGTCTTTTCCGTTCCGGTGTTTGTTTATGACGCATCAAAAAACAGTACACCCGTAAATGAACTTGCTAGAAACGGATACGGCGGAGGAGACCGGACGCTGACGCTTTTGGCCAAAACACGGAGCGGGGACAGCGAAGCACTGCCGGTAACCGTTTCCGAACGCCGGTATACAAAAAACGAACTTGAGGAGATGTCGGAGAGGCTTGATGAAACGCTTTGGACGGATATACTCGGAGAAAACCGGGACCCTGAAAACGTTACCCGCAATCTTAACCTTTTCTCACGCTCAGACGGCTTTCCGTTCAAGATCTCGTGGAGATCCGACAGACCCCTCATCATTTCATCGGGTGGGATCATCAACCGGGAGAAGATTTTGCAGGAGGATGAAAAGAACGAAGGGATACGGGTGTGTCTGTGCGCAACGATTAAATACAAAGATTTCACACAGGACAGGTATTCGTACATCGTTATCAGAAAAGATGAGGATAAGGCAGAAAAGAGCGGCATGATCGAAACAGCCGTAAAGGCCGGAAATGAAGAAAACCCGGAGGGCGATGTGATGTATCTTCCCGAAACGGTCGCCGGTGAGAGGATTTTCTTTTATGAGAAAAAGGTCAACAGGGGATTTTTCATACTTCTTGCGGGGACGGTCGCGGCGATCTATGTCATTGCAAAAAAGGATGACGAGATAAAAAAGGAAGCTGAAGAAAGAAGGCGGCAGATTGAAGCCGATCATGCCGGGATTCTGAACAGGTATGCGCTTTATCACGCGGCCGGGATGAATCCGCGCGCGATCTGGTGTGAGATATGCACCTGCTATGAAAGGAGTCTTAAGGAATCAAGGAAAAACAGAAGATACTCATATGATGAAATGCTGGTCACGAAAAAGATGATGGATGACGGGGTCGGGGAACTTGCGGCTTACGACGATCATGCGATCCGGCTTGGCAGCATGAGATACAGATCTTTCATCAGCCTTATCAAACAGACCGTCGTGAACGGGAGTGCCACGCTTACCGAAAAACTGGAGGAAGAGGTTGAGAAAGCCCGGCAGGAAAAGCTTCTTATGGTAAAGAGAGAAGCCGCCGAGGCGCAGACAAAACTCCTGATCCCGATGTTCATGATGCTGATCGTGGTGATCGCGATAGTGTGCATCCCCGCGTTTGTCGGTATGAACGCTTAGCCGCCGCACTTTACAAACCAACCGGTATGAAATACAATCAATCATTATGAAAGACAGAGATATAAAAGAAAAGATATGTGAGATCGGAAGAAGAATATACGACAGAGGAATGGTCGCATCCAATGACGGCAATATCTCCGTCAGAGTCGCGAAAGATGAGATACTGTGCACGCCGACCGGTGTATCAAAGGGGTTCATGACACCGGAGTGCATATGCAGGATCGATCTCAAAGGGAATGTCCTTGAGGCAGCGGACGGATACCGTCCGTCAAGCGAGATAAAGATGCATCTTCGCGTTTATGAAAAGAGGAAGGATGTCAATGCCGTTGTCCACACGCACGCAAAGTATGCGACATGCTTTGCGATATGTTCACGTCCTCTCAACATTCCGGTGACAAGCGAGGCTGTGGTCATGCTCGGCTGTGTTCCTCTCGCGCCTTTTGCCACACCGTCAACAAACGAGGTCCCGGATTCGATAGAGCCTTATCTTGAGCATTGGGATGCCGTTCTTCTCGAAAATCACGGAGCCCTTACCTGGTCGGAAGACCTTTTGTCGGCATATATGAAGATGGAGTCTTTGGAATACTACGCGGAGCTTTTATATAAGTCCGAACAGCTCGGACAGCCCCGCAGGTTTTTAAAGGAGCAGATAGAAAAGCTAGTGGCAGTCAGGCAGAAGATGGGACTGACCGGAGGCTATCCCGCAGGAAAGATCAAAGATAACTGCTATAAATGCGATAATTGTATTTGGAAGGCATGACAGGGGATAAATGGATATTCTGATAGTTCAAAAACAGATGCTGATCATCTTTACGATGATACTTGTCGGTGTTTATCTCTATAAAAGCAAACACCTCTCAAATGAATCTTCAAGACAGCTTTCCTGGATCATCGTAAATATCACAAATCCGATAACGCTTCTCTGCGCGGCGCTCCATGAAGAGGAAAAGGTCGGTGCCGCAGAGGTCGGTATAGCTTTCGGATGCTTTGCGATCATGTATGCGATACTCATTCCGGTAGCGTATCTGATCCCGATGATGCTGAACGTTGACAAAAGCAGAAGATACGCTTACAGGATGCTTGCGATATTCGGAAATGTCGGATTCATCGGTATCCCGTTCGCAAATGCCGTACTCGGTCCGAAGTCGCTCATATTCGTATCGATCTGCGGTCTGACGTTTAATATGATAATGTACACGTACGGAGTCGCATCACTTAAGAAGACCGCGGCAGAGCAGCATCCGGATGAAGAGCAGAAAAACGATTTTACGCTCAAGAATATCATCAACTCGGGTACAGTTATGGCTGTCGTGACGATCATCGTTTACCTGTCGGATATAAAAGTTCCGGATGCGGTAAATTCGACACTCACTTATATCGGAAACTGTACGACGTTCATGTCAATGGTCGTTCTCGGAGTGTCGGTCGCGCAGATGGTTCCGAAGGAAGTGTTCACGAGATGGAGGCTGTATGTATTCGTACTGCTGCGGCAGATACTTGTTCCGATACTACTTATCTTTATACTGAAACCGTTCATCAGAAACACACTCATTCTTCATACCGTAGCTGTTATGTCGGCGATGCCTGCGGCGAATCTTCCGCTCATGATGGCAAAGCAGTTCGGAGTGAAAGAGGACATGATCTCGGCCGGGATAATCCTGACGACGGTCGCAACGATAATAACCATTCCCGCGGTAATGTATTTCCTGTAAATGTCAATCCCCATGCATGTAGAAAAACAGGGTCGGTTTTGAGCCGGTCCTGTTCTTTTTTTATGCATGTTCAACAAACGGAAAAATTGGCCGGGAAGCACTTTGTTCATCATCACGATATTGGAAAAAGGTGTTGTAAACGGCAAAGAACGTGTCATATAATCTGTCGTATCAGAAAACATGTTCTGTGTTTTCGACCGATCAGATCGGGCCGTTTCGGCAATGATCCAGTAACAGATTTGGTACCGGCACTAATAAACAGATCAAAAAGGAGGAGAATATATGATCATTAACACAATCAAATCGGTCCTTACAGGGATCGGGGAAGCCTTTAAGAGGGCAGGACAGGACGATCGCGGCATAGGTGTTGTGGAAGTTATCCTGATACTGGTCGTACTCATCGGGCTCGTCGTGATATTCAGGGACCAGCTGACAACGATCGTTAACGGGATCTTTTCAAGGGTAGCCGAGGACGCGAACGCGATATGAAGCGGAAAGGTTCGATCACGGTATTCCTGACGCTCATTCTGACGATACTTGCATCATTTGTTTGGGCGCTTGCGGCAGATGCGCAGCGATATGTCTGCAGGAGCGAAGCGGCGTATGCGATGGACTGTGCGGTAAGGTCTGTCTTTGCGGAATATGACAGGGATATTTATGAAGCATCGGGGATACTTGTGATCAACAGTTCTTACAGGTCGGATGAGGGCGGGATCGATCGCATCAGGGATCATTTTTCGATGTATCTGACAGAAAGCCTGACGGCCAATGAACTGGTTGATGTGACCGTGTCGGGAACGGAGGAGGAGGGAATGGATGAGTGTTATTCTTCGCTTTCCTTTACGGCTACATTTGACAGTCATGTAACGGGGCAGTACACACTTTCAAGAGATTATTCGTATGATACTTCGGATACGTAAAAAAGCAAGTCTTACGATAGAGGCGGCTGCCATATTACCTGTATTTGCCATAACACTGCTGACGCTCGTCTCGATACTTCCGATCAGGCAGCAGACGCTTCAGGTACAGGAAGAGTTTTTTCATAATGCGGAAGAGTCTGCCGTAAACGATACGGAAGAAGAATACAGAAAGATCACCGTTAAGAAGGAACTGCTGCCGCTTACGGGTTTTTTCGGAGTGATCGCGGTTCCTGTTGAAAGAAAGTGCCTCATACATACGTGGTGCGGTTACGGGGAAGGATATTTTCCGGACAGCGAATACGTGTATATTACCGAGGACAGCGAAGTCTATCACAGGGACAGAAACTGCAGCCATATAAGACTTACCATAGAAGAGACCTCGGGATCTTCGGTTCCTTATTTGAGAAATGAGAAAGGAAGCCGGTACATGCCGTGCGGGATATGTCACAGCAGCTTGTCCGACGGGAAACTCTATATAACAACGGATGGGGACAGATACCATAACAGTATTACCTGCAGCGCTCTCAAGAGAACGGTGCGAAAGGTAAGGCTTTGCGAGGTAAAGGACAGGAGGCCATGCAGAAGATGCAGCAGATGAAAATCATGAGACAGATGATAGCGCTTTTTATGCTTGCGATCTGTGCTTATACGGATATAAGGAAGAAATATATATATCTGGTTCCGCTCATTATCTGTGCGGCCGGGGGAAGTCTTATCGCTCTTACCGCATATTTTGCGATACCCGGCTACACAGAAGCGGAGCTTACGGCCGATCTGATCGCACCGTTATCTGTGGGAGTTGTGCTCATAATTGCTGCCACACTGTCTGACAGATACATCGGAAGCGGAGACGGTTATCTGATGGCAACACTCGGTATGCTGATCGGAAACAGGTGCAACTTCCATGTTGCGGCGGTGTCCTCGGTACTGGCTTCGGGTTATGCGCTTGTAATGCTGATAAGAAGGAAAAAGAGATTCTTAAGTTCCATACCGTTCGCACCGTTTGTCATGGCAGGATTTGTGATGGTGATGGCATATGAGACGTAAAGGAAGCTTTACTGTTGAGGCGGCACTGATAATGCCCGTGATACTGGGTTTTATCGTGCTTTTTCTTTATCTGGCGATGTTCTTGCACGACAGATGTATTATCCGGTATGTCTGCCAGGAGGCTGCTCTTGAGGCGGTATATGGGGATGGTGGGGCAGGGATATCTGCGGAATCTTACGTATGTGATGAGATTGAAAAGAAGCTGATCATGGACTGGGATCACGAAGTACATGTATCTTCGGACGATGAGAGCATATCGGTCAGGATCAGTGCGAGGCCTCAAAAAACACTTTTTTCCAAAGTATTAACAGAATCAGCGCAATTTGATATAATCTCCGTATGGTCGAAAAGATACAGAGCCTGCTTGAGAAACAGGGATATTTAAAAATTGAGTCAAATGTTCCGTTTGTCAAGCTGTTCGTTTCTTACGAGATGTCATCGGCAAAGGTCATACAGGTCCTTGACTGTGTTGACATTATCCCCATTACCACAGATCAGTATACGGTCTTTTGTGAGAAGTCAAAAGAACATATAAGAAACAGAGGATATGAGAGTATCGATTTTCTGACTCTTATCGTCACACCGTGGGTCGGGGAGGCCAGAAAGTTCGTGCTTAACGATGATCACTGCTGGATCATCAATTCCAATAATATGGCTCTGATCCTGTATGATAATGAGCCGGATGATTTCTTCGGGCTCAGGCAGGTATTGGAGAGTGCATCGGAAGATGTGGTTCCGGCTTACGACGAAGGCTCGGTAAAAGCATCCGCAGGCGGATATGCGGGATACTATGACGGCAATCCGAAGCAGGAGAGGTCTTTTTCACAGGAGTTCACTCCAGTCAATACGGCGCTTGTGATCATTAACGTTCTGGTGTTTCTGGTCATGTCGTTACACGGCTCCACCGAAAATGCGGAATTCATGCGTGATCACGGGGCGATGTTTGTCCCTGATGTTATCGAAAGAGGACAGGTTTACAGATTTTTCACATGCATGTTCCTGCATTTCGGGTTCATGCATCTTTCAGGTAACATGGTCGTCCTTATGTTCCTCGGTGATAACGTTGAACGGGCGGTAGGAAAGGTTCGATATGTACTTATCTACCTTCTCGGAGGACTGTTCGGGAGCATAGGATCGTTTTTATATGCACTTGTTTATAATCAGGGGATATTGTCGGCAGGAGCTTCGGGTGCGATATTTGCACTGATAGGATCGCTTTTGTGGATGGTGATCAGGAACAAGGGGCGTCTCGATGATATGACAACACTTCGTATGTGTGTCCTGATCGCATATGCGCTCTACAACGGGATCACATCGGAGAACGTTGACATGGCGGCGCATCTGTTCGGACTGATCGGAGGTTTTTTGCTGGCGATCTTGTTATACAGAAAAAATGACAGGAGTATGGTTTCATGAAGATCAACATTTATTACGGCGGAAGAGGGATACTGGACGATCCGACACTTT
>JAEEGL013235749.1_pt1 | contig 12294 bp, 14 predicted proteins | sample 9134231 | NCBI WGS metagenome assembly JAEEGL01 (sample SAMN16246548, study PRJNA631951) | gut metagenome | biome: gut microbiome; feature: rumen; material: fiber-attached | host: Bos | place: Iran: Karaj | collected 2018-10 | reverse complement strand
GTGGAACGGCAAGGTGAACAATGTGGGAACTGCAGTCGAGGCTGGCGTGTACTACTGGATAATAAAGACGGTAGATCGTTATGGCAATAGCCAGACGCGGAAAGGCACAGTAAACGTAATGAGGTAGAGTGTTATGATTTTGCAGAAGGTCGCCGATGAAAATGGGCGACCTTTTGTTTCATAAATGGTAAATAGGTAAATTTGCATTTTGATTAATGTCAATTTATGCAAACCGAAAAATTTCAAAATAAATATCGTATAGGTTCTAAACGATCATCATGGCACGATTATAATGGCGGTGAATATTTCGTTACGATATGTACCAACGAAAGGCAACATTATTTTGGTGAAATTATAAACGGGGAGATGCAATTGTCTATGATTGGAAAATACACGGATGAATGCATACAAAAAATTTCGGAACATAACCCATACGCGCAAATTCCCGAATATGTAATTATGCCAGATCATATTCATTTGATTGTAATAATTTCCGGTAATGATTGTAGAAACGTGCCATGGCGCGTTTCTACAGAAAACAAAAACGAACCCATGCAAAAAATTGCCAATAATCAGGGCAGATTATCAACAACGATAGGCGGTTTAAAACAATCCGTTACACGATTTGCCCGTAAAAACGATATAACATTCGAATGGCAACCTCGTTTTTATGATCGCATTATTCGTGACCAAAACGAAATGAACCAAATTGCCGAATACATCAAAAATAATGTTGCAAGATGGGAATCTGATAATGATTCATCCTAATCCAAAATCAATCTAAAATCGAAATTCGTAAATCGTAAATAATATTGTATTTTTGTGCCACAAAAAATTAAAAATTATGGTAAGGGTAAGATTTGCACCAAGTCCTACGGGACCGCTTCATATTGGCGGAGTTAGAACCGCATTGTACAACTATCTGTTTGCACGCCACAATGGCGGACAGATGATTCTCCGAATCGAAGATACCGACCAGACCCGCTATGTTGAGGGTGCCGAGGAATACATTATGAATTCGCTCGAATGGTGCGGCATCAAGTTCGATGAGGGTATCCGCGAAGGCGGAAAATACGGTCCATACCGCCAGAGCGACCGTAAGGACATCTATGCAAAGTACGCACAGATACTCATCGACAATGGTAGCGTCTATATGGCTTTCGATACACCTGATGAGTTGAATGAGCTCCGTGCTGCAGCCGAGAAGGAAGGCAAAACCTTCATCTACAATTTCTCGACACGCATGAGCCTGCGCAACAGCCTCTCGCTGAGCAAGGAAGAAGTTGACGAGTTGCTGAAAAACGGCACTCCATACGTTCTGCGTTTCAAGGTTCCAGAAAACCGCGTGCTCGAAACCCACGATGAAATCCGTGGCGACATCACATTCAACACCAAGGAAATGGACGACAAGGTGCTGATGAAGACAGATGGCTTGCCAACTTACCACCTCGCAAACATCGTTGATGACCATTTGATGGAAATAACCCATGTCATCCGTGGCGAGGAATGGTTGCCATCGTTGCCGTTGCATATACTTTTGTATGAGGCATTTGGTTGGGAACATCCGAAGTTTGCGCACTTGCCGCTGATTCTCAAGCCTAGCGGAAAGGGCAAGCTCAGCAAGCGCGACGGCGACCAGCTCGGTTTCCCTGTTTTCCCGATGCAGTTCAACAACAACGGCGAAATGTGCAAGGGCTACCGCGAAGACGGATATTTCCCCGAGGCTTTCATCAATATGCTGGCACTTTTGGGCTGGAATCCTGGTACCGAGCAGGAAATCTTCTCGATGGACGAACTGATAAAGGAATTTACTATTGAGCGCGTTGGCAAGAGCGGAAGCCGTTTCGACCCTGACAAGACAAAGTGGTTCAACCACCAGTACATAATGAAGAAGTCGGCAGAGGAAGTTGCCGAACTTTTCCGCAAGGACTTGGACGCTCGCGGCATTGACTACTCGAAGTTCGACATAGTACGCATCTGCGAACTTATGAAGGAACGTATTTCGTTCATCCACGAAATGTGGGACGAAACCCGCTTCTTCTTCGAGACGCCTACCCAGTTCGACGAAAAGTTCAAGAAGAAAGCCTGCAAGGAAGACACTGCCGAGGTTCTCGAGACATTGATTACCATTCTGGACAAGTGTCCCGACTTCAAACCCGAAACCACAGAAGGCGCTGTAAAGGCTTGGATAGAAGGCAACGAATGGGGATTTGGCAAGGTTATGTCGCCTTTCCGTCTGGCTATCGTTGGCGAAGGCAAAGGTCCTAGCGTTTTCGATATGATTGAAGTCATCGGTAAGGACGAAACCTTGAAGAGAATACAAAATTTAGTAAAGGAACTGAAGGCTTAATTATTTATATATAAGCAATTTATTTGCCGAAAGGCAGAAATTTTCAATATACAAAAGGCGGATGTGCAATAAATCCGCCTTTTGTGCGTTATTGTGATATACAAAACATACTAAATTTAATTTTTTAACCTTTGGATATTTATTAAGAATAATTTTTTATTTTTGTAGCCGATATGATGATGGAATAGAGTTGTTGATATAATATGTTTAATCATTCCGGAGAAGGTTCTGCGCTTTGGAGAGAAAAGGAAAGACAGGCAAGTTTGATTTTTTATTCGTATAACATTAAATTTTAGGAGATTAGTTTTATGAGAAAACCATTTTGGTTATTGGGAGTTGCCGCATTAATGGCAACGTTAGTTTCGTGCAATCGCAATGCAAAGACAGAACCAGCAGTTTATGAATTGGAAGTGTATAAGACGCAGGAAGTATTAGTAAACGCAGAAGACAGAGGGGGAAGGTACGGCAGAACGCTTCCTGCGGATCTTTGGGATGCCGATGGCAAGGATGTGCTTGTGTTTCTAGTCAATGACAAAGAGCAGTACTACGATTTGGAAACGGGCAAGAAAATATCGGATGTTGGTAAGCCGGCAGAAGCTACGATGCCTTTAGATACCAATAAGACATTTAAACTTCAACTGGCTTCTGGCAACGAGAAGCTCTGGACAGAGATAAATCCTTACAACGAGAATAATGAGGTGCAGGTAAGTCTCGAATACGACATGACTAACGACGTATATTGGGGCGGTATAAGCTATGATTTCCAATACTATGGCGAAACACTTCACACGCTTGTCCTTACCGATAAGGATTTGAACTATTTGGGTGAAATCTATAATGCTGTGTGGCCGTGGTTCTCGAATGGCAGAATACTGGTCAACATTGAACCTGTCAACGACTCTATAGTAAAGGTGAACTACTTGAAACTGACAAAGACAGACCGCGACTACAAGGAGTACATCGATTCGTGCCGTGCAGACCTTGAGAAAAAGTATAAGGATTGGGAAGAATACAAGGAAAATAATTCTCCGGAAAATAGTCCGCTCATCGGATTAGTAAAGCCTGAGGCCGACAGAATATATAAGGTGCTTGCCTTTTATTGCAAGGACGAAATTTCTGATGGTGACAGAATGGTTATCGATTCGCTGCTTGTCAACAATAAAGTTGTTGAACACGCACCTATATACCTTGTAGTTTCTGCTGACAATGAAGAAGCTGCCGCTGCGTATGTCAAGAAAAATGGTCTCGACTGTTTCAGTAAGATTGTGTTCGACACCGAAGGCATAGCAAAGACAGATGCTGGACAAGACAATCCGCGCTTTATCAGGGTGGAAGATGGCCTTATAACCACCGACACTGTATATAACACAGAAGACCTATGTAAGAAAATGTTCCCGAGACTGTTTGGAGAAGGCGAATTTACCCGTTATTACTACGATGAGGAATATGGTGGTTTAATTGTGGGTGTTGATTATAATATTACTTTTGGACAAAATTAATGAAATAACGAAAAAGGCTGCGATTGCAGCCTTTTTTTGTTTTGAGGGGGATTGCAGATCCCTTTCGCTGCCGCGGGCGTCCTTGCAAAAAAGGAAACTTGTTTCACTGCGTTTCCTGTTTTTGTTTTCTGCAATTCCTTTTGAATGCTGTCTGCTAAAATTCCACCACAAAGCCTAATGTATCATATTGTATATTACAACGAAACGAGTGCCTAATTTTTTGAAAAAATATAATAACCTCGGAGAGGTTACATATATTTAGAACAGAATGTTCGTTTCGGAAGCGCTGGCGCATGTTTTTGCAGCATAGCAATGCAAAAACTGTGACAGCGCATAATCTAATGGACAACAATTAATTAAAATAATAAAGTGTTGTGAAAAAGGGGGGATTGCAGATCCCTGGCGCTGCCGCGGGCGTCCTTGCAAAAAAAAATAGAAAACTTGTTTCACTGCGTTTTCATTTTTGTTTTCTGCAATTCCTTTTGAATGCTTGCATTCAAGGATTTGCAGAAAACAAAAATAGCGAAGCTTTTGCTTCGCTATTTTTTGCGGAGAGAGGGGGATTCGAACCCCCGGTACCGGTAACCCAGTACGTCAGTTTAGCAAACTGGTGGTTTCAGCCACTCACCCACCTCTCCGTGCTAAAATCTGAACATCTCCTCAAAGCGGAAATGCGGGTGCAAAGATATATGTTTTTTTGAATAACACAAAAATTATTTCTGAAAATATTTTTATATGTAAAAGTTCGTCAGGAATTAAAAATGACTATATTTGCAGTCTTATAAAAGAATGTAGATATGGAGTGCAGAAAGTTTATAGTAATAATTTCTGTGTTAGTAATGGCGCTGTCCCTCTTTGTGTCATGCAGCGGGTCTAGTTCCGGGAAACGCGAATTGGTTTCGATGTATGGATTAATTAACGGTTCCAACTGGCGAAGCGCCGACCCGACGGCAGTAATAAGTGACAGCAGGATAAAGATGACCGGCATTTCTGGTAATGGTCAAGCAATTATCATAACCTTGAATGCAAAACAGGCAGGCGAATATACATTTACCTCCACCAACGGACACTATGCCGAATTTATTCCCAATATGGCTTCGGGTACTGAGCGTTTTTCTACACTTAACAGCGAGTCGGGGAGCGGATTTGTAAGACTTTCGTCGTTAAATACCGAACTCAAGACTCTTGGTGGCGAATTCGCTTTTTCTGCGTATCGTGCCGATGGCGGTGTTAAGAATGTTACCGAGGGTAAGTTTGTAAATGTGCCATATACATACTACGATTTCGGCGAAGATGTATATACCAATGTTTTCAAATATGGAGCGGGAGGCACTATATGGAGCGCCATCGACATATACGCCAACAAAACCGATACCGCAATGGTGCTGTATGGCGCTTGCGACCGTGCTGTGTCGTGGCAGAGCATAACATTGCAGTTGCCTACAAACATAACTACTGGACGACACGATTTCGGCAACGGAATATCCGCTACTTTCCAGTCGGGATTCTATAGCTTCCCCGCAACCGAAGGCGCTGTTACTGTTACCGAATACAATACAAACACTAAGATTATAAAAGGCACCTTCTTTTTCAACTACCTCGACAACAACAATGCAGTGCAGTCGATTACCGACGGTACATTCGATATTAAATATACAGATTTGACAGTTATTGAATAAATTTAATTAACAAAATAAACATTTTTCACATGAACGAAAAAATATTGAAAGACCTCGCCAAGATAGGCATAACAGGTGTAAAAAAGCTTCATTATAATCCCTCATACGAGGAATTGTTCAAATTCGAAATGGACCCGTCTCTCGAAGGCTTCGACAAAGGCCAGCTTACCGAACTCGACGCTGTAAACGTAATGACTGGTATCTATACCGGCCGTTCGCCTAAGGACAAGTTCATCGTTATGGACGAAAACTCGAAGAACACCGTTTGGTGGACAACCGACGAGTACAAGAACGACAACCACGTTTGCTCGCAGGAGACTTGGAATGTTGTAAAGGACCTTGCAAAGAAGCAACTATGCGACAAGGAATTGTTCGTAGTTGACGCTTTCTGCGGTGCCAACAAGGATACCCGCATGAACGTGCGCTTCATCATGGAAGTTGCATGGCAGGCTCACTTCGTACGCAACATGTTCATCAAGCCGACAGAGGAAGAACTCAAGACTTTCGAACCTAACTTCACAGTTTACACAGCTTCGAAGGCAAAGGTTGAAAACTACAAGGAACTTGGTCTCAACAGCGAAACTGCAGTAGTATTCAACATCACTAGCCGCGAGCAGGTTATCCTCAACACTTGGTATGGTGGCGAAATGAAGAAGGGTATGTTCTCGATGATGAACTACTACCTTCCATTGCAAGGTATTGCTGCAATGCACTGCTCGGCAAACACCGACATGCAGGGCAAGCACACCGCTATTTTCTTCGGATTGAGCGGTACTGGCAAGACCACCCTTTCGACCGACCCGAAGCGTCTGCTCATCGGTGACGACGAACACGGCTGGGACGATGACGGCGTTTTCAACTTCGAAGGCGGCTGCTACGCAAAGGTTATCAACCTCGACAAGGACAGCGAACCCGACATCTACAACGCTATCCGTCGCAATGCACTTCTTGAGAACGTTACTGTTGACGAAAAGGGCAAAATCAATTTCGCCGACAAGAGCGTTACCGAAAATACCCGCGTAAGCTACCCAATCGACCATATCGAGAAGATCGTTCGTCCGGTAAGCGCAGCTCCGGCAGCCGAGAATGTTATTTTCCTTTCGGCTGATGCATTCGGCGTTCTTCCTCCGGTTTCAATACTTACACCCGAACAGTGCAAGTACTACTTCCTTAGCGGTTTCACAGCTAAGTTGGCGGGAACAGAACGTGGCATTACCGAACCTACTCCAACATTCAGCGCATGCTTCGGACAGGCATTCCTCGAATTGCATCCTACAAAGTATGCTGAAGAATTGGTAAAGCGCATGGAAAAGAGCAATGCAAAGGCTTATTTGGTTAACACTGGTTGGAACGGTACTGGCAAGCGTATCTCGATTAAGGATACCCGTGGAATCATCGATGCAATCCTCGACGGTTCAATTCTGACCGCACCAACAAAGAAGATTCCGTACTTCGATTTCGAAGTTCCGACTGCATTGCCAGGTGTAGACCCAAAGATTCTCGATCCGCGCGACACCTACGCAACTGCCAACGAGTGGGAAGTTAAGGCCCGCGACCTTGCAGAACGCTTCATCAAGAACTTTGTTAAGTTCACAAGCAACCCAGCAGGCAAGAAGTTGGTCGAAGCAGGTCCAAAGCTATAATTAGGATTTAGACATTTTACAGAATAAAAAAGTTCCGCCATTCGACGGAACTTTTTTATTATCAATTATCAATTGTACATTATCAATTGTTATTTGTCCATTTCTCCCTTTCTTCTCTGCTTGGCGCTTTGCCGTGCCATTTGTAGTCGCCTTCGATTTCGGGAACGCCTTTGCCCATGGTTGTGTTGGCGATGAGGACTTTTGGCTTGTTGCCAGACATACTGTCAAAAGTGCTGACAAGTTCCTCGATGCTGTTGCCGTTGCATTCGTAAACATCCCAACCGAACGATGCCCATTTTTCGCGCAGAGGTTCTAGTCCCATTACCGATTCGTTTGGTCCGTCGATTTGCAGGCGGTTGCGGTCGACTATGGCTATGATGTTGTTTAGCTTGTGATGTGCGGCGCTCATTGCAGCTTCCCACACTTCGCCTTCCTGGATTTCGCCGTCGCCGCATACGCAGAAAATCTTGCGCGAGCAACCGTCAACCTTGTCGGAAAGAGCCATTCCTACGCATACCGACAAACCTTGACCGAGTGAACCCGATGCCGATTCTACTCCTGGCAATCCCGAAGCTAATGATGGGTGTCCCTGCAGACGACCGCCAATCTTGCGCAGAGTCAGAAGTTCCTCTTTCGGGAAGTATCCTGCATTGGCAAGTGTGGCATAAAGTACTGGAGCAGTGTGACCTATCGAGAGTATAAGTTTGTCGCGGGTGGGCATCTGCGGATTGTTAGGGTCGTGCTTCATGGTGTGGAAGTAGAGGACGGTGAAAATGTCGGCAAGGTCGAGCGAGCCGCCGATGTGTCCCGAGCCGGCTTCGCACAGCGAGTCTATGATGTCGCGACGTATCGTGGCGGCTATGCCTTCGAGTCGCTTCAGTTCATTGGTCTCCATCAGTGGATAGGGTATTTTATGTTGGTCTTTATGATGTATGCCTCCGGATATTTTGGCAATAGGTCTTTCATCAGCACCAAAGCCTCGAAACGTGTCATAAAGTCGCCGACGTGCACTTCGAAGTTCGGTTCGACGAAAGTTACGTATGCTTCGTGGTCGTCGTTGCTGCATGCAGAGCGAATGGCGTTGGCTCGTCCACGTGCATCCTGTGTGTTCTGTGCAAAAACTTTCACGCGGTAGCCGGGGAATCCATCACGCTTCTTGTTGAGGCCTACGCAGGTTTCCATGAAGTTCTTCAGTGCGGCGTCCTGTTCAACTTTTACCTTCCCGTTGTAGCACGAGTCGCTGAAGTATTTTATGCGTGAAGGGGTTATGTTCTGTCCCATCATTTGCAATGAGCAGAAGGCTATTATGAATATTATCACGAACTTTTTCATCGAAGACAAATTTTTGCAAAGGTATTAAAAAAACTTGAATCTGCTTAAATTCTCCTGATGTTCCACTTTTATTTTTTTCGACACGATAAACTTCGAAACCTTCACATATCCCGAAAGCTTTAGGGTTGTGCTACCTTTTGTAAATGCGTTTTTCAGTGCTATGGGGTCCTTTACGATGTCCTTGAACGAAGCGTCGTAGTTTATCTGGTAGGCGTTGTTCGACTTCGGGTTGATGTGGATTCGCTCCCTTTTGTTGAGGCAGCCGATTGGAATGTCGTTTACGCTGACATCGAGTTTTATGCCCTTTATGTTGAACCCGAACGAGTTGGGGTTGTCAACTGGGATTTTTCCGCTTATGCTTATTCCGCTTAAACTTAAGTTGTTTACTTTTACGTCTTTAGGCGTGCCGACGCTTACCTCCTGGATTGCACACGAGTTCATTCCAACTATTGCCACCGAAAGGGCCAGCAGTAATATTGTTATTCTAGTTTTCATCGTTACAATTTTTTGCAAATGTAAGGAAAAGATTCGATGATTTGATAATTTGAAGATTCAAAAATTAAACCACATTTTTGTATAATTGTCAATTGTTAATTGTCAATTATCAATTTTTTATTACCTTTGAGGTCGAAAAAAAATATAAGTTATGGCACGAAGCGAAGAAATAAGCAACAACCTTAATATTATCGGTAGTGAAACCACTATCGTGGGTAATATTGTTTCGCAAGGCGATGTGAGGTTCGATGGAACATTAGAAGGAAATCTTACAACTCAGTCAAAACTGGTAATAGGCACTACCGGTAGGATTACTGGGGAAATAAAATGTAGGGATTGTGAGGTTGCCGGTACAGTACGAGGCAAGATAAAAGTGGAAAACCTGCTGATGCTCAAAGCTACTGCAGTGGTCGAAGGGGAGATAAAAACCTCGAAGTTGGCCATCGAGCCCAATGCTGTATTCTCAGGCACATGCAGCATGAGTACCGCCGAACCGCAGGTCGAAGAACAGTATAATGGATAGCAAGGAAAAGGGCGACAAGTTCAATTCCGGTCTTGGTAAGTGGGCGCGATACACGTCGCTGGCCTTCGAGATGGGAATTGTGATTTTTGCCGGTGCTTTCGGCGGACTTAAGCTCGACGAGTATTTCGGTACCGAAAAGCCGTGGTTCACGGTGGCATTGTCGCTTTTTGCAGTTTTCGCATCTATATATATAGTAGTAAAAGGTGTTAAGAATGAAAAATGATTCATTAGTCGGAGTTTTGACAAAACTTGCAATTTTCGGCATCGGTCTGTTTGCCGTACATTTTTTGCTTGCTCGCGCCTTTCCCGTTTGTGCCGCCGAGGGAATATACGAGGCACATCTTTTCCTTTTTGTGCTGACGGTAGCTGTCGTTCTAGTGCTGAAATTCATTTTTCGGAAGATGACGCAGAAACAAGGACTTTTCGGCTATGCGTTCATGGCTTCGAGTTTGGTTAAGATGGCTTTGTGCGTAGTATTCCTTATTCCTATAATAAGAAGTGATGCCGATTATCGCATTGCATACGTCGTGCAGTTTTTTGTTTTGTATTTTGCATACCTCGTTATGGAAGTCGTGCTGGTCGCCAAGTTGCTGAAGGCATCGCAGGAATCCTAAATCATCAAATCTTTGAACTTTGAACTTTCTTAAAACAAAATACAATAATTGTCGTATAATATTTAGAGTTTATTATTAATAGGAAATAGTCATGGAAGAAGAAAAGACTAGATATTCGCAGGAAGAACTTGAGGAATTCAAGGAAATAATTCTCAAGAAGTTGGAACGTGCACAGGCTGATTTCGACTTGTACAAGAGTATGCTCACCAAGGAAGACATGAATGACATTGATGATACTTCGCCAACTTTCAAGGTTTTGGAAGAAGGGCAGAATGTATTGTCGAAAGAGGAGATTGGACGTATTGCACAGCGTCAGCTTAAGTTCATACAGAACCTTCAGGCAGCGCTTTTCAGAATTGAAATTGGCACCTACGGCATTTGCCGCAAGACGGGCAAGTTGATTCCAAAAGAGAGACTTCGCGCAGTACCTCATGCAACGCTATGCGTCGAAGCAAAGCAAAACAGATAAAAAAAAGACCGCTAAGGTCTTTTTTTTGTTTCTATGGCTTCGCCGTTTGAAAGTTTAGATGCCTGCGGCGTTTCTGTGGCTAAAGCCGTTTCACGCTGGCGCTGTTTCAATGGCTTCGCCGTTTCTGGATTGGGGCCTTTCAGTCTTTTAGCCTTTTAGCCCCATTTGCATCTTGTCAGCCAACCTAGAAACTTAGAAACCTAGAAACCTAGAAACTCATCTCTGTTATTTTTCATAAAAATTTTGTTCACCCTAATTCATTATTTCTTACATTTGCCAATCGAAAAAAATTTAAAAACAAAATATCATGTATAACGATTTTCAAGCTTATCTACAGAAGGAAATAGCTGGTATCAGAGAGGCCGGCTTGTACAAGAACGAACGAATAATAGCATCGCCGCAGGGTGGTGAAATCACATTGCAGGACGGAACCAAGGTTCTCAATTTCTGCGCAAACAACTACCTCGGCCTCGCCAACAATCCACAGCTCATCGCTGCAGCAAAGGAAGCCATGGATACTCACGGCTACGGTATGGCATCGGTAAGGTTCATCTGCGGTTGCTCCGACCTCCACAAGGCTCTCGAAAAGAAGATTGCAGAATTTTTCGGTACCGAGGACACTATCCTCTATGCAGCTTGCTTCGACGCTAACGGCGGTGTTTTCGAACCATTGCTAGGCGAAGACGATGCTATCATCTCCGACTCGTTGAACCACGCTTCAATTATCGACGGTGTTCGTCTGTGCAAGGCTCAGCGTTTCCGCTATGCAAACGCCGACATGGCCGACCTCGAAGAAAAACTCAAGGAAGCACAGAAGTGCCGTTTCCGCCTCATTGCTACCGACGGTGTATTCTCGATGGACGGCAACGTTTGCCCTCTTGACAAGATTTACGAACTCGCAAACAAGTACAATGCAATGGTAATGGTTGACGAATCGCACTCGGCAGGTGTTGTCGGAAAGACTGGCCGCGGTGTTACCGAACGCTACAACCTCCGTGGAAAGATTGAAATCCTTACCGGTACTCTCGGAAAGGCATTCGGCGGTGCAGTTGGTGGATTCACAACAGGTAAGCGCGAAATCATCGAAATGCTTCGTCAGCGTTCGCGTCCATATTTGTTCTCCAACTCTATTCCTCCTATGGTAGCCGCTGCTGGCTGCAAGATGGTTGACATCATGTCGAGCACCAACGAGTTGCAGGACAAGCTTCACAGCAACACCGACTACTTCGTTGCAAAGATGAAGGCTGCTGGCTTCGACATCAAGCCAACCGAATCGGCAATCTGCGCAGTAATGCTCTACGACGCAAAACTTTCGCAGGATATGGCTGCAAAACTTCAGGAAGAAGGCATCTATGTAACTGGCTTCTACTATCCTGTAGTTCCGAAGGGACAGGCTCGTATCCGCGTTCAGATTTCGGCAGCACACGAAATCGCCCACCTCGACAAGTGCATCGCAGCATTCACCAAGGTCGGCAAGGAACTCGGCGTTATCAAGTAAAAAACGACAAAATTTATAATAGGAAAGTCGGGGCGAAAGTTCCGATTTTTTTTTTGTTGTGTAACACATTGTATTTTAAAGTCTTAAAAAAATCTTTTCAAAAACTTTAAAAAAAGTTGCAGTTTTCAAAAAAGAAAATGTAAATTTGTGGTCTTACAATAAAATTCATAATTGGAATATGAAGAAATATGT
>JAEEGL010685281.1_pt1 | contig 12294 bp, 16 predicted proteins | sample 9134231 | NCBI WGS metagenome assembly JAEEGL01 (sample SAMN16246548, study PRJNA631951) | gut metagenome | biome: gut microbiome; feature: rumen; material: fiber-attached | host: Bos | place: Iran: Karaj | collected 2018-10 | reverse complement strand
CTTTTTTGACTAAAGACATATAAGTTCTCCTTGAGACTTAATTATAACATAGTTTAAACCAGTTGATAAATACTAACTTTTCTGGTATGATAAGCATAAGCATTAATCAAGGATAAATATGGCACACATCAATAGAAGATTTATAGACAAACACTGGCTAGTGTTTTTAATTCGCGGCGGATTCGCGGCAGTTTTCGGCGCGCTGGCATTATTTGGGATGATGGAAGTTTCCCAAGTGATCGTACTTGTTTCAATCTTCCTTCTATTTATGGGGATCGTAGATTCTGTAAGTGCTCTTTATGCATCTACCAAAAAACACGGTTGGTTTAACTCTGTAGTTGACGCCGTTATCGATATTGCAGCTGCTGTGGCTCTCCTGCTTTGGGGCAAAGACGACCTTACCTTCTGCACTGTCACCCTAGCAGTCTACACCGTAGCTTCTGGTCTTATCGATATCTTCCATGGTTTCCTCTCAACTGTGGATCCTACCGATCGCTTCATTCGTATCCTTGTTGGTTCAGTAGGTTGTGTGCTTGGCATAGTAATCCTCAACGCTGGCAACTTCGAAATCTCAACCTTTATCCGTTTCTTTGGTGCATATCTCCTTGTCGTAGGTATTACTAGCCTAATCTACGGCGTCCATAACCGTGCCCAAAACATCGAAGATAAGGTTGCCAGAAAAGAATCTAGAAAAAAGAAATAGTATTTATCTTTAGTATGGTATAATAATAAGCATGAAAAGGTCATGCTTATTATTTATTTCGGGTGCCTGTTTGCCATTTCTCGCATCTGCCCCAGTTTTTGCAGCAAACCCAGACTCTACTGAGTTTTCTGTAGAAGTAAAACCATATCTAAATGTAACTTTGTCTGATGCGGACATTCATCTTCCTATCACGCCGTCTAGCACTGGTGCCTTTGGCTCTGCCGACTTCTCTGCCTCTGCTTCCACTAACTCTGCATTAGGCTATTCTTTGAACCTTTCTTATTTAGATGAAAATGATAATCCAAGCACAGACCTTATTTCTAATACCATAAACGTGAATGACGGATCTTTCCCGACTATTCCAACCTTCACAACAAATGACGAGCTTACTAGTGAAGCCTTTGCCGCTTCTACTTCAGAAGATCATCTAAATCACTGGGCTATTTCTGTGAATGATACTGCTCACTACAAAAAAGCAGTACAAGGTACGACTATCGCATCAAGCAACGGCCCAATCGCTGATGATGAAACTACCATTAACCTTGCCACCAAGCTAGACCTTCGTACTGTGCCGGGTTCTTATTCTGTGGTGATGAACTTCCAGGTTGTGGCAAATCCAGATGTCCCTGATAATAATCCAATTAATCAAGCCATGGGCGACGCTGGCAAAACCCCAGAGACTATTGGTGACAAGCAGTATTACAAAATGCAGGATATGACTTCGTCTATTTGTAATTCTATTACTACTCCAACTGCTGCAGATTATAGTGATACCCCAGAGGCACAGCTAGTAGATATTCGCGATGGCAAACTCTATTGGGTCGCAAAACTAAAAGATGGTAACTGTTGGATGACACAAAACCTCGATTTGAATCTAGAAGCGACCCCAACAAATGTAGCTACACTCACATCTGAGAATACAGACCTAAACGCATATGGTTCTAATGGTTATGATTCTAGCAATGGTTACAGCCAAGCAAATGGTGTTATTACTTGGACCCCAGAGCGTTCAACGGTCCCAACGTCTCAAATTGCATCTGCTGGCGTCATCTCTGGTTATGAAGAAGACAATAATAACCCCTACTCAGTGGATGTGGGCAATTGGTATCACACAGATACTTGGTATGCTTCTAATGACTGTTATTCATCTTCGGATTGCAACTACTTAAGCGGAAATACGAATAATAAATTTTCACAGACTGCCTATCCAAATAATGGTGCTCATGGCCACGTAGGTAACTATTACAACTGGTCTGCAGCTGTAGCTTCCAACAACACTTCTAGTTATACACAATCAACCGATGGCAATCTCGCGAACAACCCACAGAACTCAATTTGCCCTGCTGGTTGGAGATTACCAATAAGCACAAGTACCTCCTATCTATCTGACAATGAGTTTTATAATATGCTTCGTGAATATAATGTTTGGAGTGACTATTCGTTAATCTCCGCTTCACCTGTATACTTTATCCGTAGTGGCTATATTTATCCAGGCTCTCTACAAAATGCAGGTTACCGTGGTGAGCTTTGGTCTAGTACGGTGATTTCCGATAGCTATGCACATGACCATTACTTTTACGATTCCACTATCAATCCTGGCTATGAGCAAGTTAGATATTATGGGCTTCCTGTTCGTTGTATTTCTAAATAATTAGTTTATACGTGGCGAATCTTTTTGCGAGTAGATTCTACTAGTTTGTTTAGCTGGTATTTTACTGGGCTTAATATCAAATCGTGAGCCGGGGTGTATTTTAGCTCGTCACAGCCGAATGAACGTTTGAATTCAGATACGCCATAGAATCTGTGCGAGGTTTCATCTAGGCCCACAATTCCCCATAGGTTGTAGCGGATGATCCCGCGCTTCCTGGCTTCTCGCATCGCTTCCATATGAAGAAGTGGTGCAGCAGAGTACTTGGTGCCAAGTTCAGATGATACACCGTAATGATAGCTAGCCTCAGGACCGTAGAAAATGATAAAGTTTTGTGCCAGTATTTCTCCGTCTTTCTTGGCGGTATAGATTAATACTTCGTTGTTCTTCGCAAAGGCTTCAAACTGCTTCTTTAGGAAGCTCTCCGAAAAAGCCACATATTTTTGGCGTTCAGCATGCTTTTTCTCGAGTTTACAAAATTCATCAATAGAGTTTTTGGAAGCGTCTGCATAAATCTCGATATCATTTTTTTCGGCCTTACGAAGTTTCCTGCGGAATCCTTGCGAGGCACCAGCCAAAATCTCTTCTTCAGATTTAGTAAGGTCTAGCACGCCAGCATATTCCACCGATAGATACATCGGTGCCTTCTTTAGTTCCATTTCTTTCATCAGGGCGAGTGATTTATCAGAAAGCTCAAGCTGTGGCCTTACGCGCACAAATACACAGCGATGTTTAGTGCCTTCAGTCTTAATATCATCAAACACGGTCTGAACAAGTTTTTTATTTTTCCAGTCGATAATTGGGCCACCAGCAATCGCCATATATGTACCGCGCTTAGCAGTTTCTACTACGCCGGCATAGGCACCAACGATAACATCATTTTCCATCACAAGACGGCGAACAACTTTTTTGCCACGCAGGATATGAAATTCGTAAAAATCCCAGGACTGCAAAAAATTCGTCTCCAAATTAGAAGTTATAAACTTGTCCCATTCTTCGCGGGAAGTCGCATCAACTATGTTCATAGGTGCCTCTTTTTCTTGCGGGCTTTTTCTACCACTAAATTCTTTAAATATTTAACCTTTGAAATCACTAAATCGTGCGCTGGTACATATTCTACGACGTTGTCCGAAAAGCCTGTCTTAAAGGTAGTTACACCAGCATAGCGGTGATTTGGTTGTCCAGCAGGCGCGATACCCCAGAGGTTGAATCTTTCGTACCCTGCAGCTTTAAGATCGCGAATCGCTTGCCAAAGTAAAGCATATGCCCCTGGCATTTTGCGGTTTAGTTCAGTAGAAGCGGCTTCATAGTAATCGGCTTCCTTACCACTACCAAGAATTAAGCCGTAGGCAATCTTTTCGCCCTCTTCGGTTTCGGCTACATAGATATTAATCTTGCCAGCAAAGGCTTCCCTCTCGGCGAGTAAAACTTTTTCACTTGGTGGAATAAAGTTTTGCCTATGTGCGGTTTTAACCTGCTCGGCATGGAACTCTTTAAAGAGTTCTTCAGAATCGCCAGAAATGACTTTAATCCCCATCTTGTCTGCGCGGCGTACCTCGTAACGGGTCTGTCTTCGCATATTAGCCAAGATTTCATCTTCAGATTTGGTAAGATCTACCATTACAGTGTGTTCTGCGGCAAGATGCATTGGGGATTTCTTAAAGCCGAGATCAGAGAGGAGTTTTAGATTCTCTGGAGTAGCAAGAAGTTGTGGGCGGATTCTAATAAACCCACATTTCTCTGCCTTGGCGACTTCAGAAATTCTAGAAATTACAGCTTTGACCTGTTTTTTATCTTTCCAGTCAATCAAGGGGCCGCATGGAATCTCTAGATACCAGCCGCGTTTGGCTTTTCTGACAATCATGAGAGCGCGTCCGATTTTGCCGAAATCCTCTGTTATTACGGTTTCACCAAGTAGCTCATTCATCTTGCCATATTCTGGAGATTGCAAGATATTTGCTTCCGGATACTTCTTAATGACTTCATCCCACTCCATTAGTCTTTCTCCACATATTTGTTAATAATCTTGAGCGCTGGTTGTAATTCTTCTTCGGTGTAGAATGTCGGCACGTTAATAATCTTGCTGGCCACTTCTACGGCTACTGGGCAGGATTCTTCAGGAAATTCTACCTGTTCATAATATCTAGCTGGAGAAACTGGTTTCTCGTACCAAAAACCGTCAAAATAGTAGCCGGCTTCGCGAAGTTTCTTCAAAAGTTCTTCGCGGCTACCTACTAGGAAGAAATTACGAATTGGGCCTTCGTCCTTTAATTCTTGAATTTGGGTCAGTGCTAATCTTGCTTCAAACTTAGAAATCTTACGATTCATCTCGAGTTTGTTATCTGCAGAACGTTGTACTTGGTGAGTAAAAACGAGAAACTTCATAAATGCTCCGCCGAGGTGGATTCTAGTAAGCCCGCGGCTGATTGCGCCAAACAAAGGATAAAATCTCTCACGGAATTTGTCGGCAAATCTTGGGTTCATTCTAGGATCGGCAAACTTTGGCGCTTTGTCACGGAAAATTACTGCGCCACCAGAAATCGTATCGATAGACTTGTCCTTGCCAAATGACAAAGCGGTAGCCACGCCAACTGTGCCAGCTTCCCTGCCGTCTTCGTAATTCATGCCAGTACAGTGTGCGAGATCCTCAATGATTTTGAGCCCGTTTTCTTCTGCAAATTTTTCAATCGACTTGATATCTACAGGATTACCAAGTGTGTTTTGGATAATGATGCCCTCGGCCGGCAAAACTGCTTTTAAGGTCTTGGTATTAAAATTCAGAGTCTCTTTAGAAATATCGGCAAAAACTGGCTCCATGCCGGCAGCTTTTACAGCTTCAACTACAGCGTAGCAAGTAAAACCGTTAATAATGATGCGGTCTCCCTTTTCGAAGTTAGCTCTAAGCGCCAAAGCTAGAGCGGAGCGTCCATTCTTTGTGATAATCGTACGAGCACCTTCGTACCTCTTGTTGAGATAATCTTTCAAATCTTCAACATCGCTTTTGCGACCAACCGCAAACGTGTGTTTTAAACGCTCTTTTCTAGAATAATTTGCCGCCGAACCTAAAAAGTATAATTTTTTCATCACTTGTACCTCTTAATTAACGCTGTAAGAACTCTAGCTAGTTCATCCGGGCTAGAAATGTATGGAGCGTGAGTCCAGTTAGCATAAAACTTCAGTTCAGACTCTGGCAAAAGCTCATCCATTTTTTTGGCGTGGCGTGGAGGTGTGATAGTGTCTTTTTCGCCCCAAAGAATCGTGGTAGGGGTAGTAACTTTAGAAATGTCTAAGTCTTTATCGGACTCAAGCATATTAGTAAGAGTCTTTTTCATGTTTTCTGGAGCCTTGGAATAGTCGGTAGAACCAGTGAGTTTATGGAAAACCTTGTTGATAAGGGGTAGTTTCTTCAAAGGTTTACCAGCTTTGGCTAGAATAGTTACCACCTTTTTCTTAGTGGTAGGTTCATAAATACCAGCTGCATCAAGAAGAACTAAACGTTTTAATTTTGCAGGATTCTTAGAACAAAGATTCAGAAGGATGCGACCACCATTAGAGTGCCCCATCGCAATGGCTCCATCTGGAATGTTTTGGTCGGCCCATTTTGTGTAGTCCTCAATCGTAAAGACCTTCTTGCTTTCTTCGGTAAGGCCTGGCACGTTCAGCATCTTTACGTTGATGCCATTCTCGCGGAGTAAACTTAAAGTCTTTTTCCAAGGTTCTACAGTGTAAGTCCAGCCATGAATAATATAAAGATCAGCCATTTATGAGTCTAGCCCCCAGCTTTTACGCCTGTTTACGGCAGCTTTTTCACGACGGCAAAGCTTCTTGGCATCCTTTGGGTCAGCCAGAAGTTTTTCAATAATCCATTCAAGATATTGTGAGCCTTTAAACACTAAAGTTTCGCGGCCAGTAGTGCGCTTCTCGAGATATTCGAGGGCTTTTCTAGGATCGGTAGTTGCTACTGCAGACACACCAAGCTCTTTAAGCCTTGGTGCGGTATATTTCTTGGTGCGGCGGCCTACGAGCACTACCTTCTCAGGCTTTACTGAAGCGATTAACTCAGCCAACTTCTCATGCTCGTGCTCTTCGATTGAGCCTTGGTCTACGATATCGCCAATCACGAGCCATTTGTGGTCTGCGTGCATACGTTTTGTCATATCAAGAGTAGATTCCATAGAAATAAGGTGAGCATTGTAACTACTATCTACGATATCGATTCCCTTTTTACCCTTAAAGTAAGAGCTACGTCCCGGCGCCATCTTGATGTCTGAAAAATCAGACTTAAATGGGAGTTTTAGTCTCTTCATCAAATCTTGGAGTACTAGTAAATGGAAAGTTAGATCCTTTGGCTCTGGGTGGTTAAAGTGAAAAGTGGTGTCGCCATAGGTAAAATCGGTAGAATCGGCATAAACCACGTATTTTTTGATCTTAGTCTTGTCGATAGGGATAACTTTAGCCTTGATGCCACGAGTTGCGGTCTCCATTGCCTTAGAACCAGCATCAATATATACGAGCTTGCTGGTGTTGGCTGGGAGAGTAGCAAATTCGGCAGTAATTGCTTCGTCCAAAGTCTTAAATCTACCTTCTTCTACCTCTTTTTCGAATTGTACAGCATGCGAAAGCCCGATAGATACCCAGATGGTTACCTCTGGTTTTAGCCATTTAGCAAGAAATTCAGCCTCGTGTGGACGCTCGCCGTCGATTTCTACTACGTAAAACTTCTCTTTATGGCGATAGAAAAAAGATTTAAACGGGGCTACTAAAAATAATCTAATCCAGCGGAGTTTTGACCCCTTAATTCCCTTCATGCCAAGGATATCAAAAGAAACGCCGAAAGCAGAATTTGCGTCATGCGAATAGTGGGCCTTTTTACCCATTTCGTGCTCAACCAGATGAAGCATGGTAGTCTTGCCGGCGGAACCGGTAATAGCGATTACTCTAGGTTGCCATCTCTTGAGAGCGCGGTCTGCAAAGTGGCGAAAATACTTCGCAGCAACGAAGTAAAAACGCTTTTTAAACTTAGCGAAACTCATGAGATAATTATAGTACATCTTGCCAAAATTCGCAAAGTATGCTATAATATATAGATATTGGCCTAATTAGGCCGATTTTTATGTACTTTAACAGATTCGAATTCCATAGTAAAAGGAGGGATATGTATTATGGATATGGAGCACGTTTATTTAGCTGTCATTGCGGGTGGAGAAGGAACACGTTTGTTTCCCTACTCACACCCAGAGAGACCCAAGCAGTTTTGCCCCCTGAATAGTGAAGACACATTCATTCAGGCGACAATCAAAAACTTTGAGCATTTAGGCGTTAAGCCGAGTCATATAGTTATAATTGTAACTAATGACAATCAGAAAAAGCTCGCAGTTGAGCAGACCCTGCCAAAGGGTGTACTCAAACAAAACATTTATCAGATTCCAGCTACTTTCGGGTACGTTGGAGCGATGATTGAGGCCGCAAAATTCATTAAAGCAGAATGCGACAAAGAAGCAATCATCATTAATACGCCGTCAGATCAGTTTTTAGAGGTAGACGAAGTTTTCGAAACTATCTTTAAGAATGCACTTTCTGCGGCAGAGACAGGCAAAGCTGTGGTTATCGGCGCTGAGGTTCAGGACGAAGTTGTAGCTTCTGGACTCGGACACGCAGTCTATGACGTTAATGACACTTCGGATTGTCCGGCCGTTGTCGAGATTATCGAAAAACCTGACATCGAACAAGCAAAAGCTTTGCTTCGTCGCCAGGACTCGGCGGCAAATACCGGTATTAATATCTGGAGTGTTGATCATGTCTTAGGAATGATCGAGAAGATGGGTATTGACTACAGCGATGGTTCTTTAAAGACGGATGATTTCCTGAAGTCTTTTATGCCTGAGCTTTGCATTTCAACCGGTCGCTATACCTGGCATGATTGTGGAACTTTGGAAAGTCTCTACGGTATTTCCAAGAAAGGTCCTAGACACGCCAATGTTAATATCGGTAAAGGCAACAGGGAGAGAAATGAATGCATGAGGTCGCTTTTTATTTGCGATGAAGGATTCAATCTCTTCTGCACTAAGGTTGAAGATGCGGCCGTTGTAGCATCAATGGTTGGCGGTAAGCCCGTGGTTGTGGTTTGTAGCCTCGAGGCTTCACAGACAGTTAAGGCACTTGCTAATAAGTACAAAGATCACGAGGAGTACCTCCTTAATGATTTCTGTCTGAACGCACACGGCAACGACGCGCTCCGCTCGAACGTAGATTATGTTGCAGGATTCGTAAGTGTTGATAACTACGGAGTATCTGTATACGAGAGAAAAGACAAGTATAACAATGCAGTCTTTGATATCTACGTTGCAAAAAAGATGACGGCGTCGAGAACGTCGAATTAATCAAAAACCCCGGGTTTTACCCGGGGTTCTTTTTTTATTACATCTTTATTTCTGCATCTACGCCAGCTGGCAAAGAGAGATTTTGTAAACTCTCGATGGTTTTTGGAGTAGCATTGGAAATATCGATAAGACGCTTGTGAACTTTCATCTCGAAAGCTTCACCACCAGTCTTGTAGACGTGTGGGGACTTTACTACGGTGAAAGTGCTGCGCTTGGTAGGTAGTGGAATTGGGCCACTTACAGATGCGCCAGTGCGGATAGCGGTGTCAACGATTTGACGAGCGCTTTGGTCGATCACACGGTGATCATATGCCTTTAGGCGGATGCGGATTTTTAGTCCTTCTTGTTTTTTGGCTTCTGCCATTTAAAACCTTTCTTGCCTGATAACCTCGAAAGAATGGAGTTTTTCAGACTTGATATTAATTTGTTTGTCCACTAATTATAGCACACTTTTATGAAAATGCAAACCAAGAAAAAAGCCAGGTCAAAGACCTGGCAAAAGAGGTTTAAACCGGTTCGACTGTTTATTCTGCGGCGGCTTCCGCTTCTTTTTCTGCTTTACGTTCCTTGTATTTATTAATAATTGACGGTACAACCATACAAGAGTAAAGAAACGCGACTGCTGTTACTGCTCCAAGAAAGAACCATAAAGATTTCTCAATAACTTTCATACTATACCTCCTTTTAAAGTACAATGCCTAGTGCATATATTATAACATAAACCAAGAAAAAAAGCCAGAAAAAAGCCGAGCAAATGCTCGGCTAGGATTAGGAAGTATTACTGTTCGTTGTTTGTGCTGGCCGCCGCGTTGTCTACTGCATCAGATATCGCCGAAATTTTACAAAGAGCGAGTGCTACTAAGAAAAAAACGATGAATGCGATAATCAAGACAACAATTCCGGCCATCACGAGAAATATTATTAATGTGCTATTCATACTACCACCCCCAAGTATTTAGTATTAAATAAACTAGCGCTGCGAACGCAGCAACGACCCCTACAATCATGAGTGAACAATCTTCCTCACGAGGTTCGTATTGTTTGTAGAACCCGGCTTCTATTTCTTGGCCCCTCTTTTTTAGCCTGGTTCTTGCGACGAACATTTCTATCACTGCTACTATACAGGGCAGCGAAAAGAAAAAACCGAGAACAATCACTGTTACACACACTACACGCATTAGCCCACCTCCTAACCATTAATGTACGATGTTATTTATATATTATACCATGAAAAAGCCGAGCTCTCAAGCTCGGCTTAAATTAGGCTATAAAGATACCAACACTATAATTGCGCCTATTGTAAAGAAGACACATCCCGCCTGTCCAACAATAAAGAGGAATCTGCTATCGTGCATAGTGCGATCACAAGCGTCGATTACTTCTTTAACTCCCACGGCTTTTTTCAATCTGATAGTTTTACTAATATACGAAAGAAAATAAGAAACTATCAGTATAATCCCAAATACGAGAATGCTCCAACCAACTACTAAACTATTCATAGCATCACCTCCTTAAACACTTAGGTCTGTTACCTGCTCCGGGAATGTCAGATGGAAAGTATACCTGCTAGGATCGTAACTGTTGTCAACGACCAAGTATGGTGCGATCGAGTCGTAAATAATCTCGACGGTTACACCTTCAGTGTCGTCAATATAGTCGTCTCCATCGGCGTAAAAGTAAGAAACATCTCCGCGAAGAAAATAGATGCCTGAATCTTTGAGAACTGGCAACAACATGTAGGTATCCTCGTCATCATCATCGTCGTCATCCTCATCGTCTATTTCATCATCTTCCTCATCCTCTTCTTCCCCTCCCCCCGTGTTTTCACTATCTTTGTTTAACGTATCTTTGATTATTCTTTCCATCTTTTCGAGAGCATCTTCCTGATTTTTATTTGCTCTTTTAAGAATGATACATAAGACAACTATAATACCAACGCCGCAGAAGACAGGTATACCTATTCTTAATACATCCTTAAACCAACCAAACCAATCAAAACTTAGAATTGAGTTTAGATTAAACCAACCAAAATCCATACATCTACCTCCCTGTAATTGTAAAAGTTCAAAGCCTAATAACTATATTATAACATAAAAAAGCCGAGCACACAAGCCCGGCAAAGTAGTTGGTCTAAGTTTCGTATAAAAAAAATTCAATAAAGCTCATCATGGTGTAGTATATCAGTACTAAAACGAACGCAAGATTCTGTTTTAATATTGCCTTTTTCTCTTCCCTTGTTAATCCTATGTATTCCCAGTCATTATCAAATTTCCCTAGCATAAATAAAACGAAAAGCACCAGTATATAGATTAATACGGGTGCATAACGCAGTACATCAAATACCCATTTTGGCATATCATCACCCCCCCATATGTAAAGAACCACCAACTCTATCTATTGTAACATAAAAAAGCCGGGCACTGCCCGGCAAAGTTATTTGGGTGTATTTAAAAACGACATCTCTTCAGCACATTTAAGATGTATTTGGCAAGCATCACTTTTAGACCAAACATAAAGTGGCCATTTCCCTTCTGTATCTGAAGTCAAGTACGCTTTCTTGCGAATCTTGTATGATTCTACATATTCATCCGTAGCATCAAAATCTGTGTTATATAGATTGTCGACTTTTTGCATCCCATTTTTAGTGAGATAAAACAGGCTATCATCATATGATAAAACATAGATATCATCATTCTGGATCGGATAAAGATCGGTGACTTTCGTGCGTTTTCGTAACTCTGTCTCAACGATTTTTACTCCTCTACCTTCAAGGAAAAACGGAAATCTATATAAAAACGCCAATGCTATACCGACAACAGATAATACGGCAACTATTTTTAAAAATTTACCTAACCTTTTATGGTAGCCGTCCATGTCTTTTATGTAGCCATCTTCATCTAGTTCTTCTGTTTCTGAAGAAAACCAGACACCGGCAAGTATTAAACATATTAACAAAATTATCCAAATAACAATTATAACTATCTGCACTATTCCCATTTGTCCACCTCCAAATTGTAAATTTACACCCAATAAAATTATTATACAACAAAAAGCCCCTCCAGTAAAGGAGGGGCCTTAAGTATCAGATAATTAGATTATTTGATAACCTTGGTGATAACACCAGAACCTACGGTTTTGCCACCTTCACGGATAGCGAAACGGTCGTTGTTGTTCATTGCTACTGGAGCAAGGAGTTTAACGTTGAAGGTTACTTGGTCACCAGGCATGACGATTTCTTTGTCAGCTGGAAGTTCGACTTCACCAGTAACATCCGTAGTACGGAAGTAGAATTGTGGCTTGTAACCCTTTGAGAATGGAGTGTGGCGACCACCTTCCTCTTTCTTAAGGATGTAAACTTGTGCCTCAAATTCAGTGTGTGGGGTGATAGAACCTGGCTTTGCAATAACTTGGCCACGTTCGATTTGATCACGCTCAATACCACGAAGGAGAAGACCAGCGTTATCGCCAGCTTGACCTTGGTCGAGAGTCTTGTGGAAGGCCTCAATACCAGTAACAACTGATTTTTGAGTGTCACGAAGACCTACGATTTCAACTTCGTCGTT
>JAEEGL017353796.1_pt1 | contig 12295 bp, 10 predicted proteins | sample 9134231 | NCBI WGS metagenome assembly JAEEGL01 (sample SAMN16246548, study PRJNA631951) | gut metagenome | biome: gut microbiome; feature: rumen; material: fiber-attached | host: Bos | place: Iran: Karaj | collected 2018-10 | reverse complement strand
GCGCCGGTTAAATCATATCCGCCTTTCTTTTCTCCCCAGTTGTTTGCCGGTTGTTGCCAGAATATACCTGTCCAACCTGCTCCTTGTGCCATTTTTGCACTGTAGGTAATCTTGATGCAGTTGTTACCACTTCTTGGACTTTCTGAACATGCTTGGTTAAGTTTCAAATCACCAAAATCTCCCATCCATCCAGAAGGTGCAAAGTGATTATCTTTTGAAGCATTTTCTACATAAACTGCAAATGCTTTAAAAGATGATGATTCCGCTTTTTCTGCTGTTTTTGCTTTAGGTGCTGCAAAAGCTACACCTGCTACGCCAGCCATGAAAACGGTTGCTACTAACAAACTCAATACCTTTCTCATTTTTCTTCTCCTTTATTTATTTTTTTCGTGGATCATACTCAGCATTTGCATCCTTAACGGTTTTATTACTTTCAGGATCTTTCTTCAATATGAGTATTTCCACTCTTCTGTTCAATTCTCTTCCTGCTGCCGTCTTATTTGTTGCAACAGGATATCTTTCTCCCATACCTACCGTAGACATTCTATTTCTGTCGACACCCAACTTCGACAAGTAATTTGCTACGGATCTTGCTCTTCTTTCAGACAAGCCTTGGTTATACTCGTCCGAACCGTAGGCATCGGTATGACCTTCAACACTGATATCGTTCTTGACGTACGAATTCAATATTCTTGCTGCTTCTCTAAGTATCTTATCCGCACTCGGCTTAATATTTGTCTTATCGAAGTCGAAGAGAACCTTAGATGAGAACGACAACTTGAGTCCTCTGTCTGTTGCTTCAACTTTAAGTTCAGGTGTAATTAATCTTACCTGACAAATATTGGATCTTGCTATATTGCCAAACGTATCGCTTACTATTAATTGTGCATCATAAACATCATCGGGCAAATATTTATTTTCAAAATCTTTACCGTTCCATTTAACCGATTCCGGACATTCGCCCAAACCGCTGAATGTATATACAAGTTTAGAATTTTTATCAAGCAATCTGATTTCCCAAGTTGCTATACCGTTTTCATCATATGCCAACGGATACAATGTGGTCTTCTGACCTTTCGAAGGCATTATTACATCCGGATCCAAACTTAAAGAACAAGTAGGTAATGTTTCATCTTTTTCGATTCTCGGTTTGGTTCCGAATTTAAATAATCCTTCAAATATAAGTCTTAAATATGTTCTTACTTCATCAAACGTTCCAAGCTCGTTTCTTGTTGCGGTATCTCCGTCTATTTTCTTTACAACATAATAATCTGTTTTTCTTCCGCCGACATAATCAACACCTGCTATTATACATTTGGTAAATTCTCTTGAAAGTTGGGCATAGTAAACTTCATCGTATGAAGCACCATAATCTCTATGCCAATCGTTTGGTCCCCAAACATCTTTACCATATCCCATTCTGAACTTATAAGGTGCTTTGTTAACAGCTAAATTCGTTTTAAAGAAACCTGTTATTTCTTTTAAGAAAACTTCTTGTGCTGTATATGCCGTTGATAATGTCGCAGGATCTTCACCAACTTCAAAATCATAAACGATTTCATAATCATCAAAGAATACTCTTGTTAAAAATACTAATGTTCCCAAATATCTGTTTGTAGGTAATGCTCCGTATACAGGACAACCCGAATAACTTTCCCATACTATTTCACCATATTCATTTCTGGGAACTTGTCTGTCGGTTCCACCCATATATCTTGTTAATTTAACCTGCGCCGCAAAAGAAAGCAACGCATCTTCTTCCGGATTCAAATTCCAAGGTTCCAAAGTGTTAGGTTCGTACTGATAGAACCATGTGTCCGGGGTAGGATCGTATGTAAATGTAAATGTGAACTCATCCGTCTCTCTGTTATCCCAACCGGTTTGAGCATTTCTCCACCATACCCAGAAAGGTTGATTAGGACCTCTTGCCTGAAGTAAATCCGGTCCCCATTTACTACCTCTTGCCGGCAATGCCTGTAACAAAGGTTTCTGTCTCATATATGCAAAATGACCGGTGAGTTCCGGGGTTATTGCCTGTTGAACGGCAATATCAAATTTTTGTTTATTACCTGCAGATAATCCTTCATATAAGTAACCCATCGAAACTACATCGAACCACAAACTTTTCGGAATCGACAACTTTGCGGCTCCGCCGAAAGCATCACCCATATTTGTTCTGTCTTGTTTTATAAGAAGGTCTGTTCCGTTAGTACCTTGCCCGTCGGGAACATTTCTTTCCGCAACATAATCGTAAGTATATCCTATTCTGAAAGGTCTGAATTTTGCACCAACCTGCAACGTGCTGCCGCTGATATTAAAATCGGTACTTACCTCGGCGGTTCTCATTCTTTCGCCATCTTCGCCGTAAGGTATTTCATGATCTACATAAAAGAAATTTACATTGCTGTTAAATATATTTTTATACTTTAAATAAAAACCTTGTTTATAATCGGTAATAGGCTCACCGTACTGCAATTCAACATTACCGGCTTTTCCTTCCATGTTTAACTGGTACCATTCCGGCATCGGTCTTCCCGTTATCATTAACAAATTGTTAGGACCGGTTTCTGCTTGATAAATATTGAATAAATCTCCTTCATACCCCCAATGGTAATGAAATTGATTTCTGTTATATTGCAATTTTGCCCAATCATTATGAATTTCTGCTTTTGCGGTGTTCCATGAAAATTGTGGAATTATTTGATCGTTATCGAACATTCTGTGAGGATGGTTAACTGTAGTCCAATATCTTGAAGCATAATCGGCTATAAACATTAAACCGAACTGTGCACTTGCCCATGTTGCAGGTTTAAATGCAACATCGAGCCACATTGTTTGGCCCCAATGATCTTTCCAATCCTGGTCTTTTAGGTATCTGTCAGTCGAGTCGTACCTGAAATAATTGTTCATTAAATGAGGAGTCGTGTACCAACCATCGCCTCTTTTATTAAATATACCTTCGAACATTATCTCGGCTCTAACTGCAATATCGTACACATCCAAATATTCAGCGTCGGCAAAACCCGGAGTTTGAGCAAAATCGTTTCTCGGTTCAACAGCAGAACCTATTCCGCTTCCTGCAAATACCAACACCGGTATATATAAAAGAAAAGCAATAATTAAAGTCAGTTTTTTGAAATTCATACTACTCTATTATATTTTTTCAACATTTTAAAGTCAAGTATTTTACATAGTTTTTCAGTCTATTTTTTACTTTGAAATTTTCTGAATATTGTATTGTCTTACTATGTTATTGTTTCTTATTGTTTTTGTATTATCGGTTTCTAACGACAAATTAAAAATTTCATTGATTCTGCAAGGCAATTTTCCATCTTCTCTGGGTTCGTAAACAAAAGCTCCGTTTGAATAATCGAAATCTTTAGGCATACCCCAAATTTCAAATTGTGTTTTCTTATGCCCATTCGAATATCTGAACGTTTTTACTTTGTTATTTGTGTAGTATGCTATTGAAGCAGAAAGTTGATGTTCCGGTGTAACAACAAATTCATAACCGTCATTCAACAATTTTTCCGCCAATTCTTTGTAACCGTGAAAATAGTTGGTAGCATCGGCAATTGCCGTTTTATCGGAAACTTTATCTAACGGAAGAATTGTGTATTTTGCATGAAGTCCCACAATAGCCGAAACTACTAAATTAAAAATTATTGCACCGATAACAAGTCTTTGTTTTATTTTCCCGCCCTCAACAAAATATTTTGCGGCGATTATCGAAAAAGTAAAATATGCGGGTATCGGCCAGTTTCCGCCGGGCAACCTTTTTAGCGCGGTAAATACATAAAACAAAATGACAGGAACCGAAAAAGCGGCTAAATAAATATTTTTTGTGTCTTTTGAAAATAAATATTTTACACCTATATATAAAACAGGGAAAAACAAAATAACGTTAAACACTCCCGCCTGTGTTCCCAAATATTCAAAAATATAGTTAAATCTTATACCTTCATTAGACAACCCGTGCCCTATTTGGTAGGAAAAAGAAACCCAATCGTGTTGCCAATTCCAATATATTACCGGCATAAAACATATTATTGAAATTATTATTCCTATATACAGCTGATAATTTTTGAACCAACTTAACTTTTTATCAAGAACCATATATATGAACAAACTCATAACAAATAAACAGGCAGTATATTTTGATAACATTGAAAGACCGAAAAACAGTCCTATCAAATACCAATAATTAACATTTCTTGTATCTATAAGTTTCCATACATAGTATGTTGCAAGTGATAAAAATAAAAACACAGGAGTGTCCGGAGTAATAATTATTGATGCGGTAAACAGTATCGGCATGGAATGAAGAATAACAATACTCGCACTTGCCATGATTTCATTATTGAAAAGTTTTATTACAAGTTTCCAAAGTAAAAAACTTAATATAATTGTAACTATTATACTCGAAAATCTTACGGCAATTTCACTGTTACAAAAAAGAGTTGTAAGTTTAATAAAATATGCTACCATCGGAGCATGGTCATAATAACTCAAATCCAAACTTTTAGACCACAACCAATAATATGCTTCATCCGAATGTAGAGGAATCGAAGAAATAAAAAGTTTCCATATTACGGAAACAAAAACAAATATTATGGTGTTTTTAAGATTAAATATTTTTGTCACAAAAACCCCAAATTATAAACCATATCAACACAAGTGATGCTGCGGTAGGAATAATGGTTTCGGGAATCATTACATTATTATAAAAACTGTAATTCAAAAAACAAACGAAATATAGTATGCAACCGGAAAAGAAACAAGTTAAAGACAAAGATACAATTCTTATTATTCTTATAACATTCTTCTTGTATAACAAACCGACAAGAATAAATATAAACATATAAAAGCCCAACACATATTTAAGCGGTGTGGTTGTAACATATAAATACATAAAATAAAACGGTTCAAAAACGTATCTTAGTTTTGATTGGTCTCCTTTAACATTATGAACAATTATTTTTGTTTTAGGTTTTTCTTTCATAAGCTCGAAAACATTTTTGTTATCTTTATCTTTTATGAGCGTCCACACATTTGTCATGTAACCCAACCCGTGCCAATCGGTGGTCCCGAACATCGGCAAATTATTTTCGTTGCAAATGTTTATTAATTCTTGTCTTGTTTGATCAGTTATATACCTGTACCCGCAATTATAAATTTCAAACCCGTCTATTCCCCAATCAACAAGTTGTTGCAAGTCCGGTCTGTGCCATTTCCACCAATGAGGCATAACAACCATCATATCTTTGGAATGAGCCAAATCTATCATTTCTTTTATACTTTTTCCCCTAAAATCTTCATACCTAAAATAATTGTTAGATAGCAATAAAATTGATACTCCTTCTTTTGTCCTTATCTGTATTCCGGGAAAAATGTGGGCTGTACCGATATCATAAGGTATCGTTTTATACCCGTTTGTGTTGTCGTGCTCCGTGACAAAAAAGTCCGTAAAACCGTGCTTTTTATGAAAATTTATGCTTGATAACATAGTTGAAATATTATCTCTTGATGAAATAGTATGAGAATGCACATCTACAATTTTGTAGTCTCTTATATTTGTAATGCGGGGACCTATAACAGGAAGCATTATAACACTGCAACATAAAGAAATAAAGAAAAAGAAAGAAAAGCAACTTACTATGATAGTATTCTTTAATTTCAAATTGTTATATTTGCAAAATAATATACTAAGTAAAACCAACCAAGATAACCAAGATACCATGGCAAAAATATAACCGGATCTTTCCATGGTCAAAATGTAGTATGCAAAAGCGTAAAAAGGTTCTATAAGTAACCTAAAAACAGGCCACTGCAATATGATATTGTTTAATTTTTCTCCGGTTGAAATATCTATGATATTAGAATTGTAAAAGATTATGTTCAATATAACGGAAATGAATATTATGGAAACAAAAGTATATAGTTTTTTCATTTGGTTTAACTATTTTTTTTGGCATTAGGAACATCTATGGCCAAACCGAATTTTGAAACACCGGCTTTCTTAGCTTTATCCATCACATTTACAACCAAATCATATTTTATCTCTTTGTCACCTTTTATAACTACCGGTCTATCGGGATATTGTGTAATTTTTTCTTTTATTGTCTGTTCTATATATTCATCATGAAATTGTGTACCGTCTACATACACAAACCCATCTTTATCTATGGAAACTTCTATGATTTTATCTTCACTTGTTTCTGTTGTTTCGGCTGCTTCCGGCAAGTTCACTTTTATTTGATGTTGAGATAACATAGGAGTGGTGATCATAAATATAATAAGCAGTACCAAAACCACATCGGTAAACGGTGTAATATTTATATCGGCAACTACTCCTTTTTTTCTACCTGACATATCTGATATTCACTCCAAATTAAATTCCGTCTATAATTTCTTTCAATGCCGAAATTACATATTCCATTTCAACAACAAATTTATCTATTGATCTTGAAAAGAAATTATATGCCACAACGGCAGGAATAGCAACACACAAACCTGCAGCCGTTGCAATCAACGATTCGGATACACCACCGATAACAACCGAAATACCACCGGAACCTGCCAAAGAAATATCATGGAAAGAACGAATAATACCTAAAACCGTTCCGAATAATCCTATATAAACAGATACTGCACCTATAGTTGCAAGTATGGTTGTGTACTTTTCCAACTTTACAACTTCGGTTGCAATCTTTCTTCTCATGGCTTGTTCGATATTTGAGTTTCCTGTTTCGTTAAATCTCTGAAGTCCGGCAGCAATCGTATTTGAAACAGGACAATCCATCAATATACAATATCCTATGAGAACATTAATATTTTCGCCCTTAACCAAAGCATCTTTTGCTCTTTTTAATAAATCAGCTACATCAACCTTGGATTTTCTTGTAAATTCAATGATTTTTAATATAATTACAGATAGCGATATTATGGATATGATTAACAATAAATATAATGTCCAACCACCCAAAGCTAAAATCTCAAAAAAACTCTTTCCCGCGAACATACTATTGGTTCCTTTCCTTTTTTATAAATTACAAACCTTGAGACCATGAAGGAGTAAAAGACTCTCCTCTTGTCTCAACCAATTTTCTTACTCCGGTTCCGTCTATTCCCATAACATATATCTCACTTCTTCCGGAACGATTTGATGCAAAAGCTATAAATCTACCGTCTTGAGACCATGTAGGATTTTCATTATTTTTTTGGTTTTCAGTAAGTCTTATAATTTTCTGTTTAGGTAAATCATATAAGAATATATCATAATTACTATCATATTTCATTGTAAATGCTATCTTGTCACCTTTCGGAGACCATGTAGGAGAATCGCAATTTCCCTTTGTAGACAATCTTCTTAAATTTGCTCCATCTATATCCATTATATAAATTTGCGGATATCCTGCTCTATCGGAGATGAAAACAATCTCTTTACCGCTGGGTGAAAAAGACGGGCTTGTATCAATATACTTTCCTTCCGTTAATCTTCTTAATACAACACCTGTATTGTCCAACAAATATAAGTTAGGATAAACTCCTCTGGACAATGTAGCAACCAACACTTTTTTATCCGGAGAGAAAGAAGTAGGAGAATTCAAACCTTGAATTGTAGATAATGCTTTTCTTTTGTTTTTAGCAATATCCAACACAAACAAATCAGGATTATTATACAAGTATGATGTATATATTATTTGCGGACTGTTAGGTGCCCATTTAGGTAAAACGTTAAGTCTGTTATCTTTTGTAAGTCTTCTTAAATTGTATCCGTCATAATCAACAACATATATTTCTTTGAATTTTGTACTGTTGTTTATGAAAACAATCTTTGAACAAGCTATACCTTCTTCACCGGTAAATCTCTTTACTATTTCATCGTTTATTTTGTGTGCCAAATATCTGTAACTTTTAACACTTCCGCTATATTTATCTTCCCAAATAAGTTGTTGACTTTCTATATCATATAACTTAACACTTACAACTAGTTTTGTTTGCTCTATAATTGCTATTGAACCTGTTACTAAAACCGAAACACCTTTATCCATCCAGTAAGCAAACTGCGAATCCATATCAAATTTATATGATGAATTGGCAACGGCAACATTGAAATGTCTCGATAAAATCAAGTCGGATTCCAATGCATCCTTAAAATCTTTGGATAAGTTCATTTCTTCGAAAAATCCGTTTACGGGAACAAATTCGGAAAGACCTATACTTGCTCTGCTTGCCGTTCCGGATAAAGACAAATAAACATCGTTTTCTGCATAGGAAGGAGAAAACAACAAACAAAAACAAAATGCCAACAAGGCTAAACTTATATTTTTACAAAAATTTAAATTCAAAGTAGACTCCTAAATAATCTTCATCATAACTATCCGGTAAAGGAGCAAACGGACTTGCCAATTGCACTGCTCTAATGGCATTTTGATCGAAAGTCATATCTCCGGAAGTTTCTTTCACATTTACATCGTATACTGTTCCGTCTTTTGCTATTCTGAAATAAACAACGGCTCTGTATGCCGAAAGTGTTTTAGACCACTGCCAATATTTACTAATCTTTTTAACTATGGTGTTGGTGTAATAAGAATATTTAAAACTCTTATTTTCCAACATTATACCTTTTGAAGAATAATTGTTTCCCCCGCCTCCGCTACCTGTTTTAGGTTCTTCCTTTGCAACCGGAGTTTCCTGTACCGGTTTTTCGGCAGGTTTTTTTTCTACAACTTTTTTTTCTTCAACTTTCTTTTTAACTACAACTTCACTTTTCACTTTTTCCGGCTTTTTAACTTCCGGTTTAGGCTTTTCTACCGGAGGTACCGGTTCCGGAACAGAAATTTCTTCCGATATTTCTTCAACTGCAGATTGCTGAACCGGAGAAAAAAAAGAAACCTCAAACGGAACCGCCATAAAAACATTTTGGTTCCTGTTTTTATGAAAAAGAGCAAAAAAAGTAATGCTATGAATAATTATCGATAAAACTATACAAGGAACTAAACTATTTACTCTTATCATTTGTATAAATTTTCATCTTTTCCTTTGCGGTAAAAGCTTCTGCCGTTTTAGGATAATCCGTTAATATTGTCTGTAAAATGATAACGGCATCATTTTTTTTATTTAACAATTCCAAACATAAAGCCATTTTTAATCTTGCCGAAGGTATTAAATTCGAATCCGAATAAGACTCTTCAACTTTTTTATATTCTTCAAAAGCTGCGGAATATTTTTCCTGAGAGTATAACGATTCTCCAATATAATACTGAGCTTGTTCAGCTAAATCATGGTCTTTATATTGTTTTAAAAATGACTTAAAATCAAAAATTGCAACTTCATATTTACCTAACAAAAATTCATTGTATGCAGTCTCATAGATTTTTGAAGGTACTTGCATTGCAGTAGCGGAATTTCCGCTTTTTTGATTTTTAACAACAACCTCAAGATCTTTTAAATCCTGAGAGATTTTTGATGTTTTTTTATATAACTCCTGAATAGATGCATTTGCTATATCTGTATTCACCATATTTTCTTCATACTTAGAATACACTTCTGCCTGTTTAGCTTCTAAAGCTGCGAACTTTATTTGCATCTTTGAAACTTCTTTCTTTAAAGCATCAATCTCAGCTTCAGATGCAACCGCCGCCATGCATCCACACAATAAAAACATCGGAAATAATAATACTAAATGTCTGAACATCTCTACGAATATCTGTTTACAATTATTTTATTACTTTCGTTTCTGCTCTTCTGTTCTTTGCCCAACCTGCTTCGTTATGTCTCGTATCTTGAGGCATTTCTTCGCCGTAAGAAATTGTAGCTATTCTGTCAGGACTGATTCCTAACTGAACATAATACTCTTTTACTTTTACGGCTCTTTTTTGACCTAATGCCAAGTTATATTCTGTAGTACCTCTTTCGTCGCAGTGACCTTCTACAACTACGTTTACAGAAGGATTTTCTTTTAAGTATTTTGCATTTTCTTTCAACACCTTAACTACAGACTGAGGAAGTGCACTACTATCGAAAGAGAAATATATAATTTCAAGGGATACTTTAGAATCAAAATCCGTTCCTCTTATTGATGGTTCTTGTGAAAATTCTTCAGGTTCCAACAATGCTGCATCAAGATCTGAAACCTGTTCTGCTTGTTCTTGGTCTTCGCCGAATTCATCTTCAGGTGCAACTGTTTGTTTCTTTGCACAAGAGCTAATAACCAAACACAAAAACAACATACCAACTGTTAAAAACTTTTTCATCTTTTACCTCTCCTAATTTTTATTTTTTTCTACATTATTTTAGCTTTTGAAATTATATATAATAAGCAAACTTTTTGTCAAACATTTTAACAATAGAATTTTGATAATTTCACAAGTTTTTAACAAATATTTTTATATATACCTTTTAACACCTGTTCTACTTGTATCTTATTTAGTTTATTATTTACTTCTTTTTCCTCGTAATCTGTGTATAATTCATCAATCTTAAATATTCCCTGAGCCAACAAATATTGTTCTAAGTTATTAAAATAATATTTATCTTTTTGCAATTCTTTGAAAATTATAATGTTCTTATTTCCTTTTTCTTTTATATGCGTGGTTATATTTTTCTTTCCTTCAAAAGTTTTGGTAAACGTTTTTTGTTCAAAAGGATTTATTAAAACAAAACAAATAAGAATAAATAATGCCCCCAAAGCTTTTTTGTTTTTTAGTTCCAACATTACATAAATCGCAAAAAAATAAAATAAAATTTTAAAAATACCGGGAACGGCAAAATAAGCAACCGAATAATCAAGCCCTGCCGAATAATTTATAACATACAAAACAAAATTCAAAAGATACGATAAAAGAAAAGATAGTGACAACGAAACATAATATGAAATAAATGTCGATATATAAAACACAAAGAATAAACCTATAATTATCGGGATTATAGGAACTATAATTAAATTTAGAACAAAAGAAACAATTGATAGTTTTCCAAAATAAAAAACAAGTAACGGTATAAGAGCAATTTGTGCCGATAATGTAACACAAACAATCTCCCATACCGAGTTTAAAAACTTATTTTTAATTTTTCCGAAACATGTACTGAATTTAGGATACAAGTATAACAACCCAAACGTTGCGAGAAAGGAAAGTTGGAAACTTGCAGTAAACAAACTTTGCGGATTAAATATTAATATTATTAAAGCAGATAGTGCTAAAGCATTATAAATTAGCGGTTCTCTGTTAACCATAAGAGAAAACAATATACAAGAAGCCATTATTGCCGCTCTTATTGCCGGAGGATTTGAGCCGGTTAACAAAACATAGAAAAACAAAGCCGGTATTGTTAAAAGATAAATATGATCTAATTTCAAACCTAACAATTTAAAACAGAACATAAATATTGCTGCGCAAAAACCTATATGAAGTCCGCTTATAACAAGTATATGAATAAGACCGACATTAATAAAATCTTCTTTTATATCTTTATCCAAAGATGATTTGTTGCCGGTAATCATAGATTTTAAAACGGAAGAAACAGCTCCTTTAAAAAACTTATCTATTTTGCTTTCTATACTATCTCTTACTTTTAACGACATATACTTTATTTTGTTCGGCTTCTTTTCGATAAGCTCAAACGTTTGTTGATAAAATATTGTATAAATATTTTCTCTTTGAAGATATAAACTATAATCAAAAATATACGGAAATGTCGGTTTTTCGGGAATATTTAATTTACCCGAAACAAAAATTATATCGCCATATTCTATGTTATATGCCGTTGAAGCATAAACAAAAGTTTTTTCTTTTTTGATTTTTTGTCCGTTTATATCAAAAACTTCCAATATGAATTGCTGTTTTTCACCTTTTTGTGTCGGTTCGGTTATAACTTTGCCGGTAAGCTCTACCAAATTTTGAATATTGTTTACCAAAACACTATTTCTTTCAGACAAAAATATCCCAAAATAATTTAAAACAATAATTATAAATGCATAGATAATTAAAACTGATATTACCGGACGGCTAAGTATTATCTTTTTCATTATGTTAAGGTAGTTATAATTGCCTTATTGTAAAGATGATAGATTTACGAAAGAGTTAAACTTTTCGGTAATATAATTTATTAAAGAAATTCTGTTTATCTTTATATTTTCATCTTCGCACATAACCATAACTTTTTCAAAGAAGTTATCCAAGTACGGTTTTACATCGTTGAGTTTATTTATTGCATTTGCATAATCTTTTTTGGAAAGAAGTTCTTCCAATTGTTTATCTATAACAACATATTGGTTATACAAATTCTGTTC
>JAEEGL016813545.1_pt1 | contig 12295 bp, 12 predicted proteins | sample 9134231 | NCBI WGS metagenome assembly JAEEGL01 (sample SAMN16246548, study PRJNA631951) | gut metagenome | biome: gut microbiome; feature: rumen; material: fiber-attached | host: Bos | place: Iran: Karaj | collected 2018-10 | reverse complement strand
TTATATCCTCACCCGCAAGATTATCATCTTTTTCTTTTAATATATTATTCTTTCTTGCATAGTCATTTAATACTTTTGTAAGAGCACGCTTAAATCCTTCAAAGTGTGTACCGCCTTCCGGTGTATTAATGTTATTTACAAAAGTATAAACATTTTCCGTATAAGCATCATTGTGTTGCAAAGCAACTTCCACAAATACCTTTTCTTTTTGTCCTTCAAAGTAAAGAACATCTTCGTAAAGACCTTGTTTTCCTTTGTTAAGGTAAGTTACGAATTCTTTAATACCACCTTCGTAGTGGAATGTCTTTTCTACTGCTTCTTCTTCCCTTACATCTCTTAAAATGATTTTTATTCCTTTTGTAAGGAAAGCAACCTCTCTTAAACGTACTTTTAAAACATTGTAGTCATATACAGTGTCTTCAAAAATATCAGGATCCGGTAAAAATGTTACTGTCGTTCCTGTTTCATTTTTATCACATGTTCCCACTTCTTTAAGAGGATACATGGTTTTTCCGCGTTCATAACGCTGATTATAAACTTTTCCGTCTCTTTTAACCGTAACTTCAAGCCATGTTGAAAGAGCATTAACAACAGAAGCACCTACACCGTGAAGACCACCCGATACTTTGTATCCTCCACCGCCGAATTTGCCTCCGGCATGAAGCACCGTAAATACAACTTCAACCGCAGGTTTTCCGGCCTTTTTATTGATACCTACCGGAATACCTCTTCCGTTATCTTTTACAGTTATCGAATTATCTTTATTAATCTGTACGTCTACTTCCGTACAAAAACCTGCCAATGCTTCGTCGATTGCATTATCCACTATTTCATAAACCAGATGATGCAAACCTCTTGAAGATGTGCTGCCTATATACATACCCGGTCTTTTTCTTACTGCTTCAAGACCCTCAAGAATCTGTATGTTGTCGGCTTCATAATTGTTTTCTTCAACATTGGTATTATTCATGTTTTCGTTACTCACGATTAAACTCCTTCCAAAACTTTTCCGTTTTGAATTTTGAAAAGTTTGTCTATTTTAAATCTTTTATTAACAAATTCATCTATTCCCGTACAGGTTATAAAAGTTTGTATATCGGATAAATTATCAAGCAACATTTCCTGTCTGTCACTGTCAAGCTCCGATAATACATCATCAAGTAATAAAACAGGTTTATCCTTGGTTACGATTTCAATTAATTTTAATTCTGATAATTTCAGCGATAAGGCGCAAGTTCTTTGTTGTCCCTGGCTTCCGAATATTTTCATATCCTTATCTTTAACAAAAAAAACTATATCATCTCTGTGGGGACCTATATTTGTTTGTTTTAGCTTTTTGTCTCTTTCCCTTGATTTCAAAAGTTCTTTTTCAAAATCTTCTTCATCAACGCAGAATTCGTATTTTATAAACAGCTCTTCTTTAGCTTCTGTTATTTTACTGTGTATTTCTTTTACTATTTCATTTAATTTGTTGATAAATATTTTTCTTGATTTTATTATTTCTTTGCCATATTTTAAAAGTTGCAAATCCCATATATCAAGAGTTTCTTCAAGCTCTTTATTATTATAAATATCTTTTAAAAGCTTATTTCTGTTATCCAAAGCCTTATTATAATTAACAAGATTATTTACATAAATCTTATCAATTTGACAAAGCTCCATATCAATAAATCTTCTTCTTCCTGCCGGAGCTCCTTTAATTATTTCAAGATCTTCAGGTGAAAAAACAACAGCATTTAATATCCCAAAAAGTTCCGATGCTTTTTTTATTTTTACACCGTTAACCGCAATCCCTTTAGATTTGTTTTTCTTTAAATGAATATCTATTCTGAAGGGAACTCCGCTTTTATCAACATTAATTTTTATATGTGCTTCTTCTTTCGAAAAATTTATAATGTCTTTATCTTTTGCTCCTCTGTGAGACTTTGATGTTGCACACATATATATTGCTTCAAGAATATTTGTTTTTCCCTGAGCATTTTTTCCGTAAATGATATTTGTTTGATCTGTAAAATCTAAAGATAATTCTTCATAATTTCTAAAATCAACAAGCTCTATTTTATCAATTATCATTTTTCTATTTTTATTTCATTTCCTTCAAAATCTACAAGATCACCGGCATAAAGCTTTTTTCCTCGCTGAACTTCAACATTGCCGTTTACTTTTACAAGGCCGTCCAATATAACTTCTTTTGCTTCAACACCTGATTCAACAAGACCTGCTGCTTTTAATGCCTGGCCGAGCTTTATATATTCATCTCTTAATTTTATTATTTCCATCAAAAATTTCCTTTTAATTTATCTAACACTTAAAAGCTTACAGGAAGAATTACATAGTTATAAGAGTTTTCTTCGTCCTTTATTACACATGGATGCTTTGCACCTGATAAGTAAATACTTATATCCTCATCATCTATAACTTTAAGAACATCAATAAAGAATTTAGGGTTAAATCCTATAACAATATCATTTCCCTCTTTTTCAATTTCCAAGTTTTCTTCCATTGATCCCATAGAAGATACAATATCCATCTTAAGAGTATTGTTATCAATATTCATAACAATAGGTTTCTTGTCAACTTCAACCAAAAGAGAAGCTCTTTCTATACAACTGAAAAGCTCTTTTTTATTAATTTTAATTTTTGTATTGTAGTCTGATGAAACCATCTTATCTACTGAAAAATACTGGCCTTCAATAAGTCTTGATACAACATTTGTTTTATCAAATTCAAATACTATATGGTTTCTGGTAAAGTAAATTTTTACTATATCTTCGAGACCACCGTTTAATATTTTGCTTATTTCTCCCAATGTTTTACCCGGAACTATTACTTCGATTTCTCCGAAATCTTCTTTAAGTTCAAGTTCTCTTATAGCAATTCTGTGACCGTCCAAAGCAGCAACTTTAAGTCTGTTACCTACAATCTTAAACATTTCACCGGTCATTATTTTATTATTGTCATTTTCATTAATTGAAAATAATGTTTGTCTCACTATTTCTTTTAACGAAAATTGTGAAATATAAATACTCTTTTCTTTTTCAACATTAGGTAAAAATGAAAATTCGCTTCCGTCTCTTCCGCTAATATTGAATTTTATTTTTCCGCTTTTAATATTTACATTAAATGAATCATCTGTAGTAATTTCTATATCTCCGTCAGGAAGTCTTCTTATAATCTCACTGAAATCTCTTGCTTTTATTGCAATTAAACCTTTTTCTTCTACTTCACCTTCTACTATTGTTTCAATACCAAGTTCCATATCATTTGCGGTTAGTTTGATTTCACCCGAATTGGTATCAATAAGAATACATTCAAGAATGTTTAATGTAGTTCTGGTAGGAACAGCTTTTAAAACAATATTAATACCGTTTAACAAATTATTTCTTGTGCATAAAATTTTCATAACTTCCTCCTCGCGAATATATATCAATATATTATTAAATAATTAGTAGTAGTAATAGTAGGGGATGTTGATAAGTGTATAAGTTTAAAATTTCCCTAAAATTAAGCATTTTTAAAGGATCATTTATCCTTTTTAAAGGTGTATAAGATGTTAATTTTAGGTGCAAAAGTATAACTTTATCAACAGCCTTAAAAATTAAAAAAATTGAGATATTTATCAATCAACATATTATCCACTTAAAAAAAACTTATAATGCGAATAAAATGTGGATAACTTTTTTATGAAGGATTAATTTTCTTCTTTAATATGTCTATTGTTGTTTTTAAAGAATCATCCTTTTTAATATCTTCCTCTATTTTTTCAACTCCGTGTTTAATGGTAGTATGATCTCTGTTACCAAGGTTCTTACCGATTTCTTCATAAGATATATCAGTAAGATTTCTGCAAAGGTACATTGCAATTTGTCTTGGATAAGCAATATTTTTGCTTCTTTTTGAAGAAACCATTTCATCCATTGTAAGATCGTAATGTTCCGCAACGGTTTTAATAATGAAGCCCGGTGTTATTTCATTGTTTTTGTCGGCCGAGATGAAATCTATTAAAACTTTCTTTGCAAAATCAATGTCTATTTCCGTTTTTGAAACTTCAGAATACAGTTTTATTTTTCTTAATGCGCCTTCAAGCTCTCTAACGTTTGAAACTACGTTGTCCGCTATAAAATGCAATAAGTCTTTGTTTATTTTTAAATTAAGCTCTTCTGCTTTTTTATCCAAAATTGCAACTCTTGTTTCATAAGCGGGTTTTTGAATATCAATTGTCATTCCGCTTAAGAAACGACTTACAATACGTTCTTCCAATATTTCCATTTCTTTTGGAGGTTTATCCGAAGAAATAACAATCTGTTTATTATGACTTTGAAGATAATTAAAAGCATTAAAAAACTCAGACTGAGTACTTTCTTTACCTATAATAAACTGAATATCATCAATAAGAAGAACATCTACTTCTCGATATTTATTTCTGATATTTGCTTTATCATTTTCGTCCTTCATATTACGAATCATATTAATAATGTCATTAACAAATGTTTCGCTTGTAACATAAAAGACTTTTAAATCAGGATTGTTTTCTGCTATAAAATTACCGATTGCATGAAGGAGATGTGTTTTACCGAGTCCCGGACCTCCATACAAGAATAATGGATTATATAAAGCTGCAGGTGTTTCGGCAACCGCAAGAGATGCAGCGTAAGCCATATTGTTATTGTCACCGATTACGAATGAATCAAATGTATATTCAGGTTCTAAACCTACCGAATTTGTATTTTTAATGCAAGCAGCTTTGTTTTCATTGGAATCCGTTTTACCGTTCGCGGATACTATATTTAAAGAAAAATTGGAATCTAGAGCATCATTAATGTATATTTGCAGTGATTTTAAATATTTTTTCTTTAAAATATTAATTCCGAATTCAAAGTCAGTATCATTGTAGCCTAATGTTATTATATTATCTTCAACAGAAATTATTGTAAGAGGTTTTAACCAGCTGTTGAAAGAAACATCAGATATATCTCCTTCGGTACGGAAGGTATTTAATATATCTTCCCAGCTGTCCATAAGTTTTTGTAACATTAAAAGTCAAACTCCTTTTTATTTTTGCCGTGCAAAAAAAATGCGCAAAAGCACACTTCAATAATACCAAAATTTAGCGCAATTTTCAATGTTTTATTTCCTATTATATATATATTACATAATGTGATTTAAAAGGCTATATGACGTTTACAATAATTAATTTTGATGTTTATAACTTTTTGAACTATGAATGGTTGAATTTATTGGAAAAAAATAGATTATTAACATCTTATACCCGACTTATAAACATAGTTATCCACATTATATTGGATTAATTATGTTAATTATGTGGATAAATAAGACTGAAATTGTGGATAAGTTATGTAAATTAATTTAATAAAATACTTGACTATATACTTATAAATAAATATAATGTTAACTGATATTTTCTTAAATTTAGTAAGGAGGTGAATTGTTTATGAAGATGACATTTCAGCCAAAGAAAAGACAGAGATCTAAAGTTCATGGTTTTAGAGCGCGTATGAGTTCTGCAGGTGGCAGAAAAGTATTAGCTGCAAGAAGAGCAAAAGGAAGAAAAAAATTATCAGCTTAGACCGCAGTTTCTGTGGTCTTTCTTCTTATTAAAATAAAGGAGAAAAAATGAGAAATATCAATTCCCTTAAATCAAGAGATTTTAAAAGAGTTTATGATAAGGGTAAATCTTATGCGAATAAGTATCTTATTATGTATTTATTAAAAGAAGAAAATATCGGGGAAAGAATTGGTATCTCAGTAAGCAAAAAAGTTGGAAACAGTGTCGTAAGGCACAGAGTTACGAGATTAATTAGGGAAAGCTATAGATTAAACAAATGTTTAATGCAGTATTCGGACTATAGCATTGCTGTAATTGCGAGAAATACAGCAAAAGATAAGACATTTTTTGAAATTGAAAGTGCTTTTTTGCACCTTTGTAAATTACATGGATTAATTGAAAATGGAAAATTCGAAAATAACAAAGATTAATTTGCCAAAGAGATTCTTATTGGCAGGAATAAAGTTTTATCAATATAATTTATCTCCATATAAGTCTATAACACATTGTAGGTTTATCCCGACATGCTCGGAATATGCGGCGGAAGCCATTAAGATTCACGGAGCTTTTAAGGGATCGATGTTGGCAGCTTATAGACTTCTTCGTTGCAATCCTTTCAGTAAGGGAGGATTAGATTTGGTTCCACTCAAGGAGGATAAAAGGTGAGTTTATTTTTAATGGCACAAAGTAGCATTCCTATTATAGGACCTATTATTGAGCTTATTGCCAAGGTTTTGGGTTTTGTAATGGAAGGCGTTTACATGCTGTTTGATGCGATGGGAATTGCAAGCATCGGTCTTGCTATTATTATCTTTACAATTATTGTAAGGGTAGCTATGACACCGCTTTTTGTAAAACAGCAGAAATTTTCACGTCTTAATATGGTAATGAGTCCTGAACTCAGAGAAGTTCAGAAAAAATATCAGGGTAAAAGAGACAATGCATCAATGGTTGCAATGCAGGCCGAAACAAAGGCTATTTACCAAAAATACGGTACATCACCATCAGGTAGTTGTCTTCAGTTACTTATCCAGTTACCTGTACTCTGGGCAGTATATTTGATTATCAGAAATATACCTTCATATGTAACAAAATTACAGGATTTATATCTCATTATTTATAATGGATTAACAACGAAAAATATAGATTTTATCTTAAGCAGAACCGTTAAAGCAGATAAAATAGCTGATTTATCGGATACAGACAGAATGCATACAGCTATTAATAACATGGCTGTATTAAGTGACAATCAATGGGAAGTTGTTGGAAAAGCGTTTGAAAACAACGGCGGCAGTCACGAAGTATTTACCGATACTTTGGATCAGATTCATTCAGCAAATACATTCCTTGGAATGGATATGTCTCAATCAGCATGGTCTCTTATGAAAGCCGGAGTTATTTTTGCGGTAGCTCTTCCTATTATATCAGCGGTAGTTCAGTTCTTGAGTATGAGACTTTCAATGGCAAGAACACAGAAGCTTAAATCCGTTACACAGCAGGTTACCGCAAACCAGGCAGATCCAATGCAGTCGTCAATGAAATCAATGAATTTCATTATGCCGATTTTCTCACTTTGGATTGGTTTTACTCTTCCATCCGGTGTTGCGCTTTATTGGGCAATAGGTAGTGTGGTTCAGGTTATAATCCAGATTCTTGTTAACAGACATATGGATAAAATCGGACTTGATGCTATTATTAAGAAGAATCAGGAAAAAGCTGAAAAGAAGAGAAAGAAAAAGAAAAATTATATTTCAGCGCAAACAGTTGCTCAAAATGCTCAGTTTAATACCAAGAAGCTTTCAAATGCAAATGCTCAGGTTAAAAAAGCAAATGAAGCAGCAGATTCACGCGCCGGCAAAAAATTCAAAGAAGGTAGCCTTGCAGCTAAGGCAAATCTTGTAAATGAATTTAATGAAAAGGGTAAAAAATAAAAGGAGATGAAAAGCATGGAGTTTAAAGAATTTACAGGTAAAACTGTAGATGATGCTATTACCGAAGCACTCATCAATTTAGAAACAACCAGCGATAAAATAGAATACGAAGTCATTGAAAAAGGCAGTTCGGGTCTTTTGGGTATGTTTAACAAACCTGCAAAAATCAGAGCAAGAAAGAAAGCTTCAATGACAGACAATGTAAGAAAATTTATTGAAGACGTTCTTTCATCTATGGGAATCAGCGCAGAGCTTGATATTAAATTTGATGAAATAGAAAAGTCACTTGAAATAAACATGGAAGGTCCGGAAATGGGACTTCTTATCGGTAAAAGAGGACAAACACTTGATTCTTTACAGTATCTTGTAAGCTTGGTAGCAAACAAAGAATCCGAAGATTATATCAGAGTTAAGCTTGATACCGAAAATTACAGAGAAAGAAGAAAGAAAACTCTTGAAAACCTCGCTAAGAACATTGCATTCAAGGTTAAGAGAACAAAGAGATATGTTGCTTTAGAACCAATGAATCCATATGAAAGAAGAATCATTCATTCATATCTTCAGAATGACAAATATGTTACAACGAGAAGCGAAGGTGAAGAACCTTACAGAAAAGTTATCATCAGCTTAAAGAAAAACTAATCAACAAATACCTTGGACTTTTGTTCAAGGTATTTTATTTAACTTGACTTTGTAATAAATGGTTGTTAAAGTGTATGAGATATAAGTTGATTATTATGGTTAATGGTGATTTAAATGGATAATACATCTACAATTGCAGCTATATCCACGGCTCTTAGCAATTCCGGTATAGGAATTGTAAGAATCAGCGGTGAAGATGCATTTGAAATTGCAAATAAAATATTCAAACCTTTTAATGAGACTCAAAAAGTCACGGATTTTAAAAGTCACACCGTTCATTATGGCTTTGTTCATGATGGTGATAAAACAATTGATGAGTGCCTGGTCCTTTTTATGAGAGGACCTCATACTTATACGAGAGAAGACGTAGTGGAAATAGACTGCCACGGCGGCGTTTTGGTTGTTAAAAAAATACTTGAAACGGTTTTAAAAGCGGGAGCAAGACCGGCAGAACCGGGAGAATTCACAAAAAGAGCCTTTTTAAACGGACGAATTGATTTGTCTCAAGCTGAAGCGGTAATGGATATTATAAATGCCGAAAATTCCTATGCTCTTGATTCTTCCGTAAAACAACTAAAAGGAGCGGTTTCCGAGTCAATTAAAGAAATAAGAGCTATTTTGATTAACAGAATTGCTTATATTGAATCTGCCTTGGACGATCCGGAACATTACAGTTTGGAAGGATTTCCAAAGGAGCTGGCAGCGGATGTTAAATCCTCAAAAGAAAAAATAAGCGGACTGCTTTCTACGGCAGATAACGGAAGAATCATAAAAGAAGGAATAAAAACCGTTATTCTTGGCAAACCAAATGTGGGTAAGTCTTCTTTACTTAACAATCTCTTGGGTGAAGAAAGAGCTATAGTTACGGATATTGCCGGTACAACCAGAGATGCTTTGGAGGAGACCCTTAAACTTAATGATGTTTTGTTAAACATTATTGATACTGCCGGTATCAGAAATACGGATGATTTGGTAGAAAAAATTGGTGTCGAAAAAGCCAAAGCTTATGCAGATGAAGCTGATTTGATTATTTTTGTCGTGGATTCATCCAAACCTCTGGATGAAAACGATGCGGACATAATCAACATTGTGAAAGATAAAAAAGTAATAAGTCTTCTAAATAAGAGCGATCTTGAAAGTGTTGTTAACAAAGAAGACTTGGAAAAATTGCTTGATGGCCCGGTTATTAATATTTCAGCCTTGGAAAATACGGGTATTGAGGAATTAAGCAATGAAATTAAAAAGATGTTTTATGAGAATAAAATATCTTACAATAATCAAATTTATATTACGAATGCAAGACATAAAGCCTTGCTATCCGATTCTTTGGAAAGTTTGAGATTGGTCGAAAAAAGCATTGAAGATAATATGCCGGAAGACTTCTTTTCAATCGATCTTATGAATGCATATGAATCTTTGGGTCTTATTATAGGTGAGGCCGTTGAAGACGATTTGGTTGAAGAAATATTCAGTAAGTTTTGTATGGGAAAATAGTTTCCCGAAAGGATAGAAAATGCCATATTTAGAAGAAAATTACGATATAGTGGTTGTTGGTGCCGGACATGCCGGATGTGAGGCCGCTTTGGCCTGTGCCAGAATGGGTCTTAATACAATAATGTTTACTGTCAGCATTGACAGTGTTGCTTTGATGCCTTGTAATCCGAATATAGGTGGAAGTTCAAAAGGTCATTTGGTAAGGGAAATCGATGCACTTGGCGGTGAAATGGCAAAAAACATCGATAAAACCTTTATCCAGTCAAAAATGCTTAATCTTTCAAAAGGTCCTGCGGTTCATTCTCTACGTGCGCAAGCCGACAAACAAGATTACAGTCGTGAAATGAGAAAGACTTTGGAAAATACCGAAAATCTAACTCTTCGTCAAGGTGAAGTTTCAGAGCTTATTATAGAAAACAGTAAAATAAAAGGAGTTAAAACTTTCTCAGGTGCCAGATATTTTGCAAAGGCTGTTGTTTTATGCACCGGAACATATCTTAAAGCAAGATGTATCTACGGTGATGTAAGCAATCCGACAGGACCGAACGGATTACAGGCGGCAAATCATCTTACAGATTCTTTGATAAATAATGATGTTGAGATCTTTAGGTTTAAAACCGGTACTCCGGCCCGTGTAGATAAAAGGTCTATTGATTTTTCAAAAATGGAAGAGCAAAAAGGTGATGAAAGAATCGTACCTTTCTCGTTTACAACAAATCCGGATGATATCCAAAAAGAACAGGTTTCTTGTTGGCTTACATACACAAATGAAGAAACGCACAAAATAATCAGAGAAAATATTAACAGGTCGCCTTTGTTTTCAGGAATGATAGAAGGAACCGGTCCGAGATATTGTCCGTCAATCGAAGATAAAGTTGTAAAATTTGCGGAGAAGAACAGACATCATGTCTTTATCGAACCCGAAGGAAATTATACAAACGAAATGTATCTTGGCGGCATGTCATCATCTCTTCCGGAGGATGTTCAATATGCAATGTATAAAACCGTTCCGGGACTTGAAAATGTTAAAATTGTAAGAAACGCATATGCCATTGAATATGATTGCATTAATCCGAGACAGTTAAAGGCTACGCTGGAGTTTAAAGATATTGAAGGCTTATTCAGTGCAGGCCAATTTAACGGCAGTTCGGGTTATGAGGAAGCGGCGGCGCAAGGTATCATAGCCGGCATTAATGCATCAAGATTCGTTCAGGGAAAAGATCAAATAATAATAGACAGATCACAAGGATATATCGGTGTATTAATCGATGATTTGGTAACAAAAGAAAACAAAGAGCCATATCGAATGATGACAAGTCGTGCCGAGTACAGACTTTTGCTCAGACAGGATAATGCGGATTTGCGCTTAAGTGCAATCGGTCACGAAGTGGGACTTATAGATGATGACAGATATAATTACGTTGTTGAAAAAGAACGACTTATAAACGAAGAAATCGAAAGATTGGAAAGTATAAGCGTCGGCGCATCAAAAGAAGTTCAGGAGATTTTGAAAAAATGCGGAAGTGCTCCTCTGGGTACAGCCGTAACATTGGCAGAACTTATAAGACGTCCGGAATTAAATTATGAATTGATAGCCGAGCTGGATCCGGAAAGAAAGGACCTTCCGGCAGACGTTATCGAACAGGTAAATATAAATATTAAATATGAAGGATATATTAAGAGACAGAAAAAACAGGTAGAGTCTTTTAAAAAGATTGAGAGCAAAAAACTTCCTCTTGATATTGATTACAATACTATTTCGGGTCTTCGTCTCGAAGCGCAGCAAAAACTTAATTTGTTTAAGCCCGCATCCATTGGCCAAGCATCCCGTATAAGCGGTGTCACACCTGCTGACGTATCGGTACTTTTAATCTATTTGGAGTCAAGAAAGGAAAAAGCATAGAATTGAAATACAATTTGGATAGTTTTAAAAAAGGATGCGAAGCTCTTGATTTAAAATTAACGGATAAGCAATATGAAAATTTTATAAGATACTTTGAAATGCTTATAGAAAAAAATAAAGTAATGAACCTTACTGCTATTACCGATTTTGATGAAGTGTTCAATAAACATTTTTTGGACAGCCTTGCTATCAATAAGATATATGATATGTGCAAAGTTCAAAGTTTGATTGATATCGGAAGCGGGGCGGGATTTCCGGGACTTCCCATTAAAATTGCTTTTCCTCATATAAGAGTTGTGTTACTTGATTCTTTAAATAAGAGAATTGATTTTCTTAAAACTGTTATTGATGAACTTGGCCTTACAAATATAGAATGTGTTCATGGAAGGGCAGAAGATTTTGCTCGTGATGAATCATTCAGAGAAATATTTGATTTGTCTCTTTCAAGGGCTGTTGCCAATTTAAGAATTTTACTTGAATATGATGTTCCTTTTGTAAAAGTCGGAGGGGATTTTGTTTCATATAAGGCAGCGGATGTGCAAGCGGAAATCGAAGAAAGTAAAAATGCCATGAATGAAATGGGTGTATCTTTGATTGAAAAAGAATTGCTGATTCCCGGAACGGAGTTAAAGAGAAAGTTCTTGATATTTAATAAGACTAAGAACACAAATGAAAAGTATCCCAGAAAAGCGGGTGTACCACAGAAAAAACCTTTGTAATTTAAAATTAACGGATAAGCAATATGAAAATTTTATAAGA
>JAEEGL015799717.1_pt1 | contig 12295 bp, 10 predicted proteins | sample 9134231 | NCBI WGS metagenome assembly JAEEGL01 (sample SAMN16246548, study PRJNA631951) | gut metagenome | biome: gut microbiome; feature: rumen; material: fiber-attached | host: Bos | place: Iran: Karaj | collected 2018-10 | reverse complement strand
TCAGGCCGACGCTGGATGTGGGGGGAACCCTGGAACTGAACGGCACGCTCACGGGCGGCATCGTCACGCTGAACGGGGATGCGTCATTCGGCGGCAGCAGCAGCTTGGAGACGACCTATGTCTATGTGAACAAAAATGTGGAGAGCGTCAAAGCGGAAGACGCTTTGATCTATCTGGCAAACGGCGTCAGCGTCGAAAACCTGTATGTCTCCGGCGACGAGACAAATTTGACCTATGACGGGAACAACACCCTGGGCGCCGTCTCGATCGCGGAAGACAGTGAGCTGGTTCTTGCCTCCGCCGCGACTGCGTACTCAACCTATGCGGATATGGGGACGATGACGCTCCGCGGCGCCGTAAGCGGCAGCGGAAAGCTGGTCCTTCACACGGGAAACTATGTGACTGCCCCCGGTTTTACCTTGAGCGGGGTGGAGGCTGCGCTGGACTTCGTCACGGTCCTGGACAAGGCCGGGGCTTTCAAAAGCGCCCCTGCGGGAAACGCGGTTCTGAATTCTGAGGCCGCGCTGCCCCTGACGGAATCTACCGTCGCCGACGACGGGACGGTAACCCAGTCGTATGTCCTGCAGGTAGTTACCGTAGAGAACCTGCTTACGCGCACACTGTTCGGAAACTTCTCCGCAAACACCCCCACTGTCAGCACCGATGAGGTTTCCTTCACCAGCGAAGGGGAGGACGAGGCGCTTGTGTCCTTCAGCACGCTGTGGAATCAGCTCGCTTCGGAGTGGGATGTTCTGGAGGTCTATCTGCTGAATGAGGACGGCAGCGTGAGCCGGCAGCTTGTGACGGAGGCTTCGTCTGACAGCTTGCCCCTGGATCGCATCTGCCTGGTTCGCCGCATGAGTCTCGTGTACAGCTCAGACAGCGCCGGCGGCGGCAGCTTGGTGAACACGAATATCAGTCTGACCGGCACCGGGGTTCTGGGCGGTTCTGGCGCGGGTTCCATCTCCGCCGGCAAGCAATCCCTGATTCTCAGCGGCAAGGGTCTGACACCCCTTCCAGACCCGGACCCTGATCCGGACCCCGATCCGGACCCTGATCCTGACCCTGATCCTGATCCGGAGCCGGAACCCGACCCCGACCCGAAGCCCGATCCGAAGCCCGATCCGGAGCCGGCCGTGCAGGTCGCGCTACAGGTGCAGGTCGCGCAGCAGGGCGATGTCTACACGCTCACGGTTCTGGAGAACGGACAGCCCCTGCAGGAGCTGACCGGCGGCAGCGTGCGGGTGCGCCTTGCCTGCCCCGCGCCGGAGACGGATGGGCAGATCTATGTCATCTTCTGCCGCGCGGACGGCAGCCTGGTCGCCGTCGCCGCGTACTTTGACGAGGACGGGCAGCTGGTGTTTGACACCGATCTGCTGGGCGATTTTGTCATCGTCACCTTCGCCGGGAGCGAGGAGCCGTTCTCCGACGCCTTCTATCGGCAGCTGGCGGAGACGGACGCCGTCCGGGTGCTGCTGGCGCTGCGCTCCGGCGCGTGAAGCACGGCTGCGGCGGGCTGATACAAGTACATCCGGTAAAAACAGAAAAAACCTGTAAGGAGGCAGTAACATGAACAAGCACACAAAGCTCTTTTCCATCATCAGCTACATCACCTGGTTGGGCTGGCTGATCGCGTTCTTTTGCAGCGAGAAGGATGACAAAATGGTCCGGCACCATCTGAACCAGGCGCTGGTCATCAACCTGCTGGAGACGGTGGGCAACCTCCTCAGCCGCCTGAACGGGCTGTTCGGCCTTCTCGGCAGGATCATCAGCCTGGCCGTTCTGGTGTTCTTCGTCATCGGCATTTACCGCGCTTACAAGCTGAGCGACGAGCCGCTCCCGTACATCGGGAATGTTCATATAGTCGACTGAAGCGCCGCGGCGGCGCAGAAAGCAGGGGCTGTCCTTTTTGGGACAGCCCCTGCTTCTTTCTGCTTTCTGCTGTATCGGCTCCTGCGCGTTCCCGCGCGCGGGAGCGGCTTACTCTCCGAAGCCGGATTCGATCAGGGCGACCAGCGTGTCAACCGCCTGCACCTCATCCTCGCCCTCGGCGCTGATGACTGCCACATCGTCCTGGGCGAGGCCCAGGGTGAGCAGCAGGACCATGGACTTGGCGTTGACGGGATCGTCCGGCTCGTCGCCGCGGGCGATCTGAATCTTGCTGGAAAAGCCGGCGGCACAGTCCACAAACTCGGACGCCGGGCGGGCGTGCAGACCGGTGGGATTCTTTACGGTGATTTCCTTTGTGTACATACGGATGCCTCCTTATGATTCATCAATCTTCTGGGACAGGAAAGATTTGACAAGGTGCTCGATTTCCTCGGCGTAGCTGGCGCTGCAGGCCTGCTGAGCCAGCTCCCGGGCGTCCTCCAGCGAGACGGAGCGGATCATTTTCTTGACCGCAGCCACGGAGGAGGCGTTCATGGAGAGCTTGGTGATGCCGAGGCCCATGAGCAGCAGCGCGGCCTCGGGCTTGCCGCCCAGCTCGCCGCAGACGCTGATGGCCTTGCCCCGGCGGTTGAACTCCTGCGCGATGTACCGCAGCAGGCGGAACACGGCGGGGCTGAAATCCTGATAATAGGGCGCGACATTCTGGTTCATACGATCCACAGCCAGAGTGTACTGGATCAGATCGTTGGAGCCGATGCTGGCAAAGTCCACGTCCTCCGCCACCAGATCGGCCAGCAGCCCCGCGGAGGGGATCTCGATCATAACGCCGACCTTCACCTCGTCGGAGAAGGGGACGCCCTCGGCGCGCAGTTCCGCTTTTGCCTCCTCCAGGGCGGCCTTCGCCCGACGGATGTCCTCCATCGTGCCGATCATGGGGAACATGATCCACAGGTTGCCGTAGACAGAGGCCCGCAGCGCGGCCCGCAGTTGGGTGCGGAACATGTCCGGATGCCGGAAGCAGAGGCGCACCGCCCGCTCGCCCAGGAAGGGGTTGAGCTCCCGTTCCATCGGGAGATAGGACAGAGTTTTGTCACCGCCGATATCCAGCGTGCGGAGGGTGACGGGTTTTTCCTTGAAGGTGGAGAGGACGGTCCGATAGGCCTCAAACTGCTCCTGCTCCGTGGGGAGATGGTCGCTGCCCATGTACAGGAACTCGGTGCGCAGCAGACCCACGCCGTCCACGCAGGCGGCGTCGCTCAGATCCGCCGCGCCGACGGAGGCCAGATTCTGCAGCACCTGCACATAGCTCCCGTCCCGCGTGACGGGTTCCTTGCTCTTGTAGACCAGCAGCTCCGACAGATACCGGCGGTAGTCGTCGGCTTTGACCCGATAGGATGCGAGCAGCGCCTCGTCCTGCGTGTCCAGCACCAGACCCTTCACAGCGTCCAGGGCGATGAGAGCGTCCGGCGCCAGCGCGTCGGTGATTCCGGGGACGCCCAGCACGGCGGGGATTCCCAGGCTGCGGGCGATGATGGCGCTGTGGGAGGTGTCGCCGCCGATCTCCGTCACGATGCCCAGGACGTTCTCCCGGTCCATGTTGGCGGTGTCGGTGGGCATCAGCTCGTGGGTGACGATGATGCAGGGGCAGGGCAGGCTCCGCAGAGATTGGGGAGAGAGCCCGCGGGCGGCCAGCAGCAGGCGCTGACGCACATCGCGGAAATCCGTGGCCCGCTCCTGAAACAGACGGTTTTTGCTGCGCTGCATGCGGCGGATAAACTTGTCAAAGGTTTTCTGGATCGCCCAGTCCAGCGTACTGAGCCCATCCTGAATCTGCATGCGGATCTCCTCGTCGATGGCCAGGTCGCCCAGCAGCGAGAGATGCGCATGGAAAATGGCGGCCTTGTTGTCCTGTGTGGCCGTCAGCCGGGCGCAGATCGCCTCCAGATCCCGGCAGGCATAGGCCTTGGCCGCGGCCCACGCGGCCAGCGTGTTCTCGACCTGCGCCGCCTCGATCCTGCCCTCCGTGACCTCGGGAACCACGGAGCTGTACAGGTAGACCGGGCCGACGGCATAGCCCTGAGAGACAGGATTTCCCTTGTATTCCATGGATGCGTCACCTTCCTGTAAAGCGGAGAGCCCGCCCCGCTCAGTCATAGCGCTGGATCAGATTGCCCTTGTTCAGGATCTCGTTGGGGTCAAACGCGTTTTTCAGGATCTTCATGGCGGCGTAGGCAGTGCCGTGCTCCCGCTCGGCATAGCAGACACGCTGCTTGCCCATGCCGTGGTGGTGGACGACGCCGCCGGTGGGCAGGGCGATGACCTCGTCGCACAGAGCGCGGATAAAGGCGCGCTGCTCGGGATCGGACTGAGCGGGATCGTCGATCTTGAGCTGATAGACAAAATAAACGTTGACGCCGTTGATATAGCTGTGGGAGACGTGGCCGCCCAGGGAGACAAGATTGGGGATCTTTTCAGGCACCCGCTCAATCACGTTGTGATAGATGGTCACAATGTCGCTCCAGCTGGCGCTGATCTCGATGGTGGGGTCAAGAATCTGGGTATCTCTGGCCTTCTGGGCCATCTCCCCGCTGGTGATGCGCTTGCAGATATCGTTGCGGTGCTCCAGCCAGTGCTCCACGCCCTTGGTGCCGATGTAGCGGGCGCCGTAGGCCCGGGCGATGGCGTCAATGCCCTCGCCGGTGGCCTTGGCCACGGCTGCGGGGCCCTCGGCGGTGAAGAACATATAGGCCTCGCCCTCCTGCAGCTGTACGCTGCCGAAGCTGCGGTCATAGTCGGCCTTGTCGTACAGGCGTACCACGGAGGGCTTATAGCCCTTGGTCATGATGTCGTGGATAGCGGAGAAGCCCACGTCCATGCTGCTGACCACGTAGCCGCCCATCCACATGTCGTCGGGGTAGTAGGGGAAGAGCTTGACCGTGACCTCGGTGATCACGCCCATAGCGCCCTCGCTGCCGATGAAGATGTGGTTCAGCTCTGGGCCGGCGCTGCGGCGGGGCACGTCACGGGTGCGGATCAGGGTGCCGTCGAAAAGCACGACCTCCAGGGAGGAGACCATGTCGGCGATGCCGCCGTAGTAGGTGGAGAACTGGCCGATGCTGTTGGTGGCGACCAGGCCGCCCATGAAGGCCATGGGCCGGGACTGGGGGCTGTGGCCGGTGGTGAGGCCCAGCTTGTTGACTTCGTCCTCCAGCTTCTGCAGGGGGTAGCCGGCGCCGACGGAGGCCATCATATTGTAGGCATCGATGCCGAAGAGAGTGTTCAGCTTGCTGACATCCAGCATCAGCGACTCCTCGTGGGCCTCCAGAAGCCCCTCGGAGCTGGAGGCGCCGGCGCGGACAATGAGATTGCAGCGGTGTTCGTTGCAGTATTTCACCACGGCGATCACGTCGTTTTTGTCCTCTGCGAACACAATGGCGACAGGCGGCGTGGTCATGCACAGGCCGTAGGCTTTTTCATAGACGCGGTTAAAACCGTCATAGGTTTTCAGCTGCTGCTCGTCGGTCACGACCTTTTCGGCGCCGACCAGCGCGCGGATCTCGTCAAGTTGAATGCTCATGTGTGCTCCTCCTTATTCTCCGTCTTTCTTCTGCTCGCTTTTGGGGACCCAGGTGGGGTCGATCTTCTTGTAGTAGTCATAGAGCTGTTTGGTCCGGGCCGCGGCCTTGGCGCGGTTTTTGGACTTGTCCAGCAGTCCGCGGGCAGCCAGGTCCTTTTCGATGATAGCCGTGGCCGGGCGGTAGGGCGGGCAGCCCGGGGCGAGCACGCCCTTCTCCTCCAGGAGCATCCGGTTGCGGATCTCCTTCAGGCCGCCGGTGGCTGCACAGGCGCAGTCGCCCAGGAAAATTACATTCTCCAGCTTGGTCGTGACGCCGTTGGGCACCTTCGGATCACTGCCGACGATGACCATAAACTTCTCGTCCGGGATCTTGGAGAGCATCCTGCCCAGGCCGGCGGCCATATTCCAGCACTGCTTGCAGGCGCCGCCGATGCGAAAGTCGATGTTTTCGTATACGCCGGTGACAAAGCGGTCGTCCGGATAGCGGTAGGAATCGGGCCAGAGGAAGTCCTCCTTCACGTCCTCGATCCGGGCGCCGAGCACCTCGATGTTCTCCAACCGGCCGTTGCCGATGCCGTCGTAATCCGCCAGACGGTTGAAGGCCACCTTGAATACGTCATCGATGCCCATGCAGGCGATGGCAACGCTGTCGGCGGCCACCACGTCCGCACTGGCCACAAACAGATTCATCGGGTGAGGCTCGCCGCCCTCGCCGGCGCCGTTGCCCTCCATGGCGGTGATGCCGTCAATCAGGGTCAGGTCAGGCTTGCGGATCTTGAACAGATCAACAATCTTCTGCTCGAAGTCGTCCCGGTGGGCGTAGTACTTCTGCTCGTCGTTGAGAATACCCTGAAAGTTCTTCATGCCCAGGGTCACGAAGGTCATGCCGTGCATCTTCATGCAGGGCAGGTCGATCAGCACGTCGGCCTCCAGCAGGGTTTTGGGATAGTCTACCTCACCGATGCATTTGCCATCGGGGACAGGAACCTTGACGCGCTCATCGTCCTCCAGGCACAGAACGCGTGCGCCGGCGGCCTCCGCCGCGTCCTTGACGCCCATCTCCTCCAGGACGAATTTCGTGCTCTGCCCGCGGCCCAGCTTGGTGCCGACGCTGACGGCCTCACAGAGGGTTACGCTGGCGGCGCCCGCCTCGTAGAGCTGGGAGATCAGGCTGTATACCGTCCGCCTGTCCACGATGACAGGGGGCGGATAGGGGGCGAAGAAATTGCCCTTGATGGCAACGGTCGCGCCCTGGGGGATATAGCGCTTCAGCCCGCCAAGCAGGTCAAAGGCCTCCCGGATCATGGCGTCGATTTCGGCCGCATCCGGCGTGTGCTGCCGCTTTACGAGTGCAACAGTGGATTTCTCCATTACAAGATACCTACCTTTCCTTCGTTCGGATCGCAGTTTGTTGTTTGGCTTTTCTGTTAGCAGACCGCTTCCCGCTGGGACAGTCCGGCGGAGAGACAGCCATTCAGACTTCCCTGGTCAGCTCCCGGAACAGCTGCGCGCTGTCCTCAAACTCGGCCTTTTGCAGCCGCGCCAGCAGGAGCTTGTCGCCCAGCAGGCGGGTGAGATCGCGGACCACGCAGACATGCGCCGCGTTGTCCGGCGTGCAGAGGGTGAAGATGGTGTAGACGGGCTCTTCCCGCGGGGAGAGGACGACGCCCCGTCGAAAGACGCTCACGCTCATGCCGACCCGGCGCACGGAGCGGTCCGGCTTGGCATGGGCCAGAAGGATTCCCGGGGCCAGAACCGGGTACAGGCCGCGGTCGCGCATGGCGCTCAGCACGGCGCTGCCGTAGTCGGGATCGACGGAGCCGTTCTCCGCCAGCGGCTGCACCGCCAGACCGATGGCCTCCTCCAGTGTGCAGGCGTCCGGATAGACGCAGACCTCTCTCGGCGAGAGCACGTCGCGCAGGCCCGGACGCACCGCGCTGGCGAAGTTCTCAGAGAGGTATTTGCGCATCGCGGAGACCAGCCGCGGCCGGTCGGTGATGATGGCGCATTCGGAGATCAGCGAGAGCATGTCCTCCAGATAGGGACTGTCATGGGGCTGCTGCTCGGAATAGTGCCAGTTGAGGAGCAGCTCCTTGTCGCGGTCGGACAGGCTGGGATTGACCTGAATGATGTTGGCCGCCTGGACAGGCAGCGTGACAGTGGTGAGTACCAGGTCGTACCGGGCGATTTCGGCGGGGGAGAAGCTGCCCAGATCCTGGATGGCGATCTCATAGCCGCTGCCGATCAGCTCCGTGATCTGGTGGTGGACAAAGAGAGAGGTTCCCACGCCGGCGCTGCACACGATCAGGATGTTCCCGCTCTTGGGGACGTTCTCGCTGGCGTGGTTGACCAGCCAGCTTACAAAGTAGACGCACAGAAACGCCACATCCTCGTCCGGGACATGGACGCCCAGGATGGACTCGCTGGTGGAGACGGCGGAGCGGGTATAGCGGTAAATGTCGGGGTATTCGCTTTTTATCGTATAGGCATGCTGCATATTCGACTTGATGTGGTACTTGATGCGGTAGTACATCGGCCGGATATGGAGCATGAGCTTTCTTTTCAGTTCGGTTTTGTTCTCCAGCGCCAGGCAGGCGTAGAGCTCAAAGCTGTCGATCAGCTCGTCGATGAAATCGTCCAGAACGGTGGACTGGGTACGGGTCAGATAAAAGGAGTCGTACTTCTTGGCGCTCATCAGCATCACGGCGAAGAAGCTCTCCTCTGAGGGCGGGAAGTCGATGCCCGCCTCGGCCAGGGCCGCGGTGATCATGGCGCAGGCCCGGTATTCCGCCGATTCCCGCAGATCGCGGTCCTCAATGCGGATTTCGCCGCGTCCGGCGCGGCAGAGGATCATCAGCAGGGCATAGCTGAGCTCCTGCACGGAATTGTAGCTCAGATCCAGCCCGGCCTGCTCGGAGGCGCCGCGCACGCAGGCGCTGACGACGGGAAACAGGCGTTCCCGGTCCTCCGCCTTAACATTTTCGCCGAAGGCCGCAGTGAGCAGTACGCGATCGACGCAGATGCGCATTTGCCGGGTCTGGCTCTGAATCAAATGCTCGTACAGCAGACTGCGGATTACCAGCTCACCGGCCCGCAGGGAATAGCCGCTGCGCTGCACCGCCTCTATGGAGACACCGAGCGCCTTCAACTCATCCCGCAGCTGGTTGAGACTGGCCATGACCGTGTTCTTGCTGACCTGCAGGAACTCCGTCAAAAAGGTGAGCGATACACCCTCCCGGGCCAGGCCGACAGCCAGCAGGATCAGCGTCTTGCGCTCCTCTTGGGACAGCACGTAATTCGGATCCGGCCGGTCACAGTCCAGCATCAGAGCGCGGATCTCGCCGGCGCGTGCCATGTCCAGCACCAGCCGGTCGTCTGTCAGCGCCGCCTGCGGCAGCCCCAGCTCATGCAGATCGTCGTTGAGCTTGGAGAGATTGTACAGAAGCGTGCGCCGGGAGAGAGAAAGCCGCTGCGCCAGGCGATTCAGCGGTAGAGATCCCCCCGCCTTGAGGAGCTCGTCCAGGACTTGAATAATGATGTGGTTGGTTTCCATGGCCAACACCCGGTTTCTTAGGATTTGAAGCGGACCGCCGTGTAAGCGATGCACGGTTACACGGCGGTCTGCGCGATGGTTCGATTTGCTTCGGTACGCTTACTCAACCGAAGCAGCGAAGAGAGGACGCTGCCGGGGGATCAGCCGAGACCGAAGAGCTTGGAGATGTTGCCGATGATGACGATCCACAGGCTGCACTCGGAGAAGCCCATCTGCTGGACGAAGGTGCCGACGGTCTTGGCGACCAGGGGCATGGCCAGCGTGGTGACGACCATGATCAGGACGCCGCCCAGGAGGCCCCAGGCGATGACGCCGCGGCGTCCGCCGTAGGAGTTGGCGAAGACACAGCCGGAGGCCACGTCAAAGTACACGGCCGCAGCCAGCGGGACCAGGACATAGGCGCTCAGGCCGGAGAAGTTGATAATGAACATGGTGATGATGCTGGCGGCCAGGGCGATGAGGTAGCCGATCATCAGGGAGTTCTGGCCGTAGGGGTAGATCATCGGGATGTCCAGAGCGGGGATGGCGCCGGGAACCAGCTTCTTGGAGATACCGGTGAAGGCGGGGATGATTTCGGCCATCATCATGCGGCAGCCCTGCAGCAGAATGATGATGCCGGCGCCGAAGGACATGCCGTTGGTGAGAGAGAAGGAGAACACGTCGCTGCCGTAGATGGCGGAGCGGGTGTCGGCCTTCAGGAAGATGGCGATGGCGAAGTAGAGAATGGTCATCAGCAGGCCGCCGACCAGGGTGGTGTCACGCAGGAAGTCGAGCTTCGGGGAGATCTTGATCTTCTCCATGTTGTCGACGGGCTTGTCGCCGTAGGTCTTGGCCATGAGCTGGCCGACGCGGGAGGCGAGCCAGCACCAGAAGGTACCGGAGTGGGCGATGGAGAAGTTGCGCTTGCCGGTCAGGTGCTCCATGTCGGGCAGCAGCATGACGGGCGTGATGGAGATGGCGCAGAGGTAGCCGAAGGTGGCGAAGGCGATCAGGCCGGCGCCGGAGAGGCCGAACTGGACGCCCAGGCCCAGCCACAGCATGGAGAAGAACATCATCATGTGGCCGGTGAGGTAGATGGTCTTGAGCGGGGTGAAGCGGGCCAGGATCAGCTGGATCACAAAGCCCAGCACCATGACCACGCCGACCTGCATGCCGTACTCGCCCAGGAAGGCGCCGAAATCGGCCAGAGGTGCGCCGGCGGTCTTGGTGACGGAACCGAAGGCCTCGGACAGCGGGGCAATGGCTGTCTGCAGCAGGGCAACGCCGGCGTTCAGCACCAGCACGCCCAGCATGCACTTGAAGGTGCCCTTGATGACGTCACTGGCGGACTTCTTCTGAAGCAGAAGGCCGACCATGGCGATCAGGGACAGGAAGATTGCGGGGGTCTGGAAAATTTGCGCGATGTACTGAATGATTGCCATAAAATCCTCCTCTTTCTATTTTGTTTAATTTGGTCTTTTTCTGTCAGGCTTACGCCTCCAGGATTTCTCTTGCTTTCGGGATCACAACTTCCGCGATTTTTTCCCTGTCCAGGAAATCATCGACCTGAACCACGCACACATTGGGATTCGCGCTCTGAACCTCGTTGAACAGACCGTCAGAGGTGCAGATCATATCACAGGTCAGACCGGCTGCGCTGGTGAGATCCGCCGTGATGGTATCCGCCCGGATGCCCGCATCCGAGAACACGTCGTCCAGGGACATTTTCAGCACCAGGCTGGTGCCGCAGCCGTAGCCGCAGACACAGTAGACAACCAGAGTTCTGTCGTACGCCATTTGCCCGTTTCCTCCTTTCTTAGAGAGTGCAGGAAGGGGTGCTCAACCTTCCTCGGCCAGGATTTCCCGCGCTGCGGGGACGGCGATCTCCGTCAGGGCGTCCCGATCCAGGAAGTCAAAGACTTCCAGAACCTTCGTGCCGGGGTTCGCCGCAAGAACTTCATTGTAGAGCCCATCGGAGGTGAAGATCAGGTCACAGTTGAGGCCCGTGGCGCTGGTCAGGTCCATGGGGGTCACGTCCGCCCGGATGCCAGCATCCGAAAAAACGTCGTCCAGGGTCATCTTCAAAATCAGGCTGGTGCCGGTTCCGTTTCCGCACACCGTGTAGCAGATCAGCGGTCTTTCATACATGTCGGCAAGTTCCTTTTCTCATTCATATATTCAGACGGGCATTTCGCGCCCGTCAGGCGTTCTGGGAGGCGTTGATGTAGTCGAGCACCTCGTCCATCGTCTCAAGGGCGCAGATCGCGTCCACAAAGCCCTCCCGACAGATCAGCTTGGAGATGCCGCGCATGCAGCTCAGGTGGTGCTTGTTGTCCCGCGCGCCGATGGCAAAGAGCACGCGCACGGGATCGTTGCGCTGGTTTCCGAAGGCTACGGGCGTATCCAGCACGACCATGCTCACGCAGTCCTCCAGGATATAGTCGCCGGGCCGCGCATGGGCGAAGGCGATGCCGGGGGAGAGAACGATATAGGGCCCCAGGCTGTCCAGCGTGGAGATCATTTCATCGGTATAGGCGGCGGTGGTCAGATTCTGCTTTTCGAGAAGAGCGCCCGCGAGGCGAATCGCCTCATACTTGTCATTCGCCCGTTGGTGGATGGCGATGGTATTCCGGTTCAGAAAGTCCTGAAGCATGTCGTTCTCCTTGTTGGATTCAATCATGCCCGCGCATGTTGAAGTTTATTAAAAATCCACAAAAGGGCGGTCGCTTCAGCAGAGAAAACGTCAGACTTTTGTGGATTCTGCTTTCATTGTAGCGGATGGCCAAAGAATAATCCATTACAAATTTTGTTTTTCGCGCGTACCAAAAACTGTGACATATGTACAGAAACCAGCGTTTGACAGACCCTGGAATCTGTACTATTCTTACGATAGAGGTTCTATGCGCAGATCGGATTGAGGTGACCTATGAAGATCGTGGTTCTGCTCTCCGTGATCCATGACACGGAGGACGTGATGAAAAGGGATTGGCGTGACGCCGATCTTGAGAAACTGGATATCCGCTATGCCCGGCGCGTCCCGGATCTGTTTGACGAGGCCGCCGCGGAGTACGCGCTGCGGGTGCGGGACGCGCTCATGCGGCAGGGACTGCCTGTCTCGCTGACGGCCCTTCTCCGCGGGAGCGCCCCGGAGAGCCTGGCGCGGAATCTCTATGCCGTGGGCTTTGACCGTCTGATCGTACTGGACGGCAGAGACGAGCCCTGCCGCGATCCGGAGCGGATCGCGGCGCTGGCTGCCGATTGGATTCGCGCCGACGGGGGCTGCGACTGCGTGTTTC
>JAEEGL015738242.1_pt1 | contig 12295 bp, 13 predicted proteins | sample 9134231 | NCBI WGS metagenome assembly JAEEGL01 (sample SAMN16246548, study PRJNA631951) | gut metagenome | biome: gut microbiome; feature: rumen; material: fiber-attached | host: Bos | place: Iran: Karaj | collected 2018-10 | reverse complement strand
GCGTCATGGCGAAGAAACCTTTTTCGCATGCGGGTATTGTCGGATTTCAGGGGCAGCTGATGACATACGTGCCTGAACAGGGACCTTGCTACCGTTGCATTTTCGAGGAACCGCCCCCGAAAGGCTCCGTGCCAAGTTGTAAGGAGGCGGGCGTAATTGGTGCAATTGCAGGCGTCATTGGGAGCCTACAGGCGGTGGAAGCCATCAAGTACATTCTTGGCGTAGGCAATTTATTGACAGGCTATCTACTCACCTACAATGCGCTCACGGCGGAATTCCGTAAGGTAAAGCTCCCGAGCCATACCGAAGACTGCGCCGTTTGCGGAACGCACCCGACCATCACCAAGCTCATTGATTACGAACAGGCTGTTTGCGAGATGAAACACTGATGATTACATTACCAAAATCTGAATACGAAAAAATCCTCAAGCATGCTCGCAAGAACTTGCCTGAAGAAGCCTGCGGGCTAATTGCAGGCGAAGTGACTTCCGACGGGAAGGCAATTCGTGAAGTATACCTGCTCACAAACATCGACCATTCGAATGAGCATTTTTCGCTGGATCCGAAAGAGCAGCTGGCCGCCATCAAGGATATGCGTACGAAAGGCCTGAAGCCTCTCGGTAACTGGCATTCGCATCCGGAATCTCCTTCGCGCCCCTCGCAAGAAGACAAACGCCTTGCTTACGATTCGTCAGCGAGCTACTTGATTCTTTCTTTGCAAGACCGCGAAAATCCGGTGTTGAATTCTTTCCATATCGAAGGTGACAATGCCACGAACGAAGGCTTGCAAATCGTAGATTAACGGCGATTTGATTGTTTAGCACAAAGCCCTCGGCAATCACCAAGGGCTTTTGTGTGTTTGAATCTGTTTTACGGCCTAAATGTCTTCAGTGCGGCTATCGTGCGCGAAATAAGGTCGTTCAGTTCCCAGCCTAAAAGGCTTGCACCGCGTTCAATGACTTCGCGGGAGCAACCTGCGGCAAACTTTGGCGACTTGTACTTTTTCAAGACGGATTTCAGTTCCAAATCCTGCACGCTTTTGGATGGGCGCATCAAAACAACAGCCCCGATCAAGCCCGTCAATTCATCGACGGCATACAAGACCTTTTCCATTTCGTGTTCAGGCTTGACATCCACCGTGATTGCCCAGCCGTGGCTTGTCGTAGCGTGAATCAACTCTTCTGAAAGACCAGCTTCTTGCATCAATTCGCGTTCCTTGATGCAATGCTGTTCCGGCCACTGTTCAAAATCCAAGTCGTGCAACAGTCCCACAATTCCCCAGAATTCTTCGTCTTCGCCGTAACCCAACTCGCGCGCAAAATAGCGCAAGGTGTTCTCGACGATTTCGCCATGCTCCAAGTGGAACGGGTCTGAATTGTATTTCTTAAGGAGTTCCCAAGCTCCTTCGCGGGTAATATTTGCTGATAATGCCATGCCCCAAAATATAACACTTTCGCGACAATCCAAAATACGCACTTTTATACATTTTTCCTATCGAAAGTCATGGATTTTTTCTATTAGACGCCCTTTTGTGAACGTTCTATATTTGCACTTTCCTAAAGCATCTGACCAATATTAGAGTAGCTTGAACGATGAATTACAATGAAGAAACGGAACTTTCCAAAGCGGAATGTTTGCAGATTTTGAATACCCCAGACGAATCTCTTGGGAAATTGATTGAGAAGGCCTATTCACTCCGTACCAAATACAAGGGCAACCGCGTTAGCATCCAGCTTTTGACGAATGTTCGCAGCGGCAACTGCACACAGAATTGCGCCTATTGCGCACAATCTCGCGATTCCGAAGCCCCTATCGAAAAATACAGAAGCGTTTCCGACGAAAAGCTTTACGGAGACAACGATCTGGTAAGTGAATTCCATTTATCTAGGCATTGCATCGGGCTTTCGGGCATGGGATTCACCGACAAGGAAATCGAAGAACTTGCCGAGCGTATTGCGCACATGAAGATGTCAGGAACGCATATTTGCTGTTCCATCGGATTCTTGACGGAGCACCAAGCGCGCATTTTAAAAGCTGCGGGACTCGATCGCATCAACCACAATTTAAATACGAGTCGCCGCTTTTATCCTGAAATTTGCAGCACGCATACGTATGAGCGCCGCATTCAAAATATTCAGATGTTGCAACGCGTCGGTTTTGAAATTTGCTGTGGCGGAATCATCGGAATGGGAGAATCCAAGGAAGATGTCGTTGACATGCTTTTGGATCTGGTTGCCATCAATCCAGAATCGGTGCCTATAAATTTTTTGCTGCCTGTCAAGGGCACACGCCTTGCCGAACGTGACATTTCGGGTCTTACATTTGAATACTGCATCAAGATTCTTTGCCTAGCACGTCTTTTGCTCCCGAAATCGGATATTCGCTGTGCCGCTGGCCGCGAAGTGTATTTCAAGGGTCACGAAAAGGAACTTTTCAAGGTCGTTGACTCCATCTTCGCTTCGGGCTACCTTACCGAAGGCGGCCAAGGACTCAACGAAACGTTTAAGACAATCGAAAATGCAGGTTTTACCTGGTTCGTGGAAAGCACGGATAAATAGTCGTCAATCCAATTCCACTTCGACAACGCCTCGTACTGAATTGAAACAGTAAATTTTCTCTGCAGTTTCAAGGTCGCATGATATTTTCGGTGCGATTTTTGAGGTCATTAAAAAGAAAATCCTTTAATTTGGCATCTTCAAAAACTTTGTCGGCATATATCAGCAAGGCGCGGCCAAAGTTAGTAAAATTATTTAGATAAAGTACGTTAAGTCCGATTTTTCAGTGGAGCCGAGCATGGTGGCGACTCCGCCAAGTTCCACGCCGTCAATCAGCTCTTCGGCGGTAATGCCCATCAGTTCCATTGACATCTGGCAAGCGACAAACTTTACGCCCCTTTGCCTTACGTTTTCAATCAGTTCTTCCAGCGAAGAGACTCCATTCTGTTTCATAACAGCACGAATCATCTTTGCGCCGATACCGCCGAAATTCATGCGCGAAAGCCCGAGTTTTTTTGAACCGTGCGGTAACATCAAGCTGAACATTTTTCCGATGAGTGATTTCTTGACGCGCACCTTTTCGGGCCTGCGCAAAATGCTTACACCCCAGAAGGTAAAAAACATCGTGACCGGGCGACCCATCGCGGCGGCCCCATTCGCCATAATAAAGGAGGCGATAGCCTTGTCCAAATCACCGCTGAAGACAACGAAGGTCTTGCCGTGTTCAAAAGCTCTTGTTTCAGGTGCAGGAGGAGCCTCGCGTTTTACAACGGTCGCGTAAATGATGCGGTCTTTTTCGGATAGCGATTTCAATTCATTTCCGGTATGCTGGCACCAAGCTTCAATATCCGAGAGGAACGCCTTTTCGTCCGCTTCCACTTGGATTTCATCACCTACCAAGGCGTTTTTTACCGCTTCGTCAACTTGTACGATTGGCCCAGGACATTTCTGCCCCTTTGCATCCACAAAATGGGCTTTCGGAACAGCATCAAGCCCGCCTTCAATATTATAGGCATTGTAATCTCTGTCGGCGAGAATTTCTGCGACTTGCTCGGAGCGGTCTCCTGTCGAACAGAATACATAGACGGGTTTATCTTTCGGAATGGAATCAATTTTTTTAGAAAGATCGAAAAACGGAATCTGGATGGCTCCGTTTACAGGCCGCACAATCGCTTCGCTCGGCTCACGGATATCGAGAAGGGTAGCATTGTTTAAATCAATCTTGTGAAAATCTTTAGCTGAAAAGTTCTTGACGTCTGACATGTAAACACCTTAGTTTTTTGAACATCTAAATGTAGCTTGTCAACGACATCTTTCCCAATACTATTTTCCTATCGAAAGTTATGGCTTTTTTCTATTGCATTTTTACTTTTCAATAAAAAATTTGAGCAAGGAAAGGACCCGCCAAATACCTGACGGGCCCCTTATGCATGACGACAGAATTACACTGAATTAGATACTATTCTTAAAAAATACTGGTGTACACGCAAATCTTCGTTGAGTTCCGGGTGGAACGAAAGCGCAAGCTGATTTTTGTAGCGTACAGCGACGATTTGATTATTGACTGTCGCTAGAATCCGAACGCCCTCACCTACTTTTTGAATAAGCGGTGCGCGGATGAATGTCATCGGGATTTTTCCGATTCCTTCAAAGTTTTCTTCGACGTAAAAACTTCCGAGTTGACGACCGTATGCATTGCGTTCGACAGTGGCGGGGAGTGTTCCGAAGTAGGTGTGAGAATCGTTACTCAAATTGTCAGCGAGTAGAATCAATCCTGCGCAAGTTCCTAAAGTCGGGAGTCCGTTCTCAATGAGATTCTTGAGCGGTTCAAAAAGCCCGAGGTCGTGTAAAAGTTTCCCTTGCACGGTACTTTCGCCACCGGGGAGAATAAGTCCGTCAAAATTTTGCTCCAGGTCTCGCAATTGTCGGATTTCAAACGTCTCCGCACCGAGTTTTTCAAGAATTTGCCGATGCTCGGCGAAAGCCCCCTGTATGGCGAGTACGCCGATTCTCGGGGACTTGTTTTTCAAAGATTTTTCGCTCATTTATTTTCCTCGTTCAGCCATCAAAAGTTCAATTTCCTGTTCATTGATACCGACCATGGCTTCGCCCAAATCTTCGGAGAGTTTCGCTATAAGCTTGGCATCCGTGTAGTTCGTTACAGCCTGCACAATGGCGGCAGCTCGCTTGGCGGGGTTTCCAGACTTAAAAATACCCGAGCCCACGAACACGCCTTCGGCTCCGAGTTGCATCATGAGCGCGGCATCGGCAGGAGTGGCGACTCCGCCCGCAGCAAAATTCACGACAGGCAATCGCTTGTGTTCATGAACATACTTTACAAGGTCATAGGAAACTTGCAGTTCCTTGGCGCGGTTGAAAAGTTCATCTTCCCGCATCGAAGAAATGCGGGCGATTTCCTGGTTCATCAGGCGAATATGGCGAACCGCCTGCACGACGTCACCTGTTCCTGGCTCACCCTTGGTGCGTATCATCGATGCGCCTTCTTCAATGCGGCGGAGCGCTTCGCCGAGGTCGCGGGCTCCGCAAACGAACGGTACCTTGAATTCGTGCTTGTTGATGTGGAAAACGTCATCGGCGGGTGAGAGCACCTCGCTTTCGTCGATATAGTCAATTTCGATGGCCTCCAAAAGCTGGGCTTCAACAAAGTGGCCGATACGGCACTTGGCCATCACAGGGATTGAGACTGCGTCCTGAATTCCTTTAATCATTTTCGGGTCGCTCATGCGCGACACTCCACCTGCGGCGCGAATGTCGGCGGGAATGCGTTCGAGCGCCATTACGGCAGCGGCACCGGCCGCTTCGGCGATTTTGGCCTGTTCTGGGGTGGTTACATCCATAATGACGCCGCCCTTGAGCATTTGGGCGAGGTTCTTATTGAGTTCGTAGCGATTTTCTGTAGACATTTGCTTCTCCTTGTGAATTATTTATTTGTCATCCGCCGCGAAGGCGGGGATCTTCTTTTCGATGCGTAAATTAGACTTTTTATTGACCTTGTTCAATAATCAAATTTTTACTATTTTTATATACTCAGATTAAGGTCAGATTAAAGCCAGTTTAATATATGACTTCGCACTGTAAAAACACTCGAAACAAGGCCGTACTCGCTTCGCTCGATACGGATTGTTCCTCGTACATTTTTACAATGCTTCGTCTTATTAAACGTTGGAGGGTTTCCCGCTATGCTTACATACGATATTTCAAAGGTTGGTGACGATACTCTTTATCATTTTCTCTATCGCTCGATTAAGGACGATATTTTATCAGGTAGGCTTGAACCCGATGCAAAGCTCCCGTCGAAACGCCCTTTTGCAAATTCACTTGGCGTAAGCGTCATTACTGTTGAAAATGCGTACAACCAGCTTATTGCTGAAGGTTTTATCTATTCGCTTTCGCGAAAGGGGTTCTTTGTAGCGGCAATTCCGCAAAAAAACTCCAACAGTCTGCAAAAATCGCAACCAGTAAAGCAGTCCCGCGAATCCCTGTTCCCTGAGCAGGTCGAAGCGCCGCATTACATTGCTGATTTTGCAAACAATCAGGTGGACGCATCGACGTTTCCGTTTACGACCTGGGCAAAGCTTACGCGTAAAGTGCTTTGCGAACAGCAGCGCGATCTCCTGACCCGTTCACCTAATTCAGGCGTTTTGGAGTTGCGTAGGGCTATCGCCAAGATGCTTCTGGAATTTCGCGGAATGTGTGCAGCTCCAGAGCAGATTGTGGTGGGAGCAGGAACGGATTGCCTTTATACTTGGCTTGTCCAGCTGCTCGGTTTCGACAAAAAGTTCGGTGTTGAAGATCCAGGCTATAGCAAGATTTCGAAGATTTATCGCAAACTTAACGTGGTCTGCAACTACATTCCGCTGGACGAATACGGAATCCGCATCGACCAGCTGGAAGAAACTTGCACTGATGTTGTGCATCTTTCGCCCTCGCACCATTTTCCGACAGGCAAGGTGATGCCCGTAAGCCGCCGCTATGAGCTTTTAAGTTGGGCTGCAAAATCAAGCAACCGCTACATTGTCGAAGATGAATACGATAGTGAATTTCGTATGGTCGGCCGCCCGATTCCGGCACTCCAGAATATCGATGTGCAAGACAAGACGATTTATATCAATTCTTTTTCTAAGACGCTTGCTTCCACGGTGCGCGTAGGCTACATGGTGCTTCCCAAGCCACTCGCCAAAAGGTTTCACGAAGAATTTTCGTTTTATACCTGCACCGTATCAAACCTTGAACAGTATGTGCTTGCGAAATTCATTGACGAAGCCCATTACGAGAAACATATCAACCGTATGCGGAACTTCTACCGCCACCGTCGCGACACATTGCTTGAAACGATTCGCCAAAGCAAGCTGCGCAATCGCATCGAAATAGCCGAAGAAGATGCCGGTCTGCATTTTATTTTGAAAGTCAATACCGAACTTTCGGATGTGAAATTTTGCGAACGCGCTCTAAAAAATGGGGTGCATATCAGGGCGCTTTCCGATTACTATACGGCAGCCGAACCCTCGCAGCATGAATTCATCATCAATTATTCTTCGGTGCCTGAATCGCGAATGAAAAGAGCGGTTCAACAGCTAGAGAAAATATTGGAATAGTACATCGATTTTAATACAAATTTCCTATAAAAAGTTATGGAAATTTCCTATTAGACGGTTTCTGATATGCATACTAAATTGTGTGCATATTTTTTTTGTAATAGAGTAATTAGTTTGTTGTAACTCTATACAAAAATCCGATAATTCGGCATAAGAATTAAGTATTGGACAATGTGGTTTCGGGGTTCTAAATTTAGCGCACCTTAAAAAACTCATTCAACCTATAAGGAGACACACAATGAAAAATATTTTATCCATAAAATTGTTGCTGTCATTTACTCTCGCCTTGTCGACTCTCTCCTTCGCCCTCGATAAAATTTCGATTGGCTACCTTTCTTCAACGGGTCAGGGAAAGTACTTTATCGCCAAGGAAACCGGAATCTTTGAAAAGAACGGCTTGGATGTAACTCTTGTGGAATTTGCAAACTCGGGTGATGGCATTGCTGCTGTGCGCGCGGGCAAACTTGACGCAGGTTCGTTCGGCGCAATCGCCCCGATGGTGCATATCGCAGGCGGTGCAGAAATTCGCTTTGTCGCAGGCTTGATGGGTGAAGATGCGGCCATCATTACTCGCAAAGAAAATGCAGACAAAATCAAGAGCCTTGCCGATGTCAAGGGCAAAAAACTCGGAACAATCCGCCTCGGCACCGGTGACGCCGTGCTTCGCGGTGGCCTGAAAGATGCCGGACTCGACTGGAAAAAGGATGTTTCCATTGTGGAACTCAAGAATCCCCCCGCAGTTATCGAAGCTGTGAAAAACGGAACGATTTACGCAGGCGTAACTTGGGGACCGCATGACCAACGCGCCGAAGAAGCAGGCCTTGCCGTCGTGCTGCGCAGCCGTGATATCGCTCCGGGACACATTTGCTGCCGCTTGATTGCTTTGCAGCGTAAAATTCAGGGCCGCGAAGACATCTACAAGCGCATCGCCAAGTCGCTTTTGGAAGCCGAATATATCGTGCAGAATGACCACAAGAAAAGTACCGAAATTATCGCAAAGTACATTCACCTCTCTCCGGAACTTGTAAACAAGGCCTTCTATAGTGGCTTTGTGGATCAAACCTCCGACCCAAATGTTAAGGGAATCGAATACTTCTGGAATACCATGAAAGATGCCGATTATATTCAGTCGGATAAGGATATCAAGAAGTACGTGATTACCAAGTTCTATAAGGACGCCCTCGATGAACTGGTGAAGGAAAACCCGAAGGAAACGTTCTACGCAGAACGTGAAAAGATTTTTGCGACAAGAAACTAAGAGGCGTAAATGTCAAAAGGTTTTTCTCTTTCGAATGTAGGCGTATCGTATGGCGATAAAACCGTCTTGAACGATATTGATTTGCAAATAAAGCCGGGTGAATTTGTCTGCCTGCTTGGCGAAAGCGGTAGTGGTAAAACTACTCTGCTGAATATTTTGGCGGGCCTCAAAAAACCGACGAAAGGGAAGGCCTTTTGGAATGATTCCGAAATAACGAAACCCTCGCCGGAACGCAATGTTGTTTTTCAGGATTACTCGCTGTTTCCGTGGATGACGTTGCGCTCCAATATTTCGCTCGCTGTTCGAAAAACGCTGCACTTGGATAAAAAGATGACGAACCATGTGGCTGACGAATATTTGGACTTGGTCGGACTCTCTGGTAGCTATAATAAATATCCGTTTGAATTGTCTGGCGGCATGCGCCAACGTGGTGCTATTGCGCGCGCATTGAGCGTTGGAGCCGACTGCTTGCTTTTGGATGAACCTTTCGGGGCGCTTGATCCGCAGAACCGAGCACAACTTCAGGACTTGATTTTGCATATCTGCCGCACTCCGAAAGACAAACCCATCACAACGGTTTTCGTGACGCACGATATCAATGAAGCGGTTTATCTCGGAAGCAGAATTATCGTACTGGGGTCTACTCCGGGGCGTATTATTGCCGACATTTCGCTTGATTTCCCGGTTCAAAAGGATCGTGGAAAATGGTTCTACAATCCGGATGTTCGCGCTATCGTACAAAATATTGAAGAAGCGTACCATCGAGACATGCTTGAAAAGATCGGCTCGCTTGTACAGGGAGGTGCTGCTATATGAATTTGAAAAAGCATTTGATTGATAACTTGCTGGGCTTTGGCTTTTTGCTCTTTTTGCTTGGAATTTGGTCGATAGTCAGTTGCGGACCCGAATGGGAAAGTCAGTATCTGTTCCCGTCGCCCAAGGCTATTGCGACTGTATTTTACGAATCACGCGTAGAACTGCTTGAAGGCGCGGGCGGTTCGCTGTTGAAGCTCTTGCCGGCTTACCTTGTGGCTGCCATTGTGGCGATTACGCTCGGCATTTTTGCAGGGAGCCTTCCTTGGGTGAATGCAATGCTTAAGCCGTTTACGCGCTTTGTGGCTCCGATTCCGCCGAATGTCTACATTCCGTATGCCATTGCGCTTTTGCCTACGTTCTACTTTTCGGCTACGTCGATTATTTTTGTCGCGGCGTTTTGGCCTATTTTCTTGAATACGACTGCGGGCGCTGCCGATATCCCCGAAAAGTTTAGGAATAATGCGGCGATTATCGGAATTGGACGTATTGAATTCATTTGGCGAATTGCGCTTGTCGCGGCTCTGCCCTCCATTTTTTCGGGACTCTCTGTAGGACTTGGGCTTGCGTTCATTATGCTCACGGTTGCAGAACTTTTTGGTGATAATGTGGGCTTAGGGCATTTTATCCAGTTCTACGCAGATTATTCGGATTACGCACGAATGGTAGCAGGAATCTTGTGGACAGGAGTCGTCGTCATCGTGATGATGAGTATCCTTGAATTTGTTCGCAAGAAGCTTTTGTTCTGGACAAAGTACTAACCCTTCCATAGACAAAAACCTATAACTAGGCATTCAAAGAAAGTATTGGACAAACGTCTGACGCGATTCTAACTTTTCGCTCGAACTTAAACGGGGCCTGGATGGCTCGGAGGATTACCTCTATGCTTACTCGATCTGAATTGTGTTAAACGAACAGTGTTATAAAACATTGTTTAAAACTTCAAGCCACTCATCGGCAAAACACCATTAACAAAAAGGATTTTTACTCATGAATTTCACAAAAAATGCAATCAAGTATTTCTTAGGTTTCCTGTTTTCTACGTACGCCGTTTTTGCAGCGGAATCCACGCCCTTAATTACCAAGTCTGGCGTTCAGTTGACCGTTTATGGCTTTGCTTCGTTGACGGCAGCCTATAACGATTCCAAAAGCAACAATGGAAACTTCGACAACACCGTTTCTTCTTCGGACTTGACGAACGAAGATGATGGCGGTTGGTATTTGACTCCGAATCTGACTCGTTTGGGCGTTAACCTTGCGGGTGCTGATTCAACGGCATACTTTCAGACAAGTGGCAAGATCGAAGTAGACTTCTATGGTGGCGGATCTGCAACTGCTCCCGTGCCACGTCTTCGCCACGGTTATGGCCAGGTCACATTTGGCAAGACGGGTTTCTCTGTTCTTGCCGGTCAAACTTGGGACGTGATTTCTCCGTTGATTACGCCTGTTCTGAATGCAGGCATGCTCACCAATTCGGGTGATCCGGGTACGCGTCGAGCCCAGCTACGCTTGACCGAATCGGTTCCGGTTGCAGGTGGTTCTGTAGATGTCGCTGCCGCCGTGGTGCGCTCCGTGGGTATCGACCAGCCCTACACGGGGTCCGGCGAAACGGGAACCGACGCAGACATTCCGACTTTCGAAGGCCGCCTCGGCGTGGCGCTCCCGCTTTGGGTAGAAGGCAAGAAGGTTGGTGCAGGTGTTTCGGGCCATTACGGACGCGAAGAATTTGACATCGATGGCGCTGGTGCGACAAAAGATGTTCCGACTTGGTCTGTGAACGGCGATTTGACTCTTCCGATTGTCAAGACCGTGACGATTTTGGGTGAAGGCTATTACGGTGAAAATCTGGATGCATACGGCGCAGGTATTGGCCGTGGCGTGGTGACGAATGCTGAAAATCCGAAAAAGACCGAAGCAATCAAGGCGTTCGGTGGCTGGGCCGCGCTGCAGTACAATCCGGCCCAGAAATTGGCCTTTAACGTGGGTGCCGGCGTTGACAAGATCGACAAGGAATCCATCGAAAAGGTGGGTGGTGCCAAGAGAAATCGTTCTGCATTCGTGAATGCAGCCTACAAGCTTACCCCGACATTTACGGTGGGCCTTGAATACCTCCGAATCGAAACTGACTATCTGAACGCCTCTACCGGCAAGACGCAAACCGCCGACCTGAACCGCGGACAGCTCTCCCTGAATTACGGATTCTAAAAAGCTAAACCATCTATTTCCAACCAAACTTTTGCCATATGTACTAAGTCCCGCAATAAAATGCGGGACTTTTTGTGTATGCATGGGGCGTTTCTCCTGCTCCAATTTGTCACGCCCCGCTTGACGGGGCATCTCCTTTTTCACAGTCATTCCCGCGCAGGCGGGAATCTCTAGTTGCATAACTAGCTCTCTGGGACGGGGGCTGCCTACGCTGTGAAATTGTAAAAAGAAAAAATATTTCGAAAAAAAGGCTTTGGCAGGTCAAAAAAGCGTGCAAAATGTGTGTCGCAGAAAAATGCTTGCATTTTTCTATGACCGAATGCAGCCGCGGACGCCGTAGGCGTCAAAAATACGTGTATACGTTCACTCTTGTCGCCCTCACCGCAATGAAGTATATTGGCGCTAAAGCGCAATATATTGCGCCTCAGTCATACCGGCAAGCACACTTGCCTGTGCGACTCTCGGCTTAGTATATTTGGAATGCGGAGCAGTTCTCGGTATCCTTCCGCGAGGCTGCGATGCGGGCAATTAAATAACCTCGTAGCTGTTCAAAAAAAGAAAACTGGTCTTTAGAGGCCAGTTTTTTTTACGATTGTTTTGGGACGTTCCCCGGCAAAGTCAACAAAGTAAATCGAAGGGAGCCGGGGCAATTTCATTTAGATCCTTCGACTTCATTTTCTTCGGACGGTTCGGCAAGCTCACCGACCTCGAAAATTCCGCTCAGGATGACAATTGCATAGATTGCGACATTTGTCGCTTATTTTCCGCCAACAGATGTGCTGTAAATCTTTTCGAGCAAATTAAGCGCACCCTTGTAACCAACGAAGCTGCGATTGATAATCAACGTTTCGCTAGAGGGCGGAGTAATTTCGAAAAGCAATGCATTCTTTTCGTTGGCGATATTGATT
>JAEEGL015171487.1_pt1 | contig 12295 bp, 9 predicted proteins | sample 9134231 | NCBI WGS metagenome assembly JAEEGL01 (sample SAMN16246548, study PRJNA631951) | gut metagenome | biome: gut microbiome; feature: rumen; material: fiber-attached | host: Bos | place: Iran: Karaj | collected 2018-10 | reverse complement strand
TTTATCGTAATCCCATACTACACCTCCGCCGAAGCAGAGAAGGCCATGGAAGCTACTAAGAACTTCTTTAAATCATTTAGCAAAACTAAAGCCCCAGCCGTTAACCGTATCGACCGTGCCACTTACGATAAAGCCGTTACGGAAATCAATAACCGCGTTGAGGCTGTTATATCTGGTCTCTTCCAAATTGGTATTCACTCCGTTCGCCTTAACACTAAGGAACTTGGCCAGCTTTACTATAACTTTAATAACCCAGATACAGCCGTTCGTGAGCCACTCGGAGACTTTAATAAACTTGCGCATCTATATGTAAAGAAAGGCGAAAAAGGAGAGGAGCAATAATTATGGCAAAACATCCACAACTTAGCGCCGCCGATATTGCCGCGCAAGCCCAGCTTCAAGAAGAAGTTGAAATCCAGAAAGCGTTTGAGACAGGTATTACTACACTTCGTGATCTTATTTCGCCATCTTCTGTCGAAATCCATTCCGATTATTTCCGCCTCGGTACTAAATATGGCCGCACCATGTATGTTTATGGCTACCCGCGCTCACTCTATACCGGTTGGCTCAGCTCGATTATCAATATCGACGAAGTTCTTGATATTTCCATGTATATTTACCCAGTTGATACTGGCGTCGTCATGAAGAACCTCCAAAAGAAGGTCACTCAGCTCGAGGCGAGCGCAAATATCAACAGCGAAAAAGGTAAAATTCGCGATCCGGAACTTGAAGCCGCCATTTCCGATGCCGAGGAACTTCGCGATCAGCTCCAGGTTGGTGCCGAGAAATTCTTCCGCTACGGTCTTTATGTGACAATTTATGCCGATTCTCTCGACGAACTTCAGTTCGTTCAGCACAAAATCGAAAACATTTTTGGTCAGCAAATGGTCTTCAGCAAAGTCGCAAGCTCACAGCAAGAGCAGGGCATGAATACTACAATGCCACAGTGTACCGACCAGCTACAGATTCGCCGTAACATGAACACGGGTGCTATTTCTACTAGCTTTCCATTCACCTCGGCCGACCTTACTCAGGAAAAAGGCATCCTTTACGGCATTAATATGCACAACAACGGTCTCGTCATCTTCGACCGCTTCTCACTTGAGAACGCCAACATGGTTGTCTTTGCTAAGTCCGGTGCAGGTAAATCTTTCACCGTTAAGCTTGAAGCACTCCGCTCCATGATGGTCGGCACTGAAGTTCTGATTATCGACCCAGAAAACGAGTATCAGAAACTTTGCGACGCCGTTGGCGGTGCGTATATTCGCTTAAGTCTCAACTCTGACGTCCGTATTAATCCTTTTGATCTTCCAAAAGTCGTCGATTCCGAAGATGCTAACGATGCACTTCGCGCAAACCTCGTTACGCTTCACGGTCTTTTCCGCTTAATGCTTGGTGGCGCCGCTGGCGGTACTGCTCAGCTCTCACCAAATGAAGAAGCCGACCTCGACCAAGCTTTAATCGATACCTACGCTCGTGCTGGTATTACTAATGATCCGCTCACGCATACCTCCACGCCGCCAACCATCATCAACTTGTTCGATACCTTACTTCACATGGGCGGCACTGGCCCAAGCCTTGCTCAGCGTCTTCGTAAATATACCACCGGTACTTTTGCTGGTATCTTCTCGCAACAATCTAACATCGATATTAATAACCAAATGGTTGTCTTCAACATTCGCGACCTTGAAGATGAACTTCGTCCGGTCGCTATGTATATCGTACTTAGCCATATTTGGAACATTACACGCGCTAACCAGAAGAAACGCCTCCTCCTTGTAGATGAGGCCTGGCAGCTCATGAAATATGAAGATTCCGCAAACTTCCTCTTTAGCCTCGCTAAGCGTGCTCGTAAGTACTATCTTGGTCTCACTACAATTACGCAGGACGTTGAAGACTTCATGTCATCCAAGATGGGCCGCGCCATCGTCGCAAACTCCTCCATGCAGCTTCTTTTGAAGCAGTCCGCATCTGCCGTCGATGTCTTATCCGACGTCTTTAAGCTTACCGATGAGGAGCGCAAGCGTCTATCGAACTTCCCAGTCGGTCAGGGTCTATTCTTTGCCGGTCAAAACCACGTCCACATTCAGATTGTGGCATCCGAGACCGAAGAAAGCCTCATTACGACCAATCCGAACGCGCGAAAACAGCCATAATAAATCACTAGAACCTCCTTCAAAAACGGGGAGGTTTTTTGTTGTAAATATTACATCATTATCTCTTAAAAAAGTTGCTAATTTTAGATAAATATTATAAAATATATACATATATGGTCTCCACACCAAAAGGTCAACGCTATCGCGGCGCTAATGATCCATATAATGATATGGAAGAGGCAAATATTCGCCCAGAGAATATCGCCCGCCAAAAGTTATCCGCCGCCGAAGAAGCCGCTACGAAAAATCCTAGCGACTCTGCATCGTTAGGTCAAAGATCTTTCGCCTCAAATCATATTACGCGCTCACTCCGACGATCTGAAAGTAATCAAGAATCTCAATTTCAAAAAGATCAAGAATCTCAATTTCAAAAACAGTTCCGTAATTCCGTAAGAGGAAAGGGCGATTCAAAAACCGCCGGTCGCACACGTTTCTTAAAGAAAGTCGCTCCGCTTACTATTATTGTCGGTGTATTATTTGGCGGTGGCGCATTTTTCTATGGCGCACAATCTTTATTAGCACCACATCTTTCTGCGTTATATACTAACGCTACCGATTTACAATTTACATCCTATTCCATGCGCAATTCGCGCTTAATTTCCTACATGATTAATGGTGGCGGCCAAGTTAAAATTAGCGGCTTCACTACTAAGTACGCTACGTTTTCACCATACCTAAAAAGTCGTTTAGCAAAGAATGGCATCGAAGTAGGGCATCTCGACTCATCTGGCACTTTCAAACCTGGCCAAATCGGCGGTACGACAGTTTTAAAATACGAAGACAAAATTATCGACGCCGGTTCATTTCAGACTGAATTTGCAAAAAACGCCAATTTCCGCGACGCCTACTATCAAGCAAAACGGGGAAGAATTGCTGGCTTTTTTGACGATTCTGCCGAATATTACTACAAGAAAAAAGGCGCCACGCGCGACATCTTTGACCAGTATAAATCTACTGGCGATAACGACGCCGATACTGAAAAATTCGAAAGCACAGTCTCTGAACGCGTTACTGGTTCTGATGCGTCCATAAATACCGTCCGTCACGAAACAGATGAAGAAACCGGCGAAGATCGTATTCAAGAAAACGGCGAGGATATCGACACGACTAGTGTTTCTGGCGATACTCCTGAGTCAAAAGCGCGTGCAATGGTAAACAATATCGCGGGCAAAGTATCTTCAGTTGGCGTACCAGTTTGTTCGGCGCTCCGTATAGCAAATATAGCAGCCGTCACAGTTTCGGCGTATCAAATTTATCAATCTATTGCATATTTCTTAAGCCTTATGGAGCCAATCAGCAAAATGATGGCTGGCGAAGGCGAAGCTTCAGCTATTAATGCAAACTTAAACTTCCTCACGACCCCAACTTATTCCGATGTTAGCTATGTCGACAGCCAGGGGAACCAACAAACCAAACAAGTTTACGGTTCGCCAGTCGAATCAGCTGGCGCAAAACTCATTATGGGCAATACTTTGTCGAAAAAAGAAGATTACGAACCATATTCATTCGATAATATTACTCGCGCCGCAACCACTATCGCACTTTCTACTGGCGTCACAAATACTGCCTGCGCCGGCGTTATGGCCGCTTCAGCAATCATGTCTCTGTCCGCTACTGCAATTCCTGGCGGCAAACTTGCCACTTTCATCGTTGGCGCTATCGCGCAAACCGTTGGCGGCATCGCTTTAACGGGTATCGTTGCCACTATTGTAAGTGCAATTATCCCATATGTCGCTAAAATCTTTGCTAGCAATATTTTTGAAACTTATACCGGCATTCCGGCTGGCGAATTATTCTCGCAAGGCGGCGCATCGGCAAACTTCAGCTTAGCAACTCAGGGCAGTGCATATATGCCATCCGACTGGTCTGCCGTAAAAACTCAAAACCGCAACACCACCCTCGCACTCGCTCAAGAAGCAGAAATCGACCGCCTCCATCGCAGCCCGTTCGACGCTACGAGTCCAAATACTTTCCTTGGTTCATTACTTTCTAATTTCACCTATTTGTCTTCCAGCAATAACGCAATGAGTAATATTACGAGCTTTACCAACGTAGTCGGTAAATCAATTCGCAAAATTAACTCTGTTTCTGCCGCCGACGAAGAATTAACTTATATTTCTAATAACCAAGATTGTACATTCTTACCTGGTGCCGTTTGCGACATGTATGGTTTACCAATTCCGACTTCCGATTATTCTACTATCGACGTTTCACCAGATGACCCTAACTATATAGCCGCCATTTCTCCAAATCTCGATTCGGATGGCAAAATTAGGGAAGGTTCCGAACTGGCAAAGTTTATTAATTTCTGCAGCAATCGTCAGTCTCCATGGGGCGTAAAAGATGCAAACATTCTCAACGCCCTTCAAACAGATTTTGGTATTGTTGGAAATAATCTCCCGGTCGTTAACGATATTGTAGATGTCGTTAACGCGGCTGAAGACGTCGCAAACGAAGGTTGGGCTACCGGTTCAATCTGTATGAACTCTGAAAGCAACCCGCGCTGGAACAGCGAATTTAAATATTATCAACGCTATATTGAAGATATGCGCATTCTAGCTAGTATGGATGGCGATGATACTAGCTCAGCGAGCGCAAAAGGCGGTCTCAATAACGATTCCACCGAACCAGCTACCACAAGCAATCCAGTTCTCGCATATCTCCAAGAATATGACGCCACCCATCCAGAAGATAATTCTTTCGAAGGAATTCTTGCACGCATTTCTGGCCAAACCAAAGACGATATTGCCATGATGCTCGAATTTGTCGATTATAGTACAAAAATTGCCAACTATGATCCATCAACACGTTATATTTTCGGCCAAAATGAAGCCACCGAAACGCAATTATCATTCGAAGACGAAAAGCTACCAAATATCGCCGCCGCCATTCGTAACGCCGATCGCATTTTCATCGATAGAAGGAATTATATTCTATGAAAAAACATCTCTCAGTTCGTATAATTCAGATTCTTAAATCGAGCTTTTTAATTTTACTTGCCTTAGTTTTAGTAAAACCAACATTTGCGGCTATTCCAGATGAAAACATTCTCGATTTTTACAATCGCAACGGTATTTATTATTACAACCCGGTCGGCAATGAAAATGAATGCAACACAAGTTCAACCACTCTAGTCGGCAATGATTTAACTGAAAAAATGTGGAACTTCTTCATTCAAAATGGCTTCAATGATGCGCAAACCGCCGGCATTCTCGGAAATGGCATGGCCGAATCTGGCAATCAGCCAACCCGTGCTAGTAGAAGCTCATATTTTGGCTTATTCCAATGGGGCGGTGGTCGCAAAGATGCACTTTTTGCAAAATTCCAAAAAGCCGGCTTGCTAAAATACACTTCCACCGAATATTGGGGCGTCAATGCTTACAAAAATATTCCAGCAGCCGACTTAGATAAACTCCTTCAAATCGAGCTCGAGCATACTCTAGAAGAGAAGGACCTTGATTGGCAAAACGAAATCAAAAAGACTAATAAACCAGAAGTTGCAGCCGAAATCTTCTTGGTATTATTCGAGCGCGCCGTTGGCGGTGATTCTGAAGTTCTATATTACGCGCCATACGCTGGCCAATTATATCAGGCCACTAAAGCTCGTCGCGATTTCGCAACCGAATTTTACAAAAAATATGCCGGCAAAGGCGTAAGCTCTACTGGCAGTTCCGGAGGTGCCGCACAAAATGGCGAAAAACTCACAATTATCGGCGACTCTATTACTGTAGATTCACAAAATGCACTTCAAAAGAAATTCCCAAAACTTTCTAATTCAAACATTAATGCTCGCATTAGCCGCCTATGGAGCGAAGGTATTCAAATTGCCAAAACTATGCCGCTCCAAAGCACAGTCGTATTCGCTTTAGGCACTAATTCGCCAGACTTAACGAAAGCTCAAATCCAAGAGGCTATTACTACTATCGGTACTGATAAAACTATCGTCTTTGTTACAAATTACGACGGCACTTCCGCTTTTGATTCAAATAATCGCCTCTTCCAAGAACTCGCAAAAGAAAACTCCAACATCATCATCGCAGACTGGGCTACTACGGTTAGCAAAGAACCTAATACCTATCTTTATGGCGACCACGTGCACCCAAATACCGCCGGTGCCGAATTATTTGCCGAAACAATTTGGTCTGCCATTAATAGTAATACGAACGCCAACGGCTGTAGTGTAAACGGCGAATTCCAAGCACTCGTTTTAGGCTACGCCTGGCCAGAGTACCATTCACCACCATGGCATGATCGCATGCCAGCTTACGCCGAAGCCGTAACGCAATCCCTTAGCGAAGGTCGCTATGTTGGAGGTTCCGTTGCCGGCGTTCCAGGTATCGACTGCGGAGGTTTCGTGACTATTCTCGTACAAAATTCTGGCCTTGAACCGAATTATAACGACGGCGGTGGCACCACTGATATACAGGAAGCCTGGGTAAAATCACATAACTGGACATTAATTAATGCTAATGCCGGCACCCGCGTAGATACAAGTTTATTACAGCCAGGCGATGTCGCATTTTCTAGCGGCCACACCTTTATTTATGTTGGCGAAATCGAAGGTTTTGGTTCGGTAATTGCTTCAGCTTCATATTCCACCCACGGCGCAGGGCGCGCCCCAATGGCCGGTAAAGAAGATTTACAATTCGGCAATGGCGTCATCGTACGTTGGTATCGTAATCCGGACTTCCATCCAGCTGAAACCACCAACGCTCAAGCTATGGTAGCAGGTGGCAATGTCTCAAATACTGCCCCAAGTAATTCGGTCCTCATAAGTGACCATCATCTCACATTCTATGGCGCCGGAGCAGAAGAGAATGGTGGATATGCCGGTCGTAATGCGAGTGAAAGATATAATAATGGTTACCTCGCCCCAGGCCAAGCCGCCAGCGATTCATTACCACTTGGTACGGTCGTATACGTCCAAACTCAAGCTAGCGGAGAAGCATCCTATGCGCATGGAAAATATTTCCTTATCACTGACCGCGGCGCCGGTGCTGGAAATCTCGATATTTTCCACGACGTAGCAAAACCTTCCGACAATAACTACCCGCCGTATGGTTCAAGTAATTCCGTAAAGATCTATAAAGTCGCAGAAAACGTCTCATGGCAAACATTTAAAGCAAAGTATGGGTGGTAAAATGGAGAAAATTCAGAAAAAAGCAAAAATCTTTTGGAATAATCTCGATCGAAAAAAACGCATTATCCTTATTGCAGCCGTTGCGCTTTTTATCTTTATAATTATTTATTCTGTCGCAACTTTAATATTCCGTTCTGGTAAAATTGAAACCACTGTAAAATTTGCGCCATATAAATCAACAATTATTTTGAATGATTCAAAAATCCCAAATAATACTACCGTCTGGCTCGAACCTGGCACATATAATCTTAAAGTAGAATTTGAGCACTTCGAGACTTTAGAGCGTCAAGTCACTATCGACGCGGAACATCATTATATTGTTGGTATTTTAAATTCAAGCGACGAGCAAGGCGTAGAATACTACAATAAACATAAAGAAGAATTTGCCGAAACCGAAGGCGTCGTCGGTCGTTTTCTCAGCGAAGAGGGTATGGCAATTAAAAAGAAATATCCGATTCTTAATTATTTACCAATTAATAATTCTCTTTATTCAATTAGCTACGATTATACCGACGAAATGATCCCAATTATTTCTATCAAAACTCAACCAAAATATCTCGACGCCGCCGTAGCAAAATTAAAAACTCTTAAAAACGTCGATCTTACTTCGTATCAAATTAATTTTACGCCTGCAAACCCGTTCGCCATTTACAACGATATATCCGCCGATAAACCATTAGACGTAATTAAAAAGGCGTTCTCGAATATTGATAGTTATTATATCCTGGAAGGTCAATATATTGGCGGCGATTACTTTACCACACAGATTTACACATACGACTATAATTCCGACTTATCTTTTGCACATTATCGCGCACTATTGCACAAAGATGGAGATAAATGGAAGCTGGTTTCCGCTCCGCAACCATTATTAACAGCTGAAAATACCCCAAATACCAAAAAATCTATTCTCGATTCCGCAAATTCTTTCTAAAGCTCAGCATTTACACGCATATCATTAGGCACCGTTGTGCTCGTGATAATCATTTGATAATCTTTAAAATTCGCAATCAAATGTTTTTGACGCATTTCGTCTAGCTCCGAAAAAATATCATCTAATAATACTACCGGCGCTTTTCCTACTTCCTGCTCCAAAATCCTAGCTTCAATAAATTTTAATGATAATATCATACTACGATTTTCGCCACGCGAAGCAGAACCATCAGCCTTTTCGCCATTAAAACGAAATTCATAATCATCACGATGCACGCCAAAACTCGTGTAGCCTAAAATCCTATCACGCTCATAATTTTGCTCTAAGTGCTGTAAATATCGACTCTCGTCACATTCTAAACCAAGATATTTTATGCTACATTCGTCATTATTATTTGCAATATTTCGATAAACTTCAGTCATTTTTTCGTTTATTTTTGCCAAGTTTTGCACACGCCAGTGGATAACTTTTGCACCATAATTTGCACACATTATATTCCACGAAAACAAATCATCGCGCGACACATTTTCCTGCTTTAAAAGATCATTTCTTTGTTTTAAAGCTTTATTATATTTACTTAAAGCTAAGCTATAATTCTCATTAATTTGCTTAAATAACTCATCAAAATAATCACGCCGACGCGATGGGGAAGAGCCAACTAAATAAATATCATCAGGCTCAAATAGCACCACAGGATAACGGTTTTTCTTCGGTAGACGCAAACTTTTTTTGCCATCAATCTCAAAACTTTTTTTTGCACCATCAAAGCGAATTATGATTTTTTGCGCATCAATTAAGTCAATTTCTGCCCGATAAAAATCCTGTTCTCGCTTCATAATCTCACGATCTACACCTTTAAAACTTTTTCCACGTAGTGCAAGATAAATCGCTTCAAGAACTGAAGTTTTTCCACTCCCATTTTCGCCAATAATTAGAGTTGTTGGACGATTACAATCCAACTCAAACTCTTCATGGCAGCGAAAATTCTTCAAACTAATTTTCTGAACAACATTCATTAGCTATTTAAAGGCATAATAATATGCGCATAATCTTCACTTTTAGCGTTCTTAATCTTAATTGGATCAAGTTTATTCGACATACTAAAGATAATTTTTCCTTCAACGGTCGAATTTAGAGCATCTAGCAAATAGCGCGAATTTAAAGTCACTTTTGCATCTTTTTCCACTTTCGCCTCCATCGCAGAGGAGTTTTCCCCAACCTCGCTAGCAACGGCCGTAATAGAGAAGGTGCCCTCGTCGGCTTTTGCTTCGCAAATAATTGAGCCGCCCGAATCACGCGCAAATAACGCAGCTACCTTTGTCATACGAATCAATTCCGCCTTATCTAGCTCAATATTAGAGATACAATTTTCAGGAATCAACTTTCGATAATCAGGGAAGCTTGCATCAATTAATTTCGAAGTAATCTCCACTTCACCCATTCTAAAACGAATTTGCACATCCGTAATTAGCACCTCGATCTCGTCCATACTGTCATTAATTGAGCGAATTACTTCCTGAAGGGCATTTGTCGGCACAATCACCTTAATATCACTAGTAACTTTATCCACAAACTTCTTATCTGCTAAACGATATCCGTCCGTAGCGGCAATATAAAGCGAATCTTCGAAGGTATTAAAATAAACACCAGTTAAAGCAGGACGTGTCGTATCGTTACTTGCGGCAATAATCACCTCATTAACAGACTCTTTAAAGATATCTACTGAAATCTTGAAAGTCGCAGCTTCTTTTTCGTCAATCTTCGGAAGTTCAGGGAAGTCGTCTGCCAAAATACCATTAATAGTGGATTTATATTTACCAGCTGAAATCGTTAGTTTATCTTCTTTAGCTATTAAATTGACTTCTTCTTTCGGTAAATTTGAAACAAATTCAGATAATAACTTGGCCGGTACGGTAATAGTGCCATTTTTCTTCGTCTTAGCATTTACATATACCACTGTAGCTAAATTTAAATCGGTTGCTGTTAAGGTAAGCTGATTTTCTTCTGCTCTTAAAAGTACATTGCTTAAGATTGGCAACCCTGCCTTAGTGCTAGCTGCTACTCTACTCACTATATTAAGAGCTTTTGCTAGTCGATCTTGTAAAACTTCTATCTCCATATTTCCTCCTTTAGAAGTTTATTTTTTCTTCCTTATTATTAAAAGTAATAGTAGTATTAGTAGTTCTATGTGCAAAAGGTGTAAAACTCAGATTTAACAGAGGTAGATCATTATTAAATACTGTGTGAAAGTTGTGATAAAAAATGGCGAAAACTTGTTTAAAATCCACCTTCGCCTGCGTAAAACTACATTTTTTAATAAAACTTTCCACAATTTGATTTTTTTGCACAATTAATTTCCACGTTTTTTGCGCATACTTCTGCACGCAGTTTTGCACTAGTTTTCCACTTTTAGTCAGCATTAATTTTTCCTCTCAAATCCGTAATCTGTTGACGTAGGTTAAAATCTGTCTTCAGGGCGGTTTCTATCACCTTAATACCATGCATAATAGTGGTGTGATCTTTCGAGAATTCTTGACCGATTCTTACAGTGCTAAGATTTAGCTGATCTTTTAAGAGGAACATCGCAATCTGACGCGCATTTTTAATATTCTTTACGCGACTAGTGCCATATAAATCTTTGCTAGTGAGGTCATAATACTTTGCAACTTTTTCCACGACTTGTTTAGGGGAGATTGAGCGACGTTTTACTTCTTCTTGCGGTGGCACAATCATGCCCTCGTCAATCAAATCATCTGGTGAGATACCGCGTAAATCAGATAAAGCGAGTACTTGGTTTAATTTACCCTCAAGGTCGCGAATATTATTACGGAAATTATCTGCCAAAAATTCCACGGTCTTATCCCCAATAGTTTTACCCAGCATTTCCGCTTTCGTCTTGAGAATTGCACATCGTGTCTCAAAGTCTGGCATTTGAATATCTATTGGCACGCCCATCATCAAACGGGATGCTAAACGCTCATCTACAGTAGCAATCTGTGTAGGGAGGCGATCAGAGCTTACGATAATCTGTTTATTATGCTGATGCAATTCATTAAAAGTATGGAAAAATTCATCCTGGGATTTTTCCTTACCTACAATAAACTGAAAATCATCTACGATTAAAACGTCAACTTTACGATATTTATCCGTAAACCCGTCCAACTTCTTACGCATTGCCTCTACGAAGTCATGATAGAATTGCTCGATCGTAACATAGAGCACCTTCATATTTGGATTGCGCTCAAGTAATTCATTACCGATTGCTTGGATTAAATGCGTTTTACCTAAGCCAGGACCGCCGTATATAAAATATGGATTATAACGTTCGCCGGGATGTTCAATAATCGCATGCGCAGCGCTTACGGCGAGATCATTGTTACTACCAACTACGTAATTATCTAGGCGATAGCGTGGATTTAAGCCGGTACTGTCATTAGAAAGGGTAGGTTTAGTAAAAGTAGTAGTGGTAGTAGTCGGGCGATAAACAACTGAAGAAGAGATATTAACAGCTGGAATTTCGCGAGCGCCACGGGTAACTTTAGCTTCACCCCTATTTTCGATCACTTTTAGTTCTTTATAATCAAAATGCGCTACCTTTAAGGCGTCCTCAACGGCGTTACGGTATTTACCCTCAATCTGGGCTTTCACAAATACGCTTGGCACCGCTACAGTCAAAACTCCATTCTCGCTAGAAACGAAATTGAACTTTGTGAAATATGTAGCGAAGGCCATCTCGGAGACATTATTCTTAATCTCATCCAAAACTGTCTGCCATTCGTTCGGCATCTCCTTGACCTCCTCTCTATAAGATTAATTATACGACTTTTCCACAGCTTTTTACAGGGTGAAATAATATTTTCTAATATCTATATTCATTAACAGATAAGATTTTTCCCCAACTAGCGATAAAACATAGGAGTGGGCATGTGGAAAAACCCTTGAAAAATGTGTAAAAAATCAGTATAATAGACATAATTCTTTTAATAAAACAATAATTATAAAGTCAGGAAAATACTCATGCCAAAGCGTACTTATCAACCACACAAACGTCAGCGCAAAGTTGAA
>JAEEGL014597488.1_pt1 | contig 12295 bp, 5 predicted proteins | sample 9134231 | NCBI WGS metagenome assembly JAEEGL01 (sample SAMN16246548, study PRJNA631951) | gut metagenome | biome: gut microbiome; feature: rumen; material: fiber-attached | host: Bos | place: Iran: Karaj | collected 2018-10 | reverse complement strand
GTCAACGGAGAGAAGCCCGAGCCCACGTATCAGCGCGGATACCTCGAGCGATGCGTGCGCCGGGTGCTCGCGCTCGATCCTCTGCCGGCCAACGCGGTCTGCTTCGGGGACATCTCACACTTCTGGGGCTACTCGGCCGACTACGTGGCGGCGAAGGCGCTGCTGCGTCCGATCGAGGACGCGGGGATCGCGCTGACCCTCGGGCTGGGCAACCACGACCGCAGGGACCATTTCCTCGAGACGTGGCCTGGGTGCGCGAAGCGTTCGCCCGTGCCGGGGCGGATCGTATCGAAGGTCGAGCTTCCGCATGCCGACCTGCTGCTTCTCGATTCGCTCAACGCCAAGCCGCTCGTGCCTGGCGGCGAGATGCATCCTGGCGAGATCGGGAAGGAGCAGGAGGAATGGCTGGCCGCGACGCTGGACAAGTCCACGCGCCCCGTGATCGTGGGCGCGCACCACAAGCCGGAGGAGCTCGGGCTCGCGCGCATTCTCGCGGCGCGGCCTGCCGCGGCCGGCTTCATCCACGGCCACTACCACTGGTGGGGCGGAAGCATCTGCGAGACCGACGTGAAGGGGGGGCGCACGCTGTGGAAGGCGGGCCTGCCGTCCACGGGCGCCTGGGGCGACATCGGGTTCGCGCTGCTGAGAACGGGGCCGTCCGGCGCGGAGCTGGAGTGCCGCATGGAGGACTTCTTCTATCCGGCGCCCCTGCCGGAGAAGAAGCGTCCGCCCCTCTGGGATGTCCTGCGCAGGACCCGCAACGGCCAGAAGGTCCAGTTCTCCTGGTGACCGGCGCATCGCATGCGCGGCATATGGTACAATATGCGCATGGAAATGCAGCATATCAGATTGCTTGTTCTCGGCATGCCGCTGCTCGCCTGCATGGGCGCGCGGGGGATGTCGGTGGCCGTGACCACGCACCGCCCGGGGGGAGTGCGCGAAACCGAGGTCGTGCCGCTCGCGTGCGAGGGCGGCGTGGCGAAGTTCACGTGGCCCGCGGCGAAGATACCCGCGGACGCCGTGCGCGTGACGGTGGCGCCCGACTTCGCGACGGCGCGCAAGGGCGAGGACGGATACTTCGTGTTCCCGGGCGGGCAGCTGGGCCGATTCACGCGCGACTCGGGATCGCATCGCCGCAAGGCGCCATACCTGCTGATGCCAGTCTTCGGCATGAAGACTCCGCGCGCCACGCATGTCGCCATAGCCACGGGGCGGCCGTGGGGCTTCTCCTTGAACGTGGAGGCGAAGGGCGGCGCGTATTCCGCGTACCACTCCTTCGACGAGCAGCCCGGCCTGCCGGACGAGGACATCGAGATAGAGTATCGTTTCCTGGAGGGCGCGGACGCGGACTACTCCGGCATGGCGCGCGCCTACCGCGCGCACCAGCTCGCGCGCGGCGCATGCCGCCCGATAGCCGAGCGCGCGAAGGAGCATCCAGAGCTCGACTACGCCGTCCGCGCGCCAGAGGTGCGCATCCGCCTCGCGTGGAAGCCTGTGCCAAGCCCCGCCACCAACCAGGTGACTCGCAACGAGCCGGCGGTGAAGCCGGTCGTCACGTTCGACCGCGTGAAGGACATCGTCTCCGAATGCGTGCGGCAGGGAGTGAAGCGCGCCGAGTTCTGCCTCGTGGGCTGGAACAGGGGCGGACACGACGGCGCCTATCCGCAGCTCTTCCCGGTGGAGCCGCTCCTGGGCGGCGAGGCCAAGCTGAAGGAGGCCGTCCGGTTCGCGCAGGAGAACGGCTTCCAGATCGTCGGGCACGGCAACCACCGCGACGCCTACATGATCGCGGACTGCTGGGACGCCGAGTACGTGCGCGAGAAGAACGCGGACGGCACGCTCAAGCCGCCGCGCACCACCTGGGGCGGCGGCGGGCTCTACACCATCTGTGCCCAGCGCGCATACGAACGCTTCGCGGTGAAGAACGCCGCCGAGGTGGCGACGCTCGGGTTCCGTGGCCTCTACTACCTGGACGTAACCACGTGCCACGCGCCGTACCGGTGCCTCGACCCCCGCCACCCGATGACGCCGCGAGAGTGCGCGCGGTGGGACTCCGCCATCCTGGAGCTGCAGCGTACGACCTTCGGCGGCGTCGCCTCGGAGGGCGCGAACGACGCCTACATCGGCGCGTACGACTCCGCTCTCACGGTCAACTGGGAGAAGCCGTTCGAGAAGAAGGCGTCGCTCATCGACGAGTACGTGCCGTTCTGGCAGCTCGTCTACCACGGCGTGGTCCTCTCCACGCCGTTCCGCACCACGATCAACTGCTCGGCGAATCCCGACAGGCGCTTCTCGCTGAAGCTGGCGGAGTTCGGCGGGCGGCCCACGTACTACTGGCACTCGTGGTTCGTGACAGGCAAGCCGCCGTCGATGGGCACGATAGACCTTGTCGCCACCACCGACGACGATCTGCGGCAGGGCGTGGCCTGGATGAAGGCAGGGTTCGACGACTACGCGCGGCGTAGCGACCTGCAGTACCACTTCATGGACCGGCACGAGAAGGTGTCGGACGGCGTCTGGCGCGTCACCTACTCCAACGGCGCGCAGCTGATCGCCAACTACAACGAGTCTCCGGCAACCGTTGGGTCCGTCACAGTGCCGCCGCTCGACTACGTCGTTCTCCGGTAGCGCCGGCGATATGCTATACTGTCTGCCGCCCATGAACGTAGGAGTGATAGGACTAGGATTGATCGGCGGGTCGTTCGCGAAGGCCGCCGCGCAGGCGGGCCACCGGGTGCTCGTCTGGAACCGCACGCGCGCGACGGCGGACAGGGCCGTCGCCGAAGGCGTTGCGGCGGAGGTACTAGGTGATGACCTAGGCGCGTGCGATATCATCCTAGTCGCATTGCCGCCAGATGCTGTCGTGCCATGGATTGATGCGCACGCCAACACTTTCGGCAAGGGTGCAATCGTGGTGGACGCCACCGGTGTGAAGGGGACCATATGCGCGGCGCTAGAGAAGTACGCGTTTCAGGATCGGTGGACCTTCATAGGGGGGCATCCCATGGCTGGGAAGGAGATCAGTGGCTGGGCGAATTCGTCGGCGGATCTTTTCCGTAACGCCTCGATGATACTCACGCCGTATCCGTCGTGCGGACGCGGCCCACTTGATGTGCTCGATGCGTTCTTTAGGGGGCTGGGATTCGGGCGCATCGTGTTCACCACGCCGCAGCACCACGACAGGATGATCGCGCTCACAAGCCAACTTGCACACGTAGTCTCATCCGCCTACATCCAGGATCCTCTAGCGCAGAACCATGCTGGATACTCTGCGGGTAGCTTCCACGACATGACGCGCGTTGCGCGCCTCGATCCTGACGTCTGGACCGAACTATTCCTCGCCAACCGCGATGCGTTGCTTGTTACGCTGGAGGGGTTCGTTGCGCGCCTCGATGGATACCGAGCCGCGCTCTCGGCGCGCGACGCCGACGCGCTGCACGCGCTCCTCGCCGCCGGCCGCGCCGCACGGCTCGCCTGCCTTTGATCCAGATTTTTTGCCTAATAGTCCGCAATTCGTGGTATAATGATTGCGCAATGATTGTCACTCGCGAGACAACGTACGAAGACGCGCCGTCAGGAAGGCTGGAAGCCTTCCGCAGGCACTGCATGTCTTTCTTCTCGAACATCGGGCGCGGGACGAGGCTCGCGTTGGAGGCTCTGGGCTACATGCCCGCCACGCTGGTGCACGGTGACTCACGCGCCGCCATGGTGCGGCAGTTCTACTCCACGGGCATAAGGACGCTCCCGGTCATAACCGTTGTCGGGCTGTTCGCGGGCATGATCCTCGGCCTGCAGGTGGGCCTCGCCCTGAGACGTTTCAACCAGGAGGTCTACCTCGGGGCGGCCGTGATGATTTCGCTCATCCGTGAGATGGGGCCTTTCGTCACGGGCATATGCCTTTCCGCGTGCGTGGGATCCGCGCTCGCCGCGGAACTGGGCACGATGACCGTGAACGACGAGGTGGCCGCGCTGGAGACGATGTCCATATCTCCGGTCCGCTACCTGGCGGCGCCGCGCATGGGGGCGCTGCTCGTAATGTCGCCGATCCTCGCGTTCTACGCATGCGTGCTGGGCGTGATCGGCGGCGGGCTTGTTGGCTACACGCAACTCAACGTGGCGTTCAGCCAGTACATGGCGAGCGCAATGTCGATTGCCGAACTCAAGGATCTGTTCGTGGGCCTTCTGAAGGCGACAGTGTTCGGCGTGGTCATTGGAGCGGTGAGTTGCCACGAGGGATTCGCTACGCGTCTTGGCGCGGTGGGCGTGGGGCGCGCCACGCAACGGAGCGTGATCATATCGTTTCTCCTCATCCTCATGCTCGGCTACATGATCACACGGCTTTTCTACTTCGACTGAAACCCTGCAAACGAAAGGACAACCACCATGCAAAAAATGAAAGTTACAACGTCCCTCCTAACTGCAAAAAGGCTTAGGGGGGGGGTGCAACTTCTCGTTATGGGCGCGATTGCCGCGTTTTCTCCGCTCGCCGCGCAGGCGGCCGAGGACTTGACGGTGGCGGAGGGCGACACGTTGACCATATCTGAGAATGCCACATACGGTACGATGAAGATATACGGCTCGCTTACAATCGCGCCCGGCGTGACAGTGACGGCGTCCAACGTTGTCTACGATCTTCCAGCTTCAAGCGGTTCAGAAGGCAAGGTCTATTTGAAGGAAGGCTCTAAGCTCTCTACCTCCGACTCCTGGCGGATGTCGAACTCCGGCACGTTCCACGTCTACTTCGAGGGCGGCACTGCGGCGTTCCCTCAGGTGATCCGCAACGACAACGGCACGAACATCTTCGAGGCGGTGAACAACCCTATCCGCCTCGAGATATCCGGAACAAAAAGTCCCATCTTCTACTACAACACCAACAATCCCCGCATTCGCTTCACGGGAACGGGAGGATTCGTGCGGACGGGCACCAGCTCGCAGTTTGTCAACGACTGGCACTACAAGAGCGTTCTCGTGATGAGCTACACAGGGCCGACAACCCTGCTCAGGGGCTCGTGGAACCTGCAGGGCAACGATTTCCCGTACACCACCGACCTGACGATCGGCACCAACGCCGTCCTGGGCCTCAACGGCAACACTGGAATGCACTACGCCTCGGTGAACGGCGACGGCCTCGTCCACGACCAAGACAACAACTCGCCCATCATATACATCACCGGCGACACGGACAGCGAGATATCGCAGATGAACGCCATCGGCGCGCGTTTCGTAAAGAGCGGTGCTGGCACGCTTACGATCTCCCCCAGAGACAAGATGAAGAGACTCGACGTCAACGGCGGCAGGGTGGTGCTGCAAAGCCGTGCCAACACGGGTTACCGTCGGTACCGGTTCAAGATCGACGAAGGCCGCGGCCCGGGGACTGCGTGGGACGCCACACAATTGGGCGAGCTGTACCTCTACGAGGAGGACGGGACGGAGGTGTGCGCAGAACGCACGTCACCTGCTCGTAGCGATTTTGCGGACGGATGGGTCGAGTGCCTGTTCGACCGCACGGCGCATACGAAATGGTTCAGCAACATGAAGTACAACTCCTCCCAGAGCGAGAGGGACAGCTGCTACGTGGAAGTCGTGTTCCCAAGGATGATCCGGATGCGTTCCTACATGTGGGGCACCGCGTGGGACTGCCCTGGGCGCGATCCGTCCGCCTGGCGCATCATGGGCGCTCTCTCCTCAAGCGGCTGGACCACCATCGCCACCGTGACCAACTTCGCGGCGAACACGGCGCGCGACGCAAGAGCCGCCGCCACGAACTTCGTCGTCGCTCCGCCTGAAATGGTCACGATACCCATCGTGGCGCTGGACGGCGGGACTCTGGAGCTCTTCGAGAAGACGTCGCTTTCCACGACGAATTTCTCCGCGAACTGCTGCAAGCTGACCTTGACCAACGGCAGCACGTTCGCCTGGGAACCGCAGACCGCGAAGACCGTCTGCTTCCTCAACCTGAACGGCGGGGGAACGTTCCTCAAGGAAGGATCCCGCGACGTGACGATCTGGGGCGAGAACTCGCTGACCGGAACATTCCGCGTGGCTGGCGGCAAGGTGTCGATGCGCACGAGCCGCCGCGAAACGCGACGCTTTTACAAGTTCGTGTTCGAGAAGGGCCGCTGGATAGTCAACAACCCGGAAGGAGACTACTCGGCGGTAGTCGACCGGCATACGATCCAGTTCGGAGAACTCGCGCTCTACAACGAAAGGGGCGAGCGCGTGAGCCTGTCGGCGAACTTCAATTCCAGCAGTCTTCCGGATAACGGCGGCAATCTGTTCGACAACAAGACAGATACGTCCTGCTACAACGTCAATATACCCGCTACGCCGTACAGCATCTCGTTCGAGCTGAAGGAGGGTTTGGCCAATTACATCACCGGGTATCGGTTCCGTCCCGAGACGAAATGGGGCGGCGTCATAGACAAGACGCCTGGCGCGTGGAAGGTGTACGCGAAAGCGTCGTCGTCCGAAGCCTGGGAGCTCATCGACCAGCAGGACAACGCGCCAGCGACGTCGACCGATGGCTGGAACAGCTGGAACGGCGGCGTTCCGTTCATGTTCACCAACACTGTGGACAACGTGGCGACGTTGCCCGCCGACTGCCGCGTACAGGTGGACGGCGGCGCCACGCTAGACGTGGCGGGAACGGCGACGTCGTTCGCCAACCTCGCGTTGGACTGCTCGGCGGAGACGGACGCCACGGTCGTCGGCGGTTCGCTGGCGGCGTCCGGCACGCTCGCCCTGGAGAACGTCCCCGCCGTGGGCGGCACGTACTTCCTGCCGCTCGCGTTCAACGGCACGGAAGGGCTGGACAACGCCAGAAACTGGTCGTTCACGATCGACGGCGCACCTGCGCCCAAGCTGCGGCTTACGGCTCTGGGCGGGCGCCTTGCGCTTTGCACCAAGGGCACGGTGCTGATCCTGCGATAGCGCGCGCCGGAGAAAGACGGAGGCCGATTCATGAAACATCTGACGTGGATACTGGGAATCGGACTTGCTCTTGCCGGAAACGCCGCCCTGCATCCTGGGACGTCGGGGACGACCGCCACGTTCGACTGCGGCCGACTGGGGCGGTTCTCGCTGACATGCAAGGACGAGCCGCGTCTTTCGGCGGGGGACGGGTTTGTCGACTACGCGTTCGATCCTGACCGGGCGAAGGGCCGCAAGCCGCTCCTCTCGATGATCGTCTCGCTCCGTTTCATCCAAGGGGGCCAGTGGCGCGTGGACGAGCAGCGGGGCGCGTTCCCGTTCGCGAAGACGGAAGAGCGTATTTTCAGCGGGGCGGGGAGGGAGGTGTCCATCCTCGACGTCGACGGAAACATGTTCACGCTGGGCTTTCCGGCCGGAACGTTCGTCGAGATACAGGACAACCGCCGCTGGAACTGGAGCGTGTTCGAATGCCGCTTCCACCTGCCGTCCGGAACGTCGGCGGCGCGTGTGACGTGCGCCGTCCGCGAGTCGACGGGACCGCGCAAGAAGCTGCTGGACGCGTTCGGGCAGGTGGCGCGCGCGTTCCCCGGCAAGATATCCTCCGAGGACGAGCTGCGGGCGGATGTCGCGAGCGAGGCCGCGTTCTACGCCTCCTGCGACTTTCCGGGGGCGCTCGCGCGGGAGACGGGCCTTTCCCTGGACGCCTACGGCGGGCTCGCTGGCACGGGGGCGCGGCTGGGGTTGCGCAAGACGGGCTTCTTCCACGTGGAGCGGAAGAACGGACGCTGGTGGTTCGTTGACCCGGATGGAAACGCCTTCTTCCGACTGGGCGTGTGCGCGTTCGTGCCGTGCGACGACTTCACGGACGTGACGGGGCGCGAGGACGTATACGAGTGGCTGCCGCCGCGCGAGGGTCCGTACGCGGAAGCATGGCTCAAGAGCGCCGAGTACCCGAACGCGGTTTCGCACTACCGCGCCAATCTGGTGCGCAAGTACGGCTCGTGCGACGCGGTGGAGACGGCGGTGCGCAACGCGTCGCGCGTGCGGCGCATCGGGTTCAACTCGATGGGGGCGTTCACGGGCGGCGCGAGGGAGGCGCACGCGGCCGCGCTGCCCTACGTGCGCTTCGTGCCGCTTGGCGACGTGAAGCGGATACCCGCGGCGAGAGGGCTCTTCGACCCGTTCGACGAGGCGAGCGAGCGCGCCGTGGAGAAGGCGATGGAGAAGGTGCGCGATACGGCGGACGATCCGCTGCTCCTCGGCTACTACCTCGAGAACGAGCAGGCGTTCGAGGATCTGCCGCGCGCCATCTCGGGCATGGACGGCACGTGGGCCGCCAAGCGCGCCTTCGCGGCGTCGGGCACGAACATGGAGGCGTTCGTGGAGACGTTCCTCGAGCGCTACTACTCGCTCATCGAGCGTCACTTCCGCGCGAACGACCCCAACCATCTGCTGATAGGAAACCGCTGGCAGCCGGTGACGGCGCGGAACGAGACGCTCTGCCGCGTGGCCGGGCGGCACCTGGACGTGGTGAGCGTCAACTACTACGCGCACCAGGCCGACCCCGCGTTCGCCCGCAAGATATACGAATGGAGCGGCGGACGGCCCCAGCTGTGGAGCGAGTTCTTCTACTCGGCGGGGAAGGAGTCCAACGCCGGCCCGTTCACGTACGACCTTCCCACACAGCGCGAGAGGGGCCGAGCCTACGGACGTTATCTGGCGACGGCGGCGGAGCTTGGGTTCGTGGCGGGCGTCGAGTGGTTCGCGCTCGTGGACCAGTCCGCCACGGGACGGTTCTTCCAGGGCGTGGGCGGGGAGAACTTCAACAACGGCCTGCTGTCGGTCACCGACCGTCCCTACCGCGACATGTGGGAGGAGATGCTGTCCGCCAACCTTGCGCTCTACCGCCGCCTGCTGCCACGTCCGCGCGCGGCGATACTTGACGCGCTGCCGCCCGGAACGAACGCCTGGGGCGTGGCGAGCGACCCCGCCGTGTTCGAGCGGGCGCTGGCGGGCGGCTGGGAGGTCGAACGTCTTTCCCCGGAGCGGCTTGCAGACGGCAAGGTGTTCTGCCACGACAAGTTCGATCTGCTGGTCGTGCCGTGCGGATCGTGGTTCCCCGCCGCCGCCACGAATAGCCTGCTCGCGTTCCTGTCTTCCGGCGGTAACCTGTTCGCCACGGGCGGCTACGCGTTCGACTCCCTCAAGGGCGTGAACACGCGCTTCACGCCGACGATCCGCGACTGCCAGCGGATGGACGAACGGCAGATCGGGGTGTTCGATCCGTCCCACCGGCTTGCGAACGTGGCGCGCGTGACGTCCGATGCCGGCGTGAAGGGCATCCTGCCGGAGGTGGCGTTCGACGGGCCGCTGTCGGGCTGGGCGGCGACCGCTGTGCTGGGCGTGAACGGACACGGCTTCGCGGCCAACCGCTGCTCCTGGCAGCCGATATTGCGCGCGACAGGCGGCGACGGCCGGCCGGTTGGCGAAGCGGGCGCGTTCGTGCGGAACGTCGCGGGGAGATTCGCCGGTTCGGCGTGGGCCATCTTCGGCGCGACAGACCGCGACCTGTTTGCGCCGGACGGACCGTGCGAGCGGCTGATACGTCCTGTGGCGGACAACCTCGTGCAGGGACTTTCGATGGCGCGCACCACTACGGAATACGCATGCTACAGGCGCGGCGAGAAGGTGACGGTCTCGTCGTTCGTCCGGAACGCCGCCCGCGTGGAGAAGAAGGGCTTCGTGCGCTTCGCGTTCACGGACGATGCCGGCGGGACTGTCGCCACGCTCGACAGGCCGTTCGTCCTCGCGCCCGGCGCGGCGCAGGTGGTGTCCGGCGAGTGGACCGTGCCGGCGGACGCGAAGGACTTCTACCGCCTCTCTTCGGAGCTGCGCTGCGGGGATGCGCTTCTCGCGCGGGAGGACGGCGGGATCGTGGTGTGGGACGAGAGGGTGCAGGCGCGCGGCCCGACGATAGCGATGGAGGGCCTTCGGTTCTCGATAGACGGCAGGCCGGGCTTCTACATGGGGGCGCAGGCGTTCTGGGGGCAGCTGCCGTCCACCACCGCGCGCTCGGCCTTGAAGATGCGCGACGACTTCGCGGCGATGCGCGCGCACGGGCTGCGCATCACACGCCTATTCCTGAGGATGGACACGGAGCAGGAGAGGCGCTTCTCCGACGCCTGCGTGCAGCTGGCCCAGCAGAACGGGCTGGTGCTGTACCACACGCCGAACCTGGGGGCGACGGCGGAGCCGAAGACGCTCGGTAAGGAGAAGGAGACGATGGCGGAGATAGCGCGGCGATACGCGGCCGCGCCGGGTCTGATGATAGACATCTGCAACGAGCCGCAGTTCAACGAGGGCATCTCTAAGAAATCAATGGAGAAGATGCGGACGTGGGCGAGCGAATGCCGCGCCGCCGCCCGCGCCGTGCGGCCGGGGCTGCCCGTCTCCATCGGCTGGATGCAGCGGTGGGGAGACCGGGGGAAGATGTTCGATCCGCCGTTCGTCTCGCGCGACCTCGACTTCACTGACCAGCACTACTACAACGACCTCCGGTACTTCACGGCCGAGGCGAAGGAGTCCGACCTGCGCGCGCTCGGCAAGCCGTTCATCATCGGCGAATGCGGCGGCAAGGAGCATCCCACGTTCGTGGCGGGAGACCCCTGGCGCATGGGCGAGACGCCCGAGGGATTCGCGCGGCGCTTCGCGTACCTGACGACGCATGCGGCCGGGCAGGGGGCGACGGCGCTCCTCGCCTGGCACTGGCGCGATCCGCTGGAAGGTCTCTTCCCGTGCGGGCTGGTGCATGGCGACGGCGTTCCGCGCGCGGCGCTCGCAACCTTCGAGAAGATGGCCCGCGCGCTGGGGAGGCTCGAGCCCGTGGACAATCCGCCGGACGTCGCCGTCGTCCTGCGAGAGGAGCCGCGCTGGACGACGAACCGCATGGCCTACGTGCGCATGGCAAGGCACATAGACCCATCGCTCTCATGGTGGGGCGCGAACTGGAGCAAGATCACGGAGAGCGACGTTCCAAGGCTGGGGCCGCAGGTGAAGCTGCTGCTCGATCCGGATTCGCTGCCGAAGGACGGCGCGGCGATGCGCGCCGCGATCGGCGAGAAACTGCGTGCGGCCGGCGCGTCATTCACCCGGCGCGCCGACGACCCGCCGGGCCTCGCGACGTTTCGCCTGCCTGGAAAGGGCATGACGGGGTGGCTTTTCTGGAACGCCGAGAAGACGCCGGCGACGACGCTCAGGGACGGGCATTCGCTGACGGTCGCGCCCAACCATGGAGGTTTCCTCCTCGTTTCGTCCGCCGGCGAGTGCCTGGCGCGCGAGGAGTTCTGATGCACATGACAACCTGGAGGACGATACGATGAAGACGAAACTTGCGACGATGATCGCGTGCGCCTGCATTGCGGCGGCGGGCATGGCGGACGTGCCGCGCGTGAAACTGGGGGACGAGGTGAAAGACGGCCGCCCGTCGGTACGCTGGCGCGGCTTCAACCTTCTTGAGATGTTTTACCACGGGAAGAGCCATCAACCGAAGGATTTCCGCGAGGAGGACTTCCAGATTATTCACGACTGGGGTTTCAACTTCGCGCGCCTTCCAATGGACTACCGATATTGGATCAAGGACGGCGACCGCAAGAACTGGGAGACGTTCGACGAGGACAATCTGCGGCGCATCGACCGCGCGATCGCGTTGGGGCGCAAGTACGGCGTGCACGTCTCGATAAACATGCACCGCTGCCCCGGCTACACGGTGGCCAATCCGAAGGAGCCCAAAGACCTCTTCTCAGACGCCGAGACGCTCCGCGTATGCTGCGCGCACTGGGCTATGTTCGCGCGGCGCTACAAAGGCATCCCCAACGAAGCGCTATCCTTCAACCTCTTCAATGAGCCGCCGATCGTGCCGGACGAGACGTACGGGCGCGTGGCCAAGGCCCTGGTGGCGGCGATCCGAGCCGAGGATCCGACGCGCTTCATCATCGCCGACGGACTCTCCTGGGGAGGCGTTCCGGTGAAGTCGCTCGCCGACGTTCCGGGCGTCGGGCAGGCCACGCGCGGATACGCTCCCATGAGCGTCTCGCACTACCTGGCGCCCTGGGTGGGCACGCCCACCGCCAAGCCCGTGTGGCCGCTGCGGCACGACGCTCCGTCCGGCATCCTGGCCGGGCCTGCGAAGAAGGACATGCGGTGCCCGTTCGAGCTGCTCGACCTGCCCGCCGGGAGGCTGGACGTGGGATTCGGCCGGGTGTCCGGGCCGGTGACCCTGCGGTTCGAGGCGGACGGCACGCTACTGAAGGAGATGTCGATCGTTCCCCACGAGAAGAGCCCGGTGTGGAAGGGCGTGAAGTTCTTC
>JAEEGL014138435.1_pt1 | contig 12295 bp, 6 predicted proteins | sample 9134231 | NCBI WGS metagenome assembly JAEEGL01 (sample SAMN16246548, study PRJNA631951) | gut metagenome | biome: gut microbiome; feature: rumen; material: fiber-attached | host: Bos | place: Iran: Karaj | collected 2018-10 | reverse complement strand
ATAAGCAATAGCTCGCCTTGGATGGTGCTGAGTGGATCATAAAATTTTACGTAATGAAACAATTTTTTCAGCTGTTTCTCACTCAACTGAAAAAAGACTCTGATTTTTTTCTTCATTTGTCAGCTCAATTTTTGTAGGCTTATTTTCCTGGAGTTTGATAACTAATCCATCAAAATCATAATCCAACTGATCCAATTCGGTTCTAGTTTCGCTTCTAGTACAGATTTCTTGAATTCATCAAATCGTCTGCTTACCAAACGATAAATCGACTTGGCTAAATCATAACTCTTTGAGTTCAGGTTCAACTGTATTTCAATTCTCATCTTCAGCTTCTAGTAAATCATACACAAAACAAACTAATTTTCTTTTCTTTACCTCTCCGCTATCAAGTAATTTGATACTTCAAGCTGCAGCATTTCTAGTATTTGAAAATGGATCTAATCAATCTAATTCTCTTTGCTCGTTAATCTCTTTCAAAACAGATTTTGGCATCATAATCTCTCATCTGACACGAAGGAGTTTCAGATTTTGATTCAGAATTTTTGGGATATTATCTATCATTTTTACATTTGTAGTAATATCATCTCACACATATCCATCTCCACGAGTAATTGCTTGCTTAAACTTTCAATCCTTATAAATCAGTTCTACGGATAGACCATCATATTTAGGCTCTACGATGTAGAAATATTTATAAATTCATTCTTTAGTTAGTCATTTTTGAATTCTTTCATCAAATTCTTTCAAATCTTCGGTATTATAACTATTTTCCAGAGAGAGTAGTGGAGTTTTGTGGTCAGCTTTTTCAAATCATTCACTTACTTGTCAGATTAAGGCTTGAGTAGGGGAGTTTGAAGTAATTAGTTGAGGAAATTCAGACTCAATTCTTTTAAGAAAATTAAAAAGCTGATCATATTCAAAGTCAGAAATTATTGGAGCATTTTGTAGATAATAACGGCGATTATGTTCAGTTATGCAATCTATCAATTCTTGATAAATCTCTCCAACATTAGGGAGCTTGGATAAATCAGGAGTATTTATGAAAGTTTGTAGATATTGAGTTTGCTCTGAAAGAGTCATTTAATATATTGTTATGTAAATTCATTACTTGACTATAGAAAAATAAGTCTGAAAGGCAAATGGAAAAATATTTAAGAAAGGAAATGTAATTATTTTATGTATATTAAAGATGAATAAACTTGGATTCAAAATAAAAATTATATTATTATACTAAATTCGTCTTATATCCAATAAATCATTATGACTAAAAAGAAACAAATTATCCTGATTATAATCTGAGTTTTGATTTGTCTATGAGTCGCAGCATTTTTGTATCGAGATAAAGTTCATTGCAGGAATATCCAGAGGCGTTGCACAATGTACGATTTATCAGAAATCGAAGATGTAGAAGATCTAGAATTTTACCGCTCTCTAAATGAGAAATGTGCAGGTAGATGCGGAACAGCGGAATTTGAATTAAAACGAAAAAAGGCATTATGTAGATTCAAGTACAAAAGACATGTAGAATCTTCCAAAGATAGGGTATATTTCAAACCTGATACATACAATCCATGTCCTGAATTATATACACTTCCAGAGCTTAATGCTTGGCTCAGAGGGGAGAAATAACTAATCTTGTGCCCCTTTACTGAAAGGGGCTGTCACGTAGTGACTGGGGATTTTTAAGTGTTAATGCATAAAAATCCTCCACCGCAAGCGGTCCCCCTCCTTTCAAAAAGGAGGACAATATTTCTCTACATTCATTCAGATTTTCTTGACTTTGGGGAGCAATATTCTACAATTAAATTGTTATGACATTTTTATTTTCTATCTAGTTTATAGGAATGTTATTATTAATGTTGGGATTACTACTATTCTGAGCCATTACATGAATCAATCTTTTGTGATGATTATTCAGAATTTTGTTATTCTTTCTTTTATTATCAGTTATCTGGTTTGTGATCAAGAGTGGATTCTACATATTATTATTTTTCGCAGTCCTATACTTTGGAATCAAGTGAATAGCATACCTTAGAAGTTATGTAAAATGAAATAATAAATCTGAATACAAAAGTAGGAGAGTGGAGTTTGACGATTCAGACTTTGTAGAAGTGGTAGAATAGAATTTAAAAAAAAGAGAAAATAAAAAGCTGTCCGAATAGGGCAGTTTTTTTATTAAATATTTTTACAGTTTTTCCCTTTGACAATAAACCTGTTTTCAATATACAAAATACATACCACACTCAAAAAAATTTTCCATTAAATTACTTTTTTGTGAAACTGAACGGTTTGCGGCTGCGCTAATCGTTCTCAAGAAGGCAATTGGTGGAAAATGAGTGTGGTAACTTTCAGTCGTAAACCGTTCACTTTTTTTGTTAAGTAGAAGTTTTCGGCTGATATTTAGTTACCACACAAAAAATCCAATGCCAAAAACTTCTTTAATTGAAGCACTTCCTGATATTGTCAGAAAAGGGAAAAAGGAAGCTGAACAAATCATGCAACAAATCGCTGATGGACGAAGATTAAAGTTGCAGACAAATGAAATCGTAATTCCATCAAAAGACACAAATTATCAGACACTCTTTGAAAATTTCAAAAAAGAGTATGATGAAAAAGCTCGACAAAATCGTCTGATTTATGGTGATAATTTACTCACTATGGCTGCTCTCATTGCAGGAGATGAAGCAAATGGAGTGCCAAGTTTAAGATGAAAAATAGACCTCATATACATAGACCCACCTTATGATAGTAAAGCAGATTATAGGACAAAAATCACTCTGCCTGACGTTTTTTGAAACAGTAAAAATTGAACAGATATTGACCAAAAGCCAACAGTTTTTGAACAATCTGCATATTCAGATACTCGAAAAGACTGAACTATCTCTTATTTGGAGTACATGTATCCAAGATTATACCTCATGAGAGAACTTTTGAGTGAAAAATGAAGTATTTATGTACATATTGATTGGCATGTATGACATTATGTAAAAATTTTACTTGATGAAATTTTTTGAAAAGAAAATATCATAAATGAAATTGTAAGATGATTAAAACCATGAAGCAGACCTATAAACTGATTTTGAAGGAAACATGAGATTGTTTTATTTTACTCTAAAAATGTATGAAATAATATTTTTAATACTGAAAATATATGAATAGAATATTCAGAAAAAACATTATGAAGATTATGATATGCTTGAGCAAGAGAAAAAAATATAGAAAAAGTTCAAGAAAGGAAAAAAATGCCGACTGATGTACGAGTTGAAAAGGAGTTTTATAATTTGGAATGAAATGAAACATGAAATACTTGATATGCTACACAAAAACCAGAAGAATTATTAGAAAGAATTATTTATGCAAGTTCTAACGAATGAAGTATTGTCGCTGATTTTTTCTGATGAAGTGGTACAACTGCAGCAGTAGCAGAAAAACTTGGTCGTAAATGGATTACTTCTGATATTGGGAAACCTGCTTGTATGGTAATGAGAAAGAGATTTATTGATATTGACGAGTGTAAACCTTTCCTTTATCAGTCCATTGGTGACTATCAGAGAGAAAGTTTAAGTCAGAATTTCAAATATAAGAAAATTTGAGATTTAGCACAAATTACCATGGCTTTATATGGTGCTTTACCATTTTTTGCTACAGAGAATCCAAGCAGAAATATGGGATATATGCCAAATGAAAAGACTCTTGTTTATGTAGATAGTCCAAACAAACTTACTTGAATAAATACCCTCAAAAAAGCTATTGCTGAAAGAGATAGTTTTCAATGATGATGGAATAAAGTAGTAGTTTTGTGATGGAACTTTTCTTCCACGATTACCCACGAAATTCAAGAATTAAATCAATGAAATAGTTTAGAAGTTTTGGTTATTCCACCTGATTTGCTCGATAAACTTAGAAGTAAAGGAGGATATCAAGACTTGATTAAGAACAAAAAAGTTAATTTCAGTTCATTACAATATCTCACGATAAAAGAGCCAAAATTGGAAAGCTGAAATGAAAAAGATACTTTGACTATTGAACTTGAAAATTATGTTTTGCTCACTCCTGAAGCTTTACCATTGGATGAAAAAGGACAAGCAACACTTGGAGAAATTATCGCGAAAGAACCATTATCATTGATAGAATATCGAAGTATTGACCCTGATTATGATGGTGTAGTTTTCCGTAGTATTTGGCAAGATTACCGCAATAATACAGATAATGATTGAGACCCTTTGAGAGTAGTTACAAAGGCAGTTTTGGAAGTAGATAAAAAATCCTGACCAAGAAAAATTTGTGTTAAAACGGTTGATGTCTTTGGTCGAGAAAGTGAAGTCATTGTAGAGATATAGTATTTAGTTTTTATGATAAACTAAAATGTCTAATCAGTTATTATTAGCAAAAAATTTATCAGAGATAGTAAATCAGTCACGAGAAAATGGAGAAATGATTGAGCAGGTTACTCCAACTACTCAAGAATTGCTTAAATTTTGGTTTGATGATGCTTACTGTGATAGCAGACAAGTAAATTTTCATGAATGACAAAAACAGGCAATTCTCAATACGATTTATTGCTATGAAATCTTAAAAGTGGAAAATGTTTGAGATATGTATGATAAAGTTTGAGAATGACTTAGATTCGAAGATTGATTATGACTGGAACACTTGGAAGCAAAAAGATTTAAGTATCCTAGATATTGTATGAAAATGGCTACTTGAACTTGAAAAACTCGAGTTTTGGAAGCTTTGGTGATTTGGCAATACATGAATGCAAAAGCATGAAATGAAAGATATACCAAAAATTTTATGGTCGTTGCTCCAGGATTGATAGTTTATGATAGGTTAAAAGATGCTTTTATCTGAAAAAGAAATGAAGAAACAGATAGTAGAGAATTTGAAAAATCGGATTTCAAAATTTTTGAAGATTTGTTTGTTCCAGAACATATGAGAGAAGAAATGTTCGCATTTTTACAATCAAGTATTGTTACAAAAGATAATATTTGAAAGAAAATTACATGAGATGGACAAATAATTTTAACCAATTGGCATGTATTTTTGAATAAAAAGGCAGAAAAAACAGAAAGAAAAGATGATTTTAATCCATTATCAAATGAATGAGCAAGTGAAGTTTTGGATGATTTATTTCCAATTAAACCGTGAATTTCTGCTTGAAACAGCTTAGATACTTTGGATAATCAAGCATTGTGAGGATGACAGCTTGAATATGTAATAAATATCCCAGATTTAGTAGTTTTTAACGATGAAGCCCATCACCTTTGAGATGATGATAAAGATGAAAAAAAATGGCAAGAAGCTATAAATCAAATTGCTAATTGAAAAAACTATTTTATGCAGGTAGATTTTTCAGCTACTCCATATACTCAAAAATGAAGTCAAAAGAATTATTTTCCACATATAATTATAGATTATGATTTGAAACATGCTATTGCTTGATGATTCGTAAAAATCCCAGTTTTAGATAAGAGAAAAGAAATAGCGACATTATCAAATGCAGAATTAGATTTTAAGGCAATCAGAGATGAAAGTAATAGAGTAATTTGACTTAGTGCAGGGCAAAAAGTTATGCTTGAAGCATGATTGAAAAAGCTCAGCATTTTGGAAGAAAATTTTTGAGAAGATAAACTGGAATATAATAAATATCCAAAAATGATGATAGTTTGTGAAGACACAAATGTTGTTCCATTCGTTTCCGAGTATTTAATAAATGATAAGTGATATGATGAAGAAGATATTTTGGAAATTCACTCAAATAAAAAATGAGAAATATGAGATGAAGAACGACAAATTTTGAAAAATAAATTATTTTCAATCGATAAACACAAAAGTCCAAGAATTATTATTTCAGTTTTGATGCTTCGTGAATGATTCGATGTAAATAATATCTGTGTAATTGTTCCACTTAGAGCATCAGCTTCAGGAATCTTACTTGAACAGACTATTGGAAGATGATTAAGATTAATGTGGAGATGATGAGAATTTGAAGATATGAAAGCAGAAAATAGAGAAAATGTATTGAAAAAGAAAATTGCACCAGTCAATTATTACGATATTTTAAGTATTGTTGAACACCCAGCTTTTGAAAAATTCTATGAAGAATTGCTTGATGATAATTTCTGATTTGATGATTGATGAGAAATTTGATGAAAATGATGATGAGTTTTATGAGATATGATAGCTGTAGAATTAAAAGATAATTATGAAGAATATGATATAAAACGACCTATTATTATAAATGATATTGAAGAAATTTTAAGAGATCCGACTTATTCGCTCGACCATTTGAACTCATATCATTTTGCATTTGAAGACCTTAAAAGGATGGTACCACAAAATGAAGTTTTTATTTCAAAAACTTTGTGAAGTGGAACTACTTTTGGAGATTATGACGTTGTAATGTGAATTTTCTCTGCGAAAAGCTACAATGATTTTCTACAAAAGCTCGTAAATAGAGTAACAAAATATGCTAATGTAAAAGATATAAATAAAAAGTGATTTTGAAAAGTTTATCCGACTATGCAGATTGATTTACCAAAATTAACGTGAGTTATAGATTGATATTTGAGATATAAATTATTCAATAAAAATATTAATTATTTGGAAGATAATAATCGAAAAGTTCTTATGATAGAAGACGTAGCACATTTCGTAATTAAAGAAGTAACGAGAATGGTAATTGAATCACAAGATTCAGAAAAAAGCGGAAAATCAGAAGTAAGTTTAAGAAGTTTAAGTGAAGTTTCAAAAATTAACATGAGAGAAAATTATTGTTTAGATGTGTCAAAATGTATTTATCCAAAACTTCAATATCCATCAAATAAATGATGACTTGAAAAAGATTTTATCGAATTTTGCGATAATGATTCAAAAGTAGAAGCTTTTTGTAAAATAAATGAGTATAAACACACTTTCCTTAGATTTAGATACATTAGAACTGATTGAATTCCTGCTTATTATTCACCAGATTTTGTTGTAAAAACAGCAGAAAAGATATTTTTAGTAGAAACAAAATCAAATTCTGCAGCTGAAGCTGATGAAAATGTTAGAAGAAAGAAAAAATCTGCATTAAATTATTTAAATAGAGTAAACGAATTAGAGCCAGAAAATAGAGATAATAGAGAGCGAGAATATGTTCTTTTGAATGAATGAAGTTTCTACACATTCAAAAATAATAATGGAAATATATTAGAAATGTTGAACTACACAAAGTTGAATGAAACTAAGAATACGTTGTTTTAATTATTGATTTTCTCAATTATAAAAAAACTGACTTCGAGAAGTCAGTTTTTTTGCTATAAATTTATTGTTGAATCTGAAAAAAATGGATTATAATAAAATTAGAATAATGAAAATTTCTAAATTAAAAAATTTAATTGTATTTTGAAAAAATGGATTATAATGAAAACAGAAAATAAAAGAAAAATCCGCCAAATTTAAAAAATTGATTATAATGCTGAAAATTTAATTCATATTACTTTAAAAATGTGAGGTTTGAATAAGGATACTTTAAATTTATTTCCTAAATGGGTTTGGAGGGTAGGTATGATTTTAATAGTATCTTTAATTGTATTTTGATTATCTTATGGGTTATTTAATTTTATTTTTTGAAATACGGTATATGAATTTGATTTTTTCTGAATATGAATGAAAAAAGAGTTAATTTCTTACGATGAGAATTGTTTTATTATTTTAGATAGTTCCTAAATTTATCTTTTTAATAGTATTGACTTTTGTTGAAATAATTTTAACATTGATTGAATCTATGTTTTATAGTTAGAATTAAGTCATTTTAATATCTATATATATTTTATGGGATTTTCGGAGATAAAAACAGAAAAGATAAGTGAAAATATAATATTGCATTTTTTGCATATTGAAGAAATTGATGAAGAGATAGACCAAATAATAAAAAATAGTATAGTAAGAATTTGTGAGTGACGTGATTCAAACGTTGATATTCATATAATAAAACAAGAATTAAGAGAGAGATTAGAAGCTAAGAGGTGAGTTGGATTAGAAAATGAAAAATGAAGGAATTTAGAAATATGATTGATATCAGAATTTTTTGTTCATCTATATTTGAACTATATTGGATTTAAACAAGAATGTTTATATGTAAATTCGGAAGAGCCTAATTCTATAAAAAAATGATTTGATTGATTATATTCGGATGATAATGGTGAAATCTGGTTGGTAGAAAGTAAATCTTGAAATATTACAACACAACATATTTCTCATAAAAATAAGATAGATGAGGCATATACTGACCTATCTGAAAAGATTTCTTGAAATTCTGTAAATTCGAGCGGCGTACGCAAAAATCCACGATGGAATGCCTGTACTCATGCGTTAAGAGCAGGCTCTCAAAATTCATTATATCAGGAAATTAAAGAATTTGATAGGTTATTTCGTAATTGAATTTATTGAGAAATAGAAAATTTTAATATAATTCCGGCTTCAACAATATTTTTTGATTGAAAAATAGCGATAATTGAAGATGTAGAAAAATTTGGAATAGTTAAACAGAATATTATTTCTCGATTAAATGGTAAAAATATAAAAAAATGACATATATTATGTTTTTCGCAAAAGACAAAAGATTTGTTAATAAATTATTTAGAATTAGATTAAATAATAATGGAGCAACAAACAAGAAATTTTAAATATATAGGGAAATTAGATAAGCTTAATTGAATTATTAAAAAATTGGATTTGTTCCAAGATTTAACTTTAGAAGAAAGTGAATATATTTTAACTGTATCAATAATTTCATTAAATAAGTATAAAAATAATCATGAATTATTGGGATATTTACGTTTTTCATATTATATAATTCTACATTATACAGTTATTACATGAGATTATAGACCTTTATTAGATTTTTCTGTTAATTTGTGACTATATCCTATTGCACATCAAATATTAAAATTACCAGATTTGGGAAATATATCATTATTTAATTGAGTAATTGATAAAATTTTAGAAACAGAATTCTTAAGTAATATTTGATATATACAAACACTTTCACAGAAGAATAATACAGAAAATTTAATTCAATCACAAGAAAAGGAAAATGCATATATTGCTCCAACTTCTTATGGTAAAAGTGAAATAATATTAGATTTACTGAAAGAAAATGATTGAAAAATGGCGGTTATTGTGCCAACTAAATCTTTATTAATACAAACTTATAAAAATATTCGTAAAGAAAATATTAATAAAAAAATAATATTACATGAGTGAATGTATTCTGATGAAGACAATTTTATAGCCATTTTAACACAAGAAAGAGCTTTAAGGTTTATAGAAAATCATAAAGTTCCATTTGATATAATCATGATAGATGAAGCTCACAATATATTGGATGATACTTCAAGATCTATTTTATTAACAAGATTGATTAAAAAAAATTATAGATTAAATAATAATCAAAGGATTTATTATTTTTCCCCTTTAATAAATAATGTTGATAATATTAAAATAAATAACGAAATAAAAGATTTTCAAATAAAATTTGATATGAAAGAACCACAACTTCTTCAATTTTATGAAGATTGAGTAGAGAAAGTTTATAATCGTTATTTATGAGAATTTTTCGTTACTTGAATTAGAAGTAATTCACGAATTGAATATATAAAACATGAAGCATGAAATAAAAATTTTATATTTTCCATTAGTCCGAAAAAAATTGCTTGATTAGCAAAAGAACTTAGTGATGTATTAGATGTTATTAATTCTGAAACAATTGAAGACTTGAAAAATAATTTAAAAGCGCATGTTCATGAAGAATTTGAAATTCTGGATATGTTAGATCGTGGAGTTATCTATTTGCATGGTCAAATGCCAGATATTATTAAAGAATATTTAGAAATGAAATTTGATGAGGATAAAAGTCTAAAATTTTTGGTGGCTAATATGGTGATTCTTGAGTGAATAAATTTACCAATTGATCGTTTGTTTATTAATTCGTGTTATCATCAGGATGCAAAGAAAATTGTAAATTTAATAGGTAGAGTTAATAGATTGAAATATATTTTCCAAAATGATGGCGAATTTGATGTGAGCAGATTGCTACCAAAAATCTCATTTTTGAATGAAAACTCAAAAATTGAAAATCTTAGAGTATGATTGTTTAAAGATGAGGTAAAAAATCCGATTTTAGAAAACTATGAACAATCGAATGATAGTAGAAAGGAGGAAAGAAATAGAACAATTATTGAAAATGAAAATTTTATATTAAGAGAACATTCTGAAAATATAGAAAAGATTAAATATGATATAATAAATTTAGATATAAATTGATATTACACTAGTATAGATGCCCTATCATCCCATATTAATGAATTAGATAAGAATCCAGAAATGATTAATTTTGATAATCTTTTAGAGGAAATTTATAGGGTATTTTTTGAAAAAGAGGTGAATAATATCTGCAATTTTGAAATTAGACGTTTAATTGAAGAAAAAACTAGAAAGTATTATTCAAACTATTTAAAGAATATTATAAAAAAATCTTTAAATGAAAAAATAAAATCATATTTGGCTTATTTTATAGAAAGAACTAATAGTACAAATGATGAAGACTATTTGTTGTATGTATGAAAAACTTATTGAGAGGTGCCTTGGCCACACCCAACTTATTGATATAATGGAGGTGGGGCTAATGTATGCATTGATTTGCGTTGAAAAAGTATAAAACAACTGGTAAGTATTGCAATTTCAAAAATTAATTTAGAAGAAAATTTTATTTCATATGATTTAACGAAATTTGTGGAATTTTTATATAAAAACAATTTTATAACTGAAAGTACTTATAATTTATTTATGTATTGAACGGAAGATGAAAAATTGATAAAATTAACGAAAACTTGATTAAGTATGTCATTAGTCCAAAAATTAGATGATGCTAATCAAATTGATAATTTGAATTTTGATAATAATGGTAATTTAGTATGAAATGATGCATTCAATAATTATGTAGATAACCTTGATGATTTTGAAAAATTTGAAATAACAAGGTATGTATTTGATAATTCACAAAATAATTAATTATAAAACTAGATTCTTAGGAGATCAGCTTTTCTAAATCTCTGCTATAAAAAATAGATTTTGTCACAATTCTAGCCAAATTTCGTAATCTATAATAGATATAACTATTTTAATATTCTTTTTTGGTATGACACAAAATTCGGATACAGAACTTCAAAAACAGATGTTAAAGATTTTGTTTAATAAATCTTATGATAATATTTTTAGTAGAATTGAAAATAATTTTTCACAGTCTTGAAATAGTAGGGGAGATGATAACTTTCTTTATGATACATTATTAAATTACTTGAAATCTTACGATAAAGAGAAATTATTTGAAGAAATGTATACGAATCTTCCATTTCTAGTATCATTTATATTGCTTTGAAAGGAGTAATTCCATTTTTGAGATATTTTGTCAAAAATAGATTTGACAATAATTTTCATATTCCTATACACTGAATTAGTTTACTCTAAATAAATTAATCAGATGACTAGAATCGTATTCCATATAGATGTAAATTCAGCCTTCCTTTCTTGGTCTGCTAAACAGGTATTAGATAAATGATATACTAGAGATATTAGGAATGATGTTTCAGTGGTCTGATTTAAAGAAAAGTGAAAAAGTATTATCGTAGCAGCTTCTACTCCTGCTAAGAAATTATGAATCAGAGTTCCTATGAGATTGTATGAAGTTCAAAAGATTTATCCTAAAGTGATTATAGCTCCCCCTGATTATGAATATTATAAAAAATGCTCTGATGAGATGATGAATATCCTCAGGAGTAAGTTTAAATTATTTCAACAATATTCTATAGATGAATGTTTTGTAGAGTATACAGAAGATATGCAACAAAAATACTGAAATCCTATTAAAGTAGCTAATGAGCTTAGAGAATATATATCTAAAGAATGCTGATTCACAGTAAATGTATGAATAGGTAATAATAAACTCCTAGCTAAAATGGCTTCAGATTTTGAAAAACCTAATAAAACTCATACACTTTATATTTCAGAGATAGAGGAAAAACTGCGACCATTACCAATAAGAGACTTATTCTGATGTTGAAGAAAAACAGAACCTGTATTAAAGAAGATGAAAATTAATACTATCTGAGACTTAGCGAATAAACAAAGAGATGAGATGAAAAGTAGATTCTGAAGTTATTGAGTTGTATTATGGGAATATGCTAATGGAATAGATGATAGTAAAGTTGAGGATACATATGATGAAAGAAAATGAATCTGAGCTTCATCTATT
>JAEEGL014053378.1_pt1 | contig 12295 bp, 8 predicted proteins | sample 9134231 | NCBI WGS metagenome assembly JAEEGL01 (sample SAMN16246548, study PRJNA631951) | gut metagenome | biome: gut microbiome; feature: rumen; material: fiber-attached | host: Bos | place: Iran: Karaj | collected 2018-10 | reverse complement strand
GCTGAACTTATAGACGCAAAGTTCCAGAAGCACCTGGAAATGGCTCACTGTGATGAAATCATTCTGACTCAGGATTACGAGCACAGCCTCTTGGCAACTGCTTCCAGCGGTATGGGCTATAGTAACGTAATTCGTGCCCTTATTAGTGATGATGCAGATACCGGAATCATTATAGAAGATATTCCATCAAACTTTATGAATAAAACTTACGGCGAGTACGAAGCCTTTATTGAACAAAATGGCAATAAAAACGGAGTGCTGGTTGGCCTTCTTTTGAACACTGGAAACTTCCATCAGCGTCGTAAGGATGCCCTTCGCGAGGCACAGAAAAATCCTGATATTAAACTGATTGTTGATAATCTTAAAAAGGTTAAGACTCTCAAATCTAACGAGCCTGTTTTAACTCCTCCTTCTGACTTTGTGATTCAGAAGAATACTAAGGCAATTTTGGTGAGGGGGTAAAAAATGGACAAGTTCGAAGAAGTTCTGCCACGTCTTGTAAAAATTAAGCTTTTTTCTGATTTTAATCCTGAAGATGAAAACGACTTGCGCATTCTTAGAGATGTTTACAACAGCATGACGGTTGAAAACTACTTTAAGGGCGATATTATCATTCAGGAAGGCAAGTACGGAGATATGTTCTACATTCTCTACAAGGGAAAAGTGCAGGTTTACAGAAATACTCCTGCTGGTGATAAGATTGCCCTGGCAGACCTTTCTAGTGAAGATAACATTTTCTTTGGCGAAACTGCCCTTATTAGTGATGATCCACGAACCGCAACTGTAAAGGCACTTACAGATTGTCGCTGCATTGCGCTATCCAGCACAAAGTTCCTGGAAGTCTGCGACCGCGAACCCCTTTTGGGCTACAGAGTGCTCCTGCACCTGGCTCGGGGCATGGCAAACACAATCCGCGACACCAACAGCGACAAGGCTATTTTGTACGAGGCACTTTTCAGCGAAATTGAGTCGGGAGTGTAGGGAAACTTGCGGGCGTGTGCCCTGCTAGGCGCAAGCCTTTTCCAGAAGTTCAATCAGTTCTGCAAAATGCTTGCGTACCGTTTTCTTGTGCGAATCTTGAATGAACTCCAGTTCGCTGCGGAAAAGGCGGTCCTTACCAGAAACGGGCATATAGTGAATGTCGCTTCTGGTGTAATAGTGTTCTATACAGCCTCGGGGCAGAATGTAAACTCGGGCTGCTTCCATGGCGGCAAGAATAAAGGCTGCCAGGTTCCGTATTTTTGTGATGTTGGAGCTGCATTTTTTAGGCAGAAGTGGCTCCATCACATTACCAAGCCTGTTTATGCCCTGTAAAATTACAGTTTTGTATGTATCTACCGCGTCGGCATTGTCGTGTTTTTCCTGCAGGGAATCCAGTTTAGAAACAAAAAGCTTAAAATCATCAAGATAAGGCTTGTTCTGTTTGCTGGAACAAGTTTTAATCATGGCTTTCTGGAAAGAATCCTGCCTTATTTCCTGAGAAGTTTCTATCAAAAGTCTTTCCAGTTTATGAATCAGTTTTTCAAGGCTTATATCCTGCTGCAATTCCTTTGTGGTAAAAATGGATTCGTAAAAAGCCTGCTGACGATCCTTCTGTTTTTCCATCCAACTGATAACACGCTCATCTTTACAGGCAACATCGCGCAGTTTTCCGGAAAAGAGGGAATTAAGGTCTGGGATAATGCGGCTGTTTGTGCCAAGCAGGGCGCAGACTTTACAGAAAACGCCAAGTTCGTCTTTACCGCCCACGTCAATAATTCCGGTGCCGGCAGCTTTATAATCATCCTCAATAAAAGGCAGAAGATTTGTGAAAATCTGCTGGTCGGTGTAGCCTTCCACGAAAATCTGGTTATCAGAAAAGAAAAACTGCTTGTGATAGGTGTTAAAGCGGGGCAAAAAGCGGCGGAAAAGGGCGTCATCCTCCTCGGAAAGTTCTTCTATACTGGTTGGCACCTGGTTTATGTGGCAGGCAATTACGCCCGAAAGGTCTTCCGGAGTTCTCAGGTCAATAAAGAAAGGGGAGTGGGAAATTAAAAAGAAAACCCGGCGGGCAGTGTGCTGAACTTCCTTACGGATTTCATTAATAAAAAATGACTGAAACTGAGGATGCAGGTGAAGTTCAGGTTCGTCAAAAATAATACATTCCCCGGCGCTGCCAGATTCCCCAATTTTGGAATAAAGACTAATCAGCAGGGAAATTATTTCCCGCAGACCGTGACATTCCACCTGTTCAAGCATGTACTCAACATTCCATGCCTTATTTTCTACAATAGGAATGAGTGTGCCATCGTAATCTTCAATAAATTTTATGGATTTTCCGAACATGCTGGATAAAACGCGCTCAATTTTAGTGCGAACCTTTTCGTTATTGCGCAGCAGCTCCATCTGAGCAAGCTGTTCGGCTTCATCACCACGTTCAGATTTGATAAAGCGCACGGAATAGCCCGCTTCTTCAAACTGGACCGAAAGCTTTTGCGCAAGTAAGGTTTTTCCGCTTCCGTTTGGTCCAACAATCAGGTTAATTTGAGACCAGTTTGATTTTTTGAATACGGCTTTTCCCCACAAAAAGGGAATTTTCACCCGTGTTTCCACTTCAATCATAAATCCATTATACCACATAAAATCTTTATGATATAATAAAAAAGATGAAGACCATTATTATCACTCCGCCAGTTGTTCAGTTTAATGCACCCTATCCTTCGGGGGCCTACCTAAAAGCCTATTTTTCTCAGGAAGCTTTTAAAGCTGATTGCCCCGATGGTCCTGACGTACATTGGCATGACCTGAACATCCGCCTTTTCTATTCGATCTTTTCTTCTGGTGGATTGCGCCGTCTTTTTTCACTTTCAGAGAATAATGCCCTGCGCCTTGCCGACAAGGCCGAGCGCGATGGTGACGATGACACAGCCTTTAATCTGCGCCGTTACATCACACAAAAAGAAGCCTGGATTGAATGGATTGATTTTATAACGGCTTCTCTTTCTGCCGGCGGCGCCCGCGAAAAGGAGCACCAGTTTTTGTATTCGCCTTTTGCTCCCCGAGGTTCCCGCATGGAAAATTACCTTGCCGGCCTGGACCGCGAGCCTACTGTGGACGATGTGCGCTTTCTCTGCACTTTTGCCCTTGCCGACCTTTCCGATTACATCACCGTTGCCTTTGACCCTCAGTTTTCTCTGGTCCGCTATGCAGAATCTCTTGCGGTAGACACCCGCACTTTTGCCGACTTTGAGCGCCAGATAGACTCTCCCGTTATGGAGCATTTTTATAAGCCTGTTTTAGAGGAGATTTTTTTGGAGCTTCCCGCCGCAAGCGGCGGTCGCGCTTTGCGCTGTTCCGCTGACGCTCCAGCCGCTTCCCTCGCTTCGCTCAGTCCAGTGGCCGCCTGCGGCGCAGCTCCAATCGCTAAGCCAATCTTGGTGTGCATTTCCATCCCTTTTGCAGGCACTTTTCTTCCGGCACTTTATACGGCACGTTTCTTTAAGGAGCGCTTTAGAGAAAATGCCTTTGTCTGCATTGGCGGCGGCTTTGTAAACACAGAACTCCGTGATGCCCGCGACCCTGCGCTTGCAAAGTATATAGATGGCATTTCTTATGACCGGGGATATGGTTCTTACCGGGCACTGCTGGGGTATCTGGGGGCTGATGCACCTGGGGCGAGTGGCAGTGCAGGGAAGCCAGGTCTTTTCAAAATGAGGCTTTTTGCTAGGGGCGATGGGGCAATCAGCATAAAAGAACCCATTTGGCATGATACTGAAGCCGAACGTTACGAAAACGAAGTCACCTCAAAACTCATCCCGGATTATTCCGACATAGATTTTTCACGCTATCTTCGCATGTGCGATGACCGTAACGCCATGCACCGCATCTGGACAGACGGCACCTGGATAAAAGCCTACCTTGCCCACGGCTGCTACTGGCACAAGTGCGCCTTCTGCGATACCAGCCTGGACTATGTTTGCGGTTACAAACAGACCGACATTGAACCTCTTTACCAGGGGCTCTTGAAAACTGCACGGCAAAAAGGCGTTTACGGCATTCATTTTGTAGATGAAGCCCTGCCGCCGGTGGCACTTAAAAAGTTTGCCCTTTTGAATGCCCGTGCCGGTAATCCTCTTTATTTCTGGGGAAATGTTCGCTTTGAAAAGTCTTTTTCTAAAGACCTTGCCGCTTTTTTGTCTTACTGTGGGCTAGGGGGCGTGAGTGCCGGAATTGAATCTGCAACAGGTACCGGGCTCGAAGCCATCAACAAGGGAACCGATATTAATTCCATTACACAAGCCTGCTGTGCTTTTAAGGAATCTGGAATTCTTGTTCACGCCTACATGATTTACGGTTTTTGGAACGATACCCCTCAGTCAATTATTGATTCAATGGAAACTTTGCGTCAGTTTTTTGCCGCCGGTCTTTTGGATAGTGCCTTCTGGCATAAGTTTGTGCTCACCCGTAATTCTACGGTTTACAGCCAGTGGGAAAAAGACGGCACTTTGGATTTAGTCTGCGGTGAAGAAACTTCTTCTGCCTTTGCCCGAAATAATCTGCATTTTAAGGGCGAAGAAAAGTTCAACAAGTTTGGAGCCGCCCTGGACAGCGCCGTAAACGCCTGGATGCATGCCGACCGCCTGGACATGAAAGTTCAAAAATGGTTCGATTTCCCAGTTCCAGCTCCTACAGTGCCCCGAGATTTTATCGAAGGCAAAATTGAAGAATATGAAAAAAAGAACCGCGCCCATGCAAATCAGCTGAATGCAAAAAACGCCACAGGACTTTACTGGCTGGGTGGCACTCCTGTCCAGGCAGGCACCGCGGGGGGTGCGGGCACCGAATACCGCTGGCTCTACCTTATGGAAGAGCAATCCGCCCCTGCAGCCGCCCTGAACCTTCCACTTCTTCTTGCACTCCGCCCGGAAGCCCCAGAAGCCGACCGCGCCGCCGCGTTAAAAAAAATAACCGCAGCCCCAGAAGTTCTTTCTCATCTAAAAAAAATCCTTGGCCGCGGCCTTGTTTTATTGGATTTGTAAGCGGAATTTACTCCACTTCAACCTTTTCAATCTTAGCGCCCAGCTTTTGCAGCTGACCAACAAGGTCTTCGTAGCCGCGTTCAATCTGGTAAACGTTGCTGATGCGGCTGGTGCCGTGAGCGCACATTGCGGCAATTACCATTGCCATACCGGCGCGGATATCTGGGGAAACCAGATGGTCGCCGTGCAGCATGCTAGGTCCGCAGACAACGGCGCGGTGAGGGTCGCACAAAGTAATTTTTGCGCCCATAGAAATCAGCTTATCTACAAAGAACATACGGCTTTCGAACATCTTTTCAAAAATCAGAACGGTACCATCAACCTGAGTAGCAGTTACAGTCATGATAGAAGTAAGGTCGGCAGGGAATCCTGGCCATGGCATGTCGTCTATTTTTGGAATGGCGTTACCAAGGTCGTCGTTTACCTTAAGGTTCTGAGTGTTTGGAACGGTAAGTTCGTCTCCCTGAATGCTCCAGGTAATTCCAAGCTTTGCAAAAGAGTATTTAAGAGGGCGCATTTCTTCTGCGCGAACGCCCTTAATTGTGATTTTTCCCTTTGTTGCGGCAGCCATACCGATGTATGAACCAATTTCAATGTAATCAGGTCCAATGGTGAATTCGCAGCCGTGAAGTTTTTTTACACCTTCAATTCTAAGGATGTTACTTCCAATTCCTGTGATTTTAGCGCCCATTGCAACAAGCATTTTACAGGTGTCCTGAACGTGTGGTTCGCTGGCACAGTTCTGCAAAATTGTTTCGCCTTCGGAAAGGGCTGCTGCCATAACGGCGTTTTCTGTTGCAGTTACAGAAGCTTCATCCAGGAAAATGTCGGCGCCAACAAGTTTAGTTGCGCTGAATTCAAAACGTCCGTTTACATGAATGTTTGCTCCCAGAGCCTTGAGTGCCAGAAAGTGAGTGTCTACACGGCGGCGACCAATTACGTCACCTCCAGGTGGTGTCATCTGGCACTTTCCCTTGCTTGCAAGAAGAGGTCCCGCAAAAACAATGGAACCGCGAACTTTTTTAGTCAGTTCCGGTGGAAGTTCTGTTGTTTTGATGTTATCACACTGGATTTTCCAGTTATGTTTACTGAGTTTTTCTACTTTTGCTCCCAGAGACTTTAAAATTTCAAACATTACGTTTGTGTCCTGAATCTCCGGGATATTGTGAAGAATTACCGGCTCGTCTGTTAAAAGTGAAGCCGCAATACATGGCAAGGCCGCATTTTTGTTTCCGCTTGCTGTAACTGTCCCCTGAATTGGATATCCACCCTCAATTACATATTCATGCATACTATTGTCCTTTAAGAAGATTTATTATTACATCGGCACATTTAGCACACTGGTTTAGAGAAAGCCATTCGTTTCTGGAATGAAATTCATGGGCACCGGTAAAAATATTTGGGGTAGGAATGCCCAGTTCTGTGAGCCTGGAACCATCAGTTCCACCACGAATAGGCTGTTCGCGAACTTTTACCCCACTTTCTTCAAAGGCACGGCGCAGTTTTTCCAAAATTTCAGGGTGATTGTCCAGTTTGCCCTTCATATTCAGGTACTGCTGTTTAAAATCAACCTCTACTGTACCGCCAAATTCTCTGATGATTCCATTGGCCAAATCAGTAATAATCTTCTTTTCTTTTTCAATTTCTTCTATATTAAAAGCGCGCAAGAGAAGCTGAACCTGTGCGCTTTCAATGCTGCCAGTAATTTCCATTGGCGCAATAAAGCCCTGGTAGCCTTCTGTGGTTTCCGGAGCCATATCGCGAGGAAGTCGGGCTGCAAAGTTAGAAGCAAGTGTTACTGCGTTTATCATGCCGTCTTTTTTTGCAGTGCCGGTGTGGCAGGCTTTTCCTTTAAAGGTGATTGTCCCGCTAAAGGCATCAAAACATTCGCTTTCCAATTCACCTTCGTCTCCGCCGTCTGCGGTAATGGCAAAATCGGCCTTAAGAATGTTGAGAGGAACCTTGTCCATTCCGTGTCCTGTTTCTTCATCCGGACTGAACATTACTTCGATTGGACCATGTGGAATATCCTCATAATGTCTCTGAAGATAGTCCAGAGCGCACATTATTGCGGTTACGCCCGCTTTATCATCAGCCCCAAGAAGGGTGGTGCCATCAGATTTTACAATTGTGTCTCCGTCTTTCATTGTGATTACAGGCTTTACGTCCTTTCCTGTAACTTCATCTACGGTGTCCATGTGGGCCATCAAAAGAATGGTAGGATACTTTTTGCGTTCTTCGGCATCTTCAATATTTGAATCAATTTTTGCAACGACATAACAAAAATCAGTAAGATATACGTTGCGGGTTCCAAGGTTTCGCAGTTCCTTTACAAGGATTTTTGCAAAATCCCACTGGCGTTCCGTGCTTGGAAAAACTCCCTGATCGGCAGCCTTTCCGTCACTTTCAGACCAGATTTTAACATAGCGGCAAAAGCGCTCCAGCATTTTATTTTTTTCTTCATCGTTATTGTAAATGTAATTCATTGAAGACAGTATAAAACTTTTCCACCTTATCTTCTAGACCGTACTTTCGAACTTATTAGACGCCCCATTTAGAAGGATACAGTTAAATTAATATTGATGCCGGAAAGAAGCAGAATCCGTAAAAGGGAATATGCTTTATCCTTTTCTGTAGTTTTTGAAGTTGAATCAAAAATATTGAAGCTTTTATTTAAAGAAAGAGGGATGACAAAGCTCTTTGATAATGATGATTCAATATGAACTGCAGAAAAGTCTGCATCAATAATAAAGGAAAATGAAAGGGGTATAAGCAGGGTTTTTGAATAATCCTTTCTATAAAAATTCTGGCTGGATGTATCAAAAAAAAGAAAGCGTGTATTTTTATAAACTTCAGTATTAATCTTTGCAGAGAAGAGATAAATAAAATCAAGATTAAGCAGAAAATTTATGTTATTGTTGTGAGTTTTTATACTTGTTCCAGTTCCCAGTGCTGACAAATCAATATTTCCTTTTCCCTGAAATGTATAATTAAGCATGGGGATGGCAATTGAAGAAAAATCAAACGCATAAGAAGCGGTAGCGTAAAGGTATGAAAGCATAAATTTTATATCAAATCTTGAATTTTGCAGACTGTAATCACTGCCTGCAAAAAAGGCCTTTAAATTACCGCCTGCTTTATATTGAACCATTTCTGCATCACAGGAAAAATAATTAAAAGACAGACTGAAATCATCATAAAGATTTATAAAAAATCCTCCTCCAAACGGCTTTTCTAACTGAACTTGAAAATCTAGAAATGAAACAGAAAAAGAGTTGTTCAGAAGAAGCGGGGTAAAGAAGTTTATCCCTGCTTTCAGTTTATCAAAAGAAAGCTGAGAAACCAGATAGTATGAATAAAAATTTAAATCTGGAGAATAAATGGAAAAATTTTCAAAGGGGATATAGAGATTTTTATATTTCCCTAGAACATTATCATTGTAAAAAGAAAAATTGCCTTTTTCCAGGTCAAGGTTGAAAATCTCGCATAAGCCGTATGAATAATCATTATCGTTATTATAAAGCGTAAAATAATTTGAAGAAAAAGATGGTGCTGCCTTTAATTCTGGAAGGATGAGGAATCTAAGAAAAAAGTACAATACAATTTTACGCATAAAAAAAACACAATTATAACAGATATTATATATTCTTACTTGACAGAAAACAATGGGGGGGGGTACTATGTATAGTATATAGTTATAACAATTTTTCATAATTGTTCGGAGGTGTAAATGAAAAAAAATGTTAAGTTGGGAGCAATTGCCGCAGCAGCAATGCTCGCTTTAGTTTTTGCAGGTTGTCAGCCTGCCGCAGGTGGTGGCAGTAACAATTCAACTGTTACTGTAACAGATGATGAAGGAAACGAAATTTCCGTAGTAAAAACAGGAGAGACAAAGTCTGCTGATATCACTACTCAGGACTTTGGAGCAGTTCTTGCATGGAATAATGAAGAAAAGTCTTATGCAACTTCTTCAAAAATTGAATTTGAAGAGCTTCCTAAAAAAGGTGATGAGCTTGAAGTTGAAGTAGAGTTTACTCTTACTGCTTCAGATGTTGAATCTGTAAATGGACGCTTCCTTATTACAGATGAAAACGGAAAGGTATATAAAACAGACCAGACAAAGCTTTCTGTTTCCAGCACTGCAAAAGCCGCTGCTGAAACTGCAGGAGTAACTGTTAAAGGTAAGGTAAAAGGCGTAGCTGCAGTAAATGCAGAATCTGTTTCTGTTGAATTTGAAGTAAAAATTACTGATGATACAGAAGGAAAAGCTATTATTGCAGCAGAAAGCGGAAAAGGAATTACACCAGATGGAAAATATTTCAAAGCAGAATCTGATGCAAAGGGTATAAAAATTACACTTAAAGAAGGTATTTCCATTGCTGAAAATAATTCTTTAGGAATTACTGTTCCTGGATGCCCGATAGCAGCTCAAATTTCAGAAGCTAAGTATAGGAATGGAGCACGCTCTTTTGTTTTCCCTTTTGTAGAAGCTGGTAAGGAATATTATATTACCGTAGCTGGTAACATGGTAGATGCTAATAATCAGGTTTTCTATGGTTCAGAAACCTTGGTTGCTACTGCAAATGGCGGAGAAGACTATACTAATTATGTCGATCCAACAGTTTTCAATACTTCTACTATTACTGTAAAAGCAGATCCTTCAAAGGAAAATCTTTTCAATGGTACATTTACTTTGCCATCTAAAGACCTTATTAAGAATGCTGCTGATTTTGACAGAGCTGAGATTATTTTTAATATTGTATTAGGTGCTGTGGAGTGGAAGAAAACTGAATATTGGGCTTGGATTTATGGAATTAATCTTCTTGACGAATATGATCTAAAAAAAGAATTTACAAATTCCTATAACAACAGTGTAAGTAATGCTCTATGGGCAAAATATGACAATAAATATGCTGCTTATTCAACATTTGATTTTGATCTTAAAGCATATCCAGATTGTAGTTTCTCAATTGCAGAATCATTATGGTCTGCCCAGGAAGTTTATGAAACAAACTGGAAGCCAAAAACAGAAGAAGAAGCTTTTGCAGACGGCATTAAAGATGTAACAACTTATATTTCAAGCGAAGAAGAAATTGTTAACCTTGTAATGGAAACAGTTCTTTCTTTAATGAACTCTTCTAATGAAACTCCACGTACTGCATTAACAGCTGATGCAGCAAAAAGACAGTTTACAAAATTCTTTGATGACTTTTATAAAACTGTTTCGGAAATTATGAAAAATCAAGGTGGTCCAACATCTTTCAAGGTAAACTTTGATAGAGAAATTGATGTTGGTGCAATGTCTTCTTTGGAATGGAGAAATGCATTATCCGGCTTCAGCGACTACTATAATAAAACTCTTTATGGTGAAGATTATTATTACCACCCTAATTTTGTATTACAGTGGGAGGCAGAGCAAAATTCTTCAATTAGAGAAGGTTATAGTCCATTTACTTCTCTTGATGATGTTTATGACTTCATTGATGAAACCATGCTTTTGAAGCAGCTTTATCTTAAAGCAAAAGCAGATGTAGATTTTGACTTGTCAAAGCTTTCTGCTGAGGATGTTGCTGAGAATACTACAAAAGTTGGCGATGTAAACCTTTCTGGAAAAGTAGGCTTTGTAATGCTTGATTCTGATAAATTCTTAAAGAAGTTTGGAGCTCCTGCAGGCCTTACTCTTCCTGTAAAAGCCCTTTCTGTTGACCTTGCAGCAGATTTAGACGCTTCTGCAACTTATGCAGATGTAGCTGCAGTTATGGCACTTTCTGGAACTTCTAGTCCTGCCGATGTTGACTGGTCTACACTTGAAGATATCAAGTACAAGCTTGCATTCAAGGCTCTTATCAAGGCTGCAGTTTGCTCAAAAGATGGAGTAGGAGGAATCCTTTCTATTGCTCCAGAATATAAGATGGATACTGCTAATATTCTTAAGATTGCTAAACTGTCTGCTTCTGAAAATGTAGAACCAACCGATGTGCTGACAATTTTGGATGATGCTGCAAAGGTAAAGATTTCTGTTTCTAACGGAAGCAAAGATACCTTCTCTAAGAGCTATAAACCAACTGCCCTTTATGAGCTTATTATGGCTCAGATGGGTGAATAAGTGACCATAAATATAGAATAGATTATTAGGAAGTAACCCGCTTGCTGCTGTAACGTAAGGGCAGCTGGCGGGTTGTTTTTTTTTGTCGTCAGTCCCCGGCTAGCCCGGGAGAATCTTTTTAATAAGGAAGCTTTATTCTTCTTATTGTAAAAAAGCACTTTTTCTGATAACATAGAAAAAATTCAAAAAGGGGTTTGTGAATGCTAACTGGTCGTCATTTGATTCAGCCGGATGATTTGTCGGTGTCTGAAATCGAAGAAATTTGTTCTTTGGCAGAACAGATTATTGTTGATCCTAAATCATTTCAAGATGTGTGTCGCGGGAAAATTCTTGCGACACTTTTTTTTGAGCCTAGCACTAGAACTAGGCTTTCTTTTGAAGCAGCAATGCTTCGTTTGGGGGGCTCTGTAGAAGGATTTTCTGATGCAGACAACACTTCATCTGTAAAAGGTGAAACTCTTGCAGATACAATCCGCGTAGTTTCAAGCTATGCCGATGTAATTGCTATGCGCACTCCAAAAGAAGGTGCCGCTCTTCTTGCCAGCAAGTATTCCGCTTGCCCGGTAATTAATGCCGGCGACGGTGGTCACTATCACCCGACCCAAACCCTTACAGACTTGGTAACAATCCGCCAGCTTTTGGGTGGATTGGAAAATCACACAGTAGGTTTCTGCGGAGACCTTAAGTTTGGACGCACTGTGCACTCACTTGCAGAAGCTTTGCGCCGTTTTAAGGGAAATAAGTTTATCTTTATCAGCCCAAAAGAGCTTACTGTTCCAGACTATCTGATTACTAACGTGCTTGAACCAGCCGGCGTAAAATATGAAATTGTAGAAAGTCTTGATGCAGTGATTGACCAGCTGGACATCCTTTACATGACCCGAGTTCAGAAGGAACGCTTCTTTAATGAACAGGATTACATCCGCCTTAAGGACAGCTACATTCTTGATAAACAGAAGATGAGCCTTGCCCGCAAAAATATGATTGTCCTGCATCCTCTTCCACGCGTAAACGAAATTACCCCAGAAGTTGATGAAGACCCAAGAGCTGCATATTTTAAGCAGGTTAAGTACGGAATGTACGCCCGCATGGCACTTATTGCTAAATTGACAGGTTCACTTTAGGAGGGGAGAATGTTAAACGTAAATACAATTAAAAACGGACTTGTAAT
>JAEEGL013830463.1_pt1 | contig 12295 bp, 8 predicted proteins | sample 9134231 | NCBI WGS metagenome assembly JAEEGL01 (sample SAMN16246548, study PRJNA631951) | gut metagenome | biome: gut microbiome; feature: rumen; material: fiber-attached | host: Bos | place: Iran: Karaj | collected 2018-10 | reverse complement strand
CAGAAACGCCAAAGGTGATTACGCCGCTCAACGCGCAGCTCAACCGTCTGGCCAAACTCATCAGCAAGGTGGGCACTACGGTAGCCGTGCTGGCTTTCGTGCTGTTTTTGGGTAACGACATTCTGCACAACCCGCTTTGGCACAGCGGCAACGTGATGGGCATGGTGGAAGAGGTGCTCCACTACTTCATGATGGCCGTCACGCTGATAGTGATGGCGGTGCCCGAGGGGCTGCCCATGGCCATCACCCTGAGTCTGGCCCTCAACATGCGCCGAATGCTAAAGAGCAACAACCTGGTGCGCAAGCTGCATGCCTGCGAAACCATGGGGGCAGTAACGGTGATTTGCACTGACAAGACGGGCACTCTGACGCAAAACCGCATGAAGGTGGTGAAGATGTTTGTGAACCCTAACATTAAACTTAACGGTAACCTTAACCCTAACCATAACGGTAACGAGAACCTTAACGGTGACGAGAACGAAAAGCTGCTGGCACTGGCCATTGCTGTGAACTCGACGGCAGAACTCGACGGCGACAAGCCCATTGGCAATCCTACCGAGGCGGCGCTGCTGCAATGGCTGCAAAGCAAGGGCTACGACTACAGAACCCTGCGGAGCGAGGCGCACGTGCTGAAGCAAGTGCCTTTTACTACCGAAAAGAAATATATGGAAACAACTGCCAGCACGCCGGCTGGCAACTACACCTTTATGAAAGGCGCGCCCGAAGTGGTGCTCAGCCGATGCCGTTTTGCCGACGGCGAACTGCAGGCCATCAACGACAGGCTGCTGGCTTATCAGCGGCAGGCCATGCGCACACTGGCCTTTGCCTGCTGCACAGGCGAGGGCGACGACGAAACATATAGTTTCCAAGGCATTGTAGGCATTAGCGACCCCGTTCGCGAAGATGTGCCGGCAGCGGTGGGCCAGTGCCGCAATGCTGGCATCGAAGTGAAAATAGTGACAGGCGACACCTCGGCCACGGCCATCGAGATAGCGCGCCAAATAGGCATCTGGGGCGAAGACAACCCGGCAGGACAAGAACTTTGGCACATCACGGGACAAGACTTCGCCGCCCTCACCGACGAGGAAGCCCTGAAACGCGTGAAGCCGTTGAGGGTGATGAGCCGCGCGCGCCCCGGCGACAAGCAGAGGCTGGTGAATTTGCTGCAGCAGAGTGGCGAGATTGTGGCTGTGACGGGCGACGGCACCAACGACGCGCCCGCCCTGAACCATGCCCACGTGGGACTGTCGCTGGGCTCGGGCACGAGCGTGGCCAAGGCTGCGAGCGACATCACCCTGCTCGACGACTCGTTCCGCTCCATTGTGAACGCAGTGATGTGGGGCCGCTCGCTGTACAAAAACATTCAGCGCTTTTTGTTCTTCCAGCTGGTGGTCAACGTCACGGCGCTGCTCTTGGTGCTGGGCGGCTCGTTTATCGGCACCGAAATGCCACTCACGGTGACACAAATTCTCTGGGTGAACCTTATTATGGACACCTTTGCTGCCATGGCCTTGGCCTCGCTTCCGCCCTCACGCGAAGTGATGAGCCAGAAGCCCCGCTCGCAAAAAGCATTCATCATCACGCCTAGCATGGGCTGGGGAATAGGTGTCATAGGTCTCATCTTCTTCGCCATTTTGTTCGTTCTGCTTTGGCTCATCGAGAAAATGGGAGCCATCGAAGGAATCGACCCGCGCGAGCTGACCGAGTTTTTCACCGTTTTCGTCATGCTGCAATGGTGGAATCTGTTCAACGCCAAGACCCTCGGCTCCCACCATTCGGCCTTCCGGCTGCTGCATCGTTGCCAAGGCATGCTGCTGGTGCTGGCGCTGGTGCTGGTGGGTCAGTGGCTCATCGTTACTTTCGGCGGAAAAATGTTCCGCACCACTCCGCTGCCATGGGAGTCGTGGCTGGGCATATTCATCCTTACTTCGCCCGTCATGCTGGTGGGAGAACTCTATAGACTGATACGAAGAATCTTTTCGAAATGAAAACCATCTATCTACATCAACAGCAGGAGCCGCTGGAGCCTTGCGTGGCCACGGTCGGTTTTTTCGACGGTGTTCACCGGGGACATCAGTATCTCATCGGCCAGATGAACCGTTATGCCCAAGCTCAGGGCCTGCCATCGACGGTCATCACCTTCGACCGCCATCCGCGCGAAGTGCTGGGCAGCGACTACCAACCGCAGTTGCTCTCCACTTTCGATGAAAAGCTGCAATTGCTCTCGCAGACAGGTGTTGACCAGTGTGTGGTGCTGCCTTTCAGCCGCGCCATGGCTGCCCTGGAGGCCCGCGAGTTCATGGAGCAGATATTGCTGCGCCGCCTGAGTGTAAAGCGGCTTTACATTGGCTACGACAACCGTTTCGGCCACAATCGCAGCGAGGGTTTCGACCATTACATGGCCTACGGCCACGAACTGGGCATCGAGGTGGTAAGGAGCGAGGCTTTCGTGCTGAACGGCATCCATGTCAGTTCGTCGGTGGTGCGCTCGTTTGTCGAGGCTGGCGAGGTAGATCTGGCTGCCCAGTGCCTGGGCTACCCCTACACGGTTTACGGAAAAGTGGTGGGCGGTTTTCAGGAAGGGCGCAAGATGGGGTTCCCCACTGCCAACATCCAACTGACCGACAGTCAAAAGCTTGTTCCCGCACCAGGTGTTTATGCGGTACGAGCACGGCTGGAGCATGGCGGCGACGAAAAGCCTGCCATGATGAATATCGGCACGCGGCCAACGTTTGGGGGGCACCACCTGACGATGGAGACCCACATTCTGAATTTCTCTGAAGACTTGTACGACAGCATGCTGGGTGTATCGTTTGTAAGGCGCATCAGGGAAGAACGCTGTTTTGAGAATCCTTCGGCCCTGCGTCGCCAGCTGATGGAAGACGAGCACGCTGTGGAGGAACTTTTCAGAGGTGAAACAGAAAAAAAATGAAGAGAGTTTACGGTTTACTGTATATAGTTTGCAGCTTGCCGTTCAATGTTCAAAGATCAACATTCAAAGTTCAAACTTCAATGTTCAATGTTCTAAGTTCAAAGATGAAACAATGAAAAATGCCATTTTCTATTTGTTCAGTTTCTTGCTGATTCAACTGTTTGCTTCCAGCCTCATTTCACTCCTGGGTCTGCCGTTTGGATGGAAGTCTCAAAGCATTCCCGTGCTTATAGCCTCATCGGTATTATCAAGTGTGCTCACCATTGCACTCTTCACCTGGCGAAAGTGGACTCCCGTCAACCGCCGTTACATGCTTTCGCGCCCCTGGCTGGTGCTTATATGGTCGGGCATTGCATCTTATGGCGCATTGATACCCTCGCTTGGACTTCAGGACCTTCTTCCCGAAATGCCCAATCTGATTGACAGCGAGCTGGAGGGAATACTGAAAAACCGCTGGGGATATTTTGCCATTGGCTTGGCTGCCCCCGTAGCCGAGGAGTTTGTGTTCCGTGGTGCTGTGCTGCGTTCGCTGCTTGGGTGGGCGCAAGAAAAAGGCCGCAGCCATTGGGTGGCCATTCTTGTTTCTGCGCTGCTGTTCTCGGTAGCCCATTTCAACCCTGCCCAAATGATTCACGCTTTCCTCATTGGCATTTTGCTGGGATGGATGTACTATCGCACAGGAAGCATCATTCCCGGTATTGTTTATCATTGGGTAAACAACTCCTTAGCCTATGTCATGGAGAACCTGATGCCTGGAGCCGAGCATTTGTCCGACATCTTCGGCAACAATGCTCCACGCATCGCCCTGGGCGTGGCTTTCTCTTTCTGCATTCTGCTGCCTGCCCTTTATCAACTGCACAAGAAAATGCGCAGGGCTGACGAAAACGCATAAAAACAAAAGGAACCGTTTCTCACGCACGAGACGGTTCCTTTTCTTACGTTAGTATGTTATGAAAAATTTGAGAGAATTGAAACTTCACAGTTTCGTTTTGTTTTACTAAACATGATTAATTTATAGAGAAAGCATAGAAATATATCTACTTCAGGATGGTGGCCTCGGGCTGCAACTGCACGTCGGCATTGGTCTGCTTCAGCGTGTCGATGACGGTTGAGTCGTTGAGCGCCACCGAGAGCCCCGTCTGAGGCTTTTGGTAACCAGCCACATTTGCCGGATCGGTGTCGCTATTGAAAGCCACCTGGGCGGCATTGCCCAATGTGAGGAAAATGGCTACTACAGCGGCGGCCTTGAAAAGCGGCATCAGACGCTGCGTCATGGTAATGACACGAGCCTTGACAGGAGCCTGCTCATCAATCATGTTGAGAATCTTCTCGTCGAAATCGTCGCCCAGCACATCGTTCTCTTTCGCTGTCTGCCCGTAAGTAAACAGTTCCTTGTAGCGGAGCAGTTCTGCCGGAATCTCTTTCTGGCTGAAGAATGCACGAAGAATCTTCTCCTCTTCGAGAGAAGTTTCGCACTTCCAATAGTGCTCCAGCAGTTGTTCGATGTACTTATAGTCCATATTTTTCTATCTCTTGATATTTTTGTTTAATGGTTTGCCGGGCTCTGAAGATGTTTACTTTTACCTGTTCTTCGCTGATGCCCAGAATGGAAGCAATTTCTTTGTAGGGTTTTTCCTCAAAATCTCGCAATTGTATGCAACTGCGTTGCTTCTCGGGTAATTCGTTAACGAGCTGCCTGACGATTTGGACTCTGTCCTTTTGCATCATTTGCTCGAAGGGATTGGATGAATAGTCAGAGGCTACATAGAGGTTCTGCTGTTCCAGCGACTCATTGCTGCCCCCCATCCTCTTGTTTTTGTCCAACGAAAGGTTCCGGCACACAGTAAGGCTGAAAGCCTCAATGTTTTCTATACTTTCCCAATCGTCGCGCTTGTTCCAGACTTTAATGAGAGTGTCTTGCACAACATCTTCCGCCTCTTCGTGATTGAGAGTAATCCGAAGAGCCAACCGATACAGCACGTTTTTCAACGGCAATATATCGTTGCGGAAACTGATTTTTTTCATCTTCTCTCTAAATTAAAAGACGATTGAGCGAGTTGAAAGTTACGTAAAGGATACTTTTTAACTTTTGTTACGAAAGCACATGCTGATGATAAAGAAAGGACATGTTGGTATTACGAAAGCCTCTGCTTGACAACAGGCAACCGCAGTTTAACCCTTTATTACGGTTCCGTGCTGCCCGTCAATAGCGGTGGCCAGGGTGATGATGACCTGACTGACTCCCGCATCAACGGCATTCAGAGCGTTTTCGAGCTTGGGAATCATGCCGCCCGCCACGGTTCCGTCGGCCACATAGCGGGTGAAGTCGGCGCGGGTGATAGTGGGTATGACGCTGTTGTCGTCATCGGGGTTACTGAGCACGCCACGCTTCTCGCAGCTGTAAATGAGGGTCACGTCGTAGCTGTGGGCCAAAGCCTTGGCCGTCTCACTGGCAATGGTGTCGGCATTGGTGTTCAGGATGTGGCCCTGCCCGTCGTGGGTCAGAGGAGCCATGACGGGGGTGATGCCCGCCTCAATGAGGCTGGCCAGCATGCTGCCATCGGCCTTGTCAACATCGCCTACAAAGCCGAAGTCGATGCCGTCTTTCAGCGGGCGCTTGTGCGAGCGGATGACGTTGGCGTCGGCACCCGTCAGTCCCAGGGCATTCACCCGATGGGCCTGTAGGCGTGCCACGAGATTCTTGTTGATGAGTCCGCCATAGACCATGGTGACCACTTGCAGCATGTCGGCATCGGTTATGCGGCGCCCGTTGATCATTTTGCTTTCTATGCCCAGCCGGGCTGCCATCTGCGTGGCACGCCGACCTCCGCCGTGTACCAGCACCTTGCGGCCTTCGATGCTGCTGAAATCCTTCAGCAGTTGTGCGAGCTGAGCCTCGTCCTCGACGACGGCACCGCCCACTTTCACTATAGTCAGTTTCTCTTTCATGATGTTCTTGTGTGCTATTATAAAAAAATGGGTGTTCCGCGAACTGTAAAAGTCCGGGAACACCCTTTTCTCGTTACTGTTTTTATTCCAAATAGGTGTAGCCGTAGAGCCCTGAGCGGTAGTTGCTGAGGAACTCTTTGCCCTCTTCGAGCGAAATCTTTCCCTGCTTCACGCTCTTCGTCACCCATATCTCCAGCTGGCGCACCAGTTTCTTGGGATTGTACTGCACGTACTTGAGCACCTCTTCAACGGTTTCACCGTCGATGATCTGGTCAATGTGATAATGGTCTTCTTTCACCGAGATGTGAACGGCATTGGTGTCGCCAAAGAGGTTGTGCATATCGCCCAGAATTTCCTGATAAGCACCCACGAGGAACACGCCCAGATAGTAGTTCTCGTTTCTCTTCAGGGCGTGAACAGGCAGCGAGTGTGAGTCGTGGCGATTGGTGACAAAGTTGGCAATCTTACCGTCGGAGTCGCAGGTAATGTCCTGAATGGTGGCGTTGCGTGTGGGCCGCTCGTTAAGCCGCTGCAAGGGAACGATGGGGAAGATCTGGTCAACAGCCCATGAGTCGCTCAGGCTTTGGAACAGCGAGAAGTTACAAAAATATTTGTCGGCCAGCAGTTTGTCAATCTTCAACAGCTCCTCGGGAATATGTTTCAGCGTCTTGGAAAGCGCATTGATTTCGTGGCAAACGCTCCAGTACATGGCCTCCACCTCGGCACGCGTTTTCAGGTCAACGATGCCGTGAGAGAACAAGTCGAGCACCTCTTCGCGAATCTGCTCGGCATCGTGCCAGTCCTCCAGTGCATTGCGAGCCGAGAGGTTGTCCCAAATATCGTAGAGGTCTTTCACCAGCTGATGCGAGTCTTCGTCGGGCTCGAAGTCTTCGCTCATTTCGGGAAGCGAGGCCGTTTCGAGCACATCAATCACGAGCACCGAATGATGGGCAGCCAGCGAGCGTCCACTCTCTGTAATGATGTTTGGATGAGGCAGATTGTTTTTGTTGGCTGCTTCGACAAAGGTATAGATACAGTCGTTCACGTACTCCTGGATGGAATAGTTCACCGAGCTTTCGCTACTGGGCGAGCGCGTTCCGTCGTAATCGACGCCCAATCCGCCTCCACAGTCAACGAAATCGACATTGTAGCCCATTTTGTGCAGCTGAATATAAAATTGCGAAGCCTCGCGCAGGGCTGTCTGTATGCGACGAATCTTGGTTATCTGGCTGCCAATGTGGAAATGAATAAGGCGCAGACAGTCGCGCATGCCCTTCTTGTCGAGCGTTTCAAGCGCATCGAGCAACTCGGCACTGGTCAGTCCGAATTTCGAGGCGTCGCCGCCACTCTCTTCCCACTTGCCGCTGCCGCTGCTGGCCAGTTTGATACGTATGCCGATGTTGGGCTTCACATTCAGTTTCTTAGCTTCACGGGCAATGAGTTCCAGCTCGTTCATCTTCTCAACCACGATGAAAACCTGCTTACCCATTTTCTGTGCCAGCAGAGCCAGCTCAATGTAGCTCTGATCCTTGTAACCGTTGCACACAATGATGGACTCGCTCTGACATTGCATGGCGATGACGGCGTGCAGTTCGGGTTTTGAACCGGCTTCCAGGCCAAGGTTGAATTTGCGTCCGTGCGAGATAATCTCTTCTACCACGGGCTGCATCTGATTCACCTTAATGGGGTAAACCACATAGTTTTCGCCCTTGTAGTTGTATTCCTCAGAAGCTTTTTTGAAGCAACTCCAGGTTTTTTCGATGCGATTGTCCAAAATATCAGGAAAACGAAGCAGCACGGGTGGAGTAACATCGCGCAGCGACAGTTCGTCCATCACTTCGCGCAGGTCGATCTGCGTGTTGTCCTTACAGGGCGTAACATAGACGTTGCCTTTCTCGTTGACACCGAAATAGGAAGTTCCCCAACCGTTGATGTTGTAGAGTTCCTTGGAGTCTTCAATGGTCCATTTCTTCATGGGGCTAGTGTGTTAATGGTTATTTAAATCTAGATGTCGAGCAGTTCTCTTACCTTGGCCACCGATATTTTTATTTTCTCATAATTGTCCATGAGGCTCACGTCGAGTGTGTGCTTAGCCTTGGTGTAGAAAGGCTCCCGTTTTTCGAGTTGTTCGCGAATGAATGCCAGCAGTTCCTCCTTGCTTTTGCCTACCAGCAGCGGGCGTACGGTTTTACCCATCAGCAAATGGCCGTAGAGCACCTCGGGGTCGGCTTTCAGATAGACTGTTTCTCCCTGCTGGTTCAGATACTCCATGTTGTCGAAGAAACATGGCGTGCCTCCGCCACAGCTGATGACGACATCCTCAAACTCAGCCACTTCGTGAAGCATGTTGCGCTCTACCTTTCTGAATCCCTCTTCGCCACGCTCAGCAAAGAGCTGGGCAACGGTTTTGTGCATGCGGCTTTCTATATACCAGTCGAGGTCGTAGAAAGGAATACCCAGTTCTTTCGACAGGGCTTTTCCCACGGTTGTCTTGCCGGCTCCCATGTAGCCAATAATGATGATGCGTGTCATGTCACAACAGCTGATTGGTTGTTTCTTTTCTGGCTGACAAAGCCTATTTCTTTTTGGCCGTGGTGCCATTCACAATGTCCATGCACTGCTGCAAAGTGAGTTCAGCTGCTTTGTCGTGCAGGTTTTTGGGCATGCGGTAGTTCTTGCCGTCGTAGGCAATATAAGGGCCATAGCGGCCATTGAGTATTTCCAGCTTGGGGTCTTCGTCGAAGCTTTTCAGATGGCGCTGCTGCTCCTGCTTACGCTTTTCCTCAATCAGCGCAACGGCTGTTTCGAGGGTGGTGGCCATGGGGTCTTCGCCCTTTGGCAGCGAAACGTATTTGCGGTTGTGCATCACATAGGGACCAAAGCGTCCCGAACCAATCACCACCGGCGTTCCCTCATATTCGCCCACGGTGCGCGGCAACTTAAACAGTTCCATGGCCTCGTCGAGGGTGATGCTTTCCATGCTCATTTCGGCTGGCAACTGAGCAAACTGCGGCTTGTCTTTGTCCTCGGCTGCTCCGATTTGCACCACGGGGCCAAAGCGGCCAATCTTCACAAACACCGGCTTGCCCGTCTTGGGGTCGGTGCCTAGCTGGCGCTCGCCAGCCTTGTGCTCGCTGCGGGCGTTCATGGTTTTCTCTACGGTGGGCTCAAACTTCTTGTAGAAGTCCTTGATCATCTTTGTCCACTGTTCGTCACCCTCGGCAATATGGTCGAACTCTTGCTCCACGCGGGCTGTGAAATGATAGTCCATGATGTCGGGGAAGAACTTCAACAGAAAATCGTTCACCACGATGCCCACATCGGTAGGCAGCAGTTTGCCCTTGTCCGAGCCTGCCATTTCTTTTTTGTTGCGTGTGTCAATCTTGATGCCCTTCAGTGTGTCAACGGTGTAAGTGCGCTCCTCGCCTTTCTTGTCGCCTTTCTGCACATACTCGCGCTGCTGAATGGTAGAGATGGTTGGAGCATAGGTGGAAGGGCGCCCGATGCCCAGTTCCTCCAGTTTGTGGACAAGGCTAGCCTCAGTATATCGCAGCGGTCCCTGACTGAAACGTTCGGTGCTTACTATCTCGCGACGCTGCAAGGTGTCGCCCTCGCTCATCGGAGGCAGCACATGAGCAAACTCTTCCTGAGTGTTCTCCTCGTCATCGAGCGACTCACGATATACTTTCAGAAAACCGTCGAACTTCACCACTTCGCCCTGCGCCACAAAAGCAGCCTTGGTGGGAGCCTCACTTCCATTGCCGGGCTTAATGCTGATGGTCACGGTGGTTTTCTCTATCTGCGCATCGGCCATCTGGCTGGCAGCAGTGCGCTTCCAAATGAGGTCGTAGAGTCGGCGTTCCTGTGCCGTTCCTTCTATCTCGGTTTGGCTCATGTAGGTAGGCCTTATGGCTTCGTGAGCCTCTTGTGCGCCTTTCGAGTTGGTGTGATACTGGCGTGTGTGGCTGTAGTCCTTGCCATAGAGCTTGACTATTTCTTCCTTACTGGCTCCCAGACAGAGTTTAGAGAGATTCACCGAGTCGGTACGCATGTAGGTGATGCGTCCGTTCTCGTACAGGTGCTGTGCCACCATCATGGTCTGGCTCACGGTGAAGCCCAGTTTGCGTGCGGCTTCCTGCTGCAGGGTTGAGGTGGTAAAGGGAGGAGCCGGCGTGCGTTTGAGCGGACGCTTGGTGATATTCTCAATAGTGAATTGAGCATCCTTGCACAGCTCCAGGAATTTCAAGGCCTCGTCGTGGGTCTTGAAGCGGGTGTCGAGTTCGGCTTTCACCTCGCTGGCACTGCCGTCGGCATTCTGCAGGCCGAAAATGGCATTCACTCGATAGTAAGCCTCGCTCTTAAAGTTCTGAATCTCGCGTTCGCGCTCAACAATGAGCCTCACAGCCACACTCTGCACGCGGCCAGCACTCAAGGCGGGTTTCACCTTACGCCAGAGCACGGGCGAGAGCTTGAATCCCACCAGACGGTCCAGCACGCGGCGAGCCTGCTGCGCGTTCACCAGATTCATGTCCAGGCGGCGCGGATGGGCGATGGCCTCCTTGATGGCCGGCTCGGTGATTTCGTGAAACACAATGCGGTTGGTTTTCGATTCGTCCAAGCCCAGCACCTCGCACAAGTGCCACGAGATGGCTTCTCCCTCACGGTCTTCATCGGAAGCCAGCCAAATCTTCTCGGCTTTCTTGGCACTGCTGCGCAGTTCGCTCACCAGCTTTTTCTTCTCTTCGGGTATTTCGTAGTCGGGCTCCAGGCTATCTACATTTATACTAAGTTCTTTTTTCTTTAAGTCGCGAATGTGGCCGTAGCTCGACATCACCTTAAAGTCTTTTCCCAGAAATTTCTCAATGGTCTTGGCCTTGGCCGGACTCTCAACAATTACAAGATTCTGTTGCATATATTTATTTTAGAAATTTACGCATTAAATAAATCCAGAAATCATCCTAATAATCAGGACAGATGAATTTTGGTTTGCAAAAGTAGATAAAACTTTTGCATACACCTTATTATATATATATTATTTTAGTTATTTTAACTTAGAACGCCCGCACACCTGCAACGTCAGCACCCGCCTATTGTTGTGTTTCCCAGCTGCTCAATGGTTTTTTAAGGCATAAATACAGAACTTCCACAGCCTTTTCATGAAAAGTGACTGTGGAAGCTCCGCTATGTAAGATTATACTAAGATGTATAACTTTTGATTCTCTATTGTTATCGGCTGTTTAGTCGATGTCACTGCTGTGGTCGAGCGAGTCGTTGAAATCGCGCGGCTCGTGCTCAGCCATGGGGTCGTGATAGTCGCTGCGATGCTCACGGTGCTCATAGCGGCGCTGGTCGCCACGCTCACCACCCTGACGACGGTCGCGGCGCTCACCACGGTCACCTCCCTGACGGGGCTGACGGCGGTCGTTGTTGCGCTGGCGCGGCTGACGCTCCACATAGCCCTCGGGCTTCGGAACGAGCACGCGGTGCGACAGCTTGTACTTGCCGGTCTTCGGGTCAATCTCGAGCAGCTTCACGGTAATCTTGTCGCCTTCCTTGATGCCAGCCTCCTCGACAGTCTCCAGACGCTTCCAGTCAATCTCGCTGATGTGCAGCAGACCGTCCTTGCCAGGCATAATCTCTACGAAGCAGCCGTAAGGCATAATCGAGCGCACGGTGCCTTCGTACACCTCGCCCACCTCGGGAATGGCCACAATAGCTTTGATCTTGCCGATGGCAGCGTCGATGCTCTCCTTGTTGGGACCGCTGACCTGCACTTTGCCAACACCGTCGATTTCGTCGATGGTGATGGTGGCACCCGTCTCTTCCTGCATTTGCTGGATAATCTTTCCGCCAGGACCAATAACGGCACCGATGAACTCCTTCGGAATCTCGAAGGCTTCGATGCGGGGCACCCAAGGCTTCAGGTCGGGACGCGGCTCGGCGATGGTGTCGGTCAGACAGTTCAGGATGTGCTCGCGGCCGGCCTTAGCCTGCATGAGAGCCTTTTCAAGAATGTCGAACGAGAGTCCGTCGCACTTGATGTCCATCTGTGTGGCAGTCAGACCGTCTCGTGTACCGGTGGTCTTGAAGTCCATGTCGCCCAGGTGGTCCTCGTCGCCGAGAATGTCAGAGAGCACAGCGTACTTCTCTTCGCCGGGGTTCTTGATAAGACCCATGGCAATGCCGCTGACGGGCTTCTTCATGGGAACACCAGCGTCCATCAGGGCCAGTGTGCCGACACATACAGTGGCCATCGAGCTCGAGCCGTTTGACTCCAGAATCTGGCTCACCAGACGCACGGTATAGGGGAAATCTTCGGGAATCTGGTCTTTCAGTCCGCGCCATGCCAGGTGGCCGTGACCAATCTCACGACGGCCTACGCCGCGCTGAGCCTTAGCCTCACCTGTTGAGAAT